>Ga0179593_1735370_pt1 | contig 14101 bp, 11 predicted proteins | sample CZODoug2_1_08_16_FD_185931 | JGI IMG/M metagenome (GOLD analysis project Ga0179593, IMG submission 185931) | Vadose zone soil fungal communities from Angelo Coast Range Reserve, California, USA - CZODoug2_1_08_16fungal (PacBio error correction) | ecosystem: Environmental > Terrestrial > Soil >...
AACGTCTTACCTCAAGAAAGAGGTGGCGGAATTCAGGCAGACCTCGTATCACCGATTGACGGCCCTAGGTTGCAAAGGTCGAGAACAGCACAGCTTAAAAGTAGAAGGTGCCCCGCAGCGAGGAGCCTTATGTTAAAGGGGGGGGAACAACCAGATGGACGACGGGCGGACCTTGGAAGGAAAAACTTGGAAGAGAAGGAGGGATTCAAAGAAGGGGGGGCCTTGAAGAAAACAGAATGAAAACGTCAACCACCCAAAATTTATTTTGTGTCCTGAACCACATCAAGTGGAAACGTATCCCTTTGTGGCCAGTGCAAATGGGGGGGAGTTTTCCTCGGGAGAGGGGTAAAATTCTGTAGAAGGGAAAAGTGCCCAAAAGAGCGAGATGTCGATTTTTGGGGAACTGGGAACGAAGGATCTAGGGGCATCAAGGAGAGGAAGCTTTTGGCGCGAAGAAATGCCTATAATGTCTCTAGATAAAGAGGATGGGAAAAACGTCCGTTCAAAATACACCCAAAGGGAGAAAAAAAAGCGTGATGTGAAGGCCGAGGGGGAGGGATGCAAAAAAAAACGAAAGAAAGAGACCGTGCGGATTGCGGGCCTGTCTCCTTACAGGGGGTTTGGCACAGGATCGCAGCAGCGAGGGAAACGGGAGGAAGGGCTGAGGAGGGGCGTAGGAAAAGAGAAATGGAATGAACGGAGCAATTTTGAGAAAAGAAAAATTTCCAGGATCCGTGGGATCGGCAGCACCAAAGGACAAAGCGCCATTGGAAACAGAAAAGGAGCCTGGGCGGAAACCCAAAAAAGCACAGGAAAAAAAGAGTTCTGGGGGGACGAGGGGGAACAGAAGGAAAGACTGCGTCATCCAAAAAAATCTCTCAACTCGTCCCAGTCGAACATGATTGCTCAGAAGGGCGCTCCTCGGAAGCGACAAAGTCCTGAGGGAGAGAGCGAAGGGAATCGATCCTGCAAGAATCGGCGGCCGGTGCCCTCGCCAGGCAAATCACGTCGATAACAGGGAGGACCGAAGTATAGAGGGCAATAAGGTAAAAAGGGAACCCAGAAAAAAGGACTGATATCGAGAAAAAAGTCCTCACTACCGACAACACTTACCCGGGGGAAAACAAGAACGAGAGGGGAAGGGAAATCTAAAAAGGAAAATAAAGATGAAATGCTTCCCATATCCAGAGAAATTCTTCAGAGGGAGAAAGTCGCCTTCCTCCCCCCGTCTGCAGTCTCAACTCCCTGAGAGGGAAGCCGAGGAGAGCCAGGGAAAAAAAGGCTTCAAGTGGGATGCATTGTTGTATCTCGACATCCAATGACATAAGCAGGATCAGGAACGAAATTTTGTCATAATATCGGGGAAGAGGGGATTTGAAGAACCTAAAAGGGGGCGGCAAACTCGATCTGGAGCAGGTTGGATGGGAGCACGCACTGCACTAAAGGAAAGAGTTTGAGAGGGACCGGGAAAAAAAAAGCGGTGGGTGAGGAGGCGTCGGCCCGACGGAGATAAAGCGGCAGAAAAAGAAGATATGCCATGCGGGAAAAAGAAAATGGCGAAAGAGCAGGGGTGTTCCTAAAAAGAGTCAGAAGAGCGCTGCTGTCCGGCGCCGCGCTAGTGCATCCACTTCTATCGCTTGCAGAAAAACGACCTGCCGGGGGGATGGACCAACACTTGCTGGCGCGGAAAACGCTGGAAAAAAACCGCGAACTGACTTACCGACGGAACATCATCCCTCTCTGAGAAAATCCACGGAGAGCGAGCGCTTCTGTCTGCTAAAAGAGTAGTCTGGCGGGAGGGAGGGAGACGGCGTCCATCGGGCTGAGGGGGCGTTCTACCGCGAAAATCGACGTCCGCGCTGAGGCAAAATAAGGAGACGGTTGGTGGGATGGACATCTCAGATCTAAACAAATCTCCAACTAATAGATCTCCTCGAATCAGGGGAGAAAAGGGTAGACGAGTCTCAAGAAGCCAGAGAGGGCCGGATCTTCTGAGAGGGCTACGCCTCCGCTCTCTAAACATAAAGTAAAAAGAAAACGGACTGCTGGGGGGAATCTTCAAGAAAGGATATAAAGTTAACAAGATCTTTAGCTATCGTCACTCCGGGAATGAAACGAGAAAAACAGGGGAGGCAAAGGCAGAGGGCTGACTCTCTTCCGCTCTAAACGCCGAGACGCAAGTTAAACGCCGAGTGAGGAAAATTAAAAGGAATCGGAAAGGAAGATGTCAAGCCTGTTCGCGGGCTATGCGCTCCTCGCCTGTGAAGGATCATTCGGCGCCTGGAATCAGTGTCGTTTCTGAGGAGGAAAGGTCGTGCAGAAGGAGAAAAATGAATCTAAAAAGGTCTAAAGCGAAGATCAAAAGACCTCTCCTTCACCCTGTCAAAGGGCTGTGAATCCTTCTATCCGCAACGCGGGCTGCAGAAAGAATGGCCGATTCTGGAGAAGGGAAAAAAAAGCGCTCGGGAGATCGAAAGTGTTCACCAGGGAGGCGCAACCGCAGGAGACGTCACTGACGCTGGGGGGATGACGGGTGAGTGCGTGGGAGGCAGCAGGGACAAGAGCTGGGGCGAAGTCCCCGCAAACAAGATGCTTTGCGGTGTAAAAGGAGGGAAAAGTCATCACGGAAAAAAAGCCGAAGAGGGGGGGGAGGTTGGGAGGGATCTGAAGAAAAAAGGTCTCCGGGTCTGCAAAAGCCTCCGCAACCGAAACGCCCACTATCACCTCATGTGGGGGTTAGAAACAACAAAAGGAGGATGGGGGGATTTCAAATATAGAGGGAACGCTGAAGGGAGAAGGGAAAAAAAAGGCATTTGAAAAGAAAAATGGAGGAAAAGGGGACAAGGGCCTCTGCGTCTTAAATCGCCGCTATTGACCATCAAGAGGCCAGCTCGGTTTTTGAAAACAAATGAGAATGCCGTTGGGCGGTCGCGGTGAGGGGGGATGTTCGGTGGAGGGAAAGGTCGGAAAGAGACCGATCCACTGGAAGAAGAACGGGCATTTCCAAGCTTGTGAACTGCAATCCCGGGGGTTTCGGGGTCTGTAATAAGGTGGGCGTAATGCAAGCGCGGTTTGTGCACGGAGACAAAAATCGGAAAAGGTCTTTCCGGCGAAAATATACGCGGTGAAAAAAGAGCCGATGCTTGGCAAACGCGCAGCGGTCCTCATCAGGATCAGAAAAGGCCATCGGCCTGAACCCCAGCAAAGAGGTGCTCCGAGTATCGAAAAGAAAGGTTGAGGTAAAACGATGAAAAATATCCTCAGCAAGGGCAGCTGCGCCGTTTATTAAAAAAAGAGCCGTCAATAATGGAAAAAAAGCTCATCAAGCTCTCCGGTGATGTCCTCAACGCTTCTCGCAATTACTCAAAAGAAAGTTCGGAAAAAGGTCAAGCAGGATCCAAGTGAGGGTCATTGCAGTCTCATTCTTTCTCTCGAACGTCGGCGCCGCGACACTCGCAATGGGATCCGGTCTGAAAAAGAAGAAAAAAAGGTATCAAGTTCTTCAACTAAGGGAAAGGGTGTCCCCTTCTATGAAAAACTCTCTTTTTGAACCCTTTGGGGTCCTGTGGGGTTGGGGGGGGGGGGGTGGGGGGGTGGGTTGGTGTTTTGTTTTTGGTTTTTTTGGGTTGTTGGTCTTGGGCGGGTTGAGTGTGGTGAGAAGGAGTGGTTGGGGGTGTTTAGGTTTTTTCCTTTTTTTTTTTCGGAGGTTGGCAAAAAAGTTGTGGTGTGGGTTTTTTAGGGAGGAGGGTTTTTAGTCTTTTCGGGTGTTTAAGGGAGGGGTTGGGGGGGGGGGGGTTTGGTGGGGGGATTGGTGGGGGGTTTGGGCGGGTTGGGTGGTTTGGGTTTTTGTGGAGTTTGGTTGGGTGGTGGCCGTTGGGGAGTTTTTTGTTTTTGGTTTTGGGGTGCAAGGGCAGACGACACGAAAGGTGGGGGCCAGGGAGGGGGGGGGGGGGAGGGGACGGGGGTTGTTGGTTTGGGGGGGTGGATTGTGTGATGTGGGTGTGTTGAGTTGGTTTTTCGGTTGCCCCAGGCGCGCGCGGGTTGCACACACCGTTGTTCACGGTCGCGCAGATCGTGACGGCGATCGGCCTCACAGAAGAGCCGGGCAGAAGAAGCAGAGAGAAAAATTGCAGAGAAACAGGAGGATGCCGCCGTAGACAACGCGCCTGTCAGCATCGGTTGCCCCGCTCAACGTCCAAATTTTCAGGAGGGACGAAAGGGGGCAAGCAAGAGAGTAAGCACCGGACCGCTCCAGCTGCGGGCGTGAGCATCCAGCCGCAATCTGCTTAGCGGTGGATCTAAGGTCTTATAAAGTGGCAGGAAGAGGGAAAAGGGGGAACCTCCAGCGAGGAGAAGAGTTGGCAATAAGTTCACGTATCAGAGACGCAAAAGAAGTGTCTTCATTAGCAAGAGAAATTGGATGCCATTCTAGCCGCGGAGAACAGCAAGCGGCCCAACCCTTCTTGAACGGAAAGCTGAGGAAGAGGTCCGGATAACTTAAGGGCGGCGTCCTGGGAAGGAGGGGTACGGGAATATCTCATCTTAAACTTCTCTCGGGCTAATTTGTCATCAAAGCGGTCAGTTAAAGTCGAGGAGAAAACTTATAGGGGGAGAAAGAAGAAATAAGGGTTGGGGTTATTTCATCTTCTTCTTGTCCTCCGTCATTTAACTCGCGTCCTGGCCGAATATGGATCGGGAGTCCCTGATAGGAAAGGAAAGGGTTTACGAAGCACCTAACAGGATTTTTATTGAAGGTGAAGCCGGCGCTGGGGGCTGAGAGGGAAAAGTCGAGCGCGGGGGAAGGTTACTGGCGCACAAGGAAAAAAAAAACATTGCATAAAAATTTCCCGTTCCTGGAGGCGGTATGGAGCCTTTATAATGGACCGTTGGATACAGTAGAAATAGGGGGAGAAAATGCAAAAAACAGTGGGAAAAAAGTGGAAGGCAAGGATTCTACATTCGAAAACCTTGTTTCTTTTGAAAGTCCTGGTGTCCTGTTGAGAAAAAAAAAAGTAGCTAGAGGGGGGGACCGGCACAGATAAAAAAGGATGCTGATTGCCTGAGCTGTCTCCACAGGCGCCATGTAGCACTGGTCGAGGGAAAAAAATAGTCGCCAAAGGACCGACTAAAAGGGTCAAAAGTCAGAATCCATGGCTATACTTTTAAATTCTGCTGGTGGATGAATGAAAAACCGAGGAGAAGGGGAACTCGGAGGGGAGAAGAGGGGGATTCGGTCCTGGGGGGGAAAGGGGGTCCGCAAGGCGTCTTGGGTTCCCACTTGCTCGTTTGATCGGGATCTGGTGCTGAGAAGCTTATCCGGGAAGAAGAATCTCAAAAAAGGAGCTGAGGCTACAGAAGCGTTAAAACCACAAACAGAAAGGACGCCGCTTCTAGCTTAGCTTTCTGCTATCCGCAAATCCATTCAGACAGGAACAAGAAAAAAATGTCAAAAAACGGAGGGTTACTGGCGGACGCACGTGGCAGCGCTGCTGGAATCACGCTTTTTTATCCATTGGGTGTGTTTTGACAAAAGCCTTGGATAGCAAAGAAGAAGTATAGAGGGGGGGGAGACATTGAAAAGACTCGGGGGTCAAAAACGGGGGCAAGAAACAGCCCTAAGGAAAATTGCCGTTCAAAAAAACATCGCCATCGCGGCGGGTCATGCAAACCTCTCGCAGAAAAGTAAGCCGAAAGAGGAGGACAAGGAGGGATGGGGGAGAGAAAGCTCGAGAAAAAAGGTAAAATGTCTGCAGTTTCTCAATTCAAGTACTGACGGAGGCGGCCAAGGCATGGGAAACAATTGCCTCAGGGCAGGGGGCTAGACATCTTGGTCCGGACTTCGAACAGCACCATTTACTGGGGAAGAGGAATGAGTGGGCCGGAAAAACGGGAAGGTGGCGTGACGCAACGCGGCAGGTCCCTTTTTATCTGGTATGCCTGAATTCCTCCATGAGTGAGGTCGGATATAAGAGAAAAAACCACAACACGGAGAGAGAAGGAGGACAGAATGGGGCGGGAAGGTCACGGATGCCAAGTTGCGTCACGCAACCTTTGATCGCGCCGCGGTCGGGAACTCCAGAAAAAAAAGATCATTCCTTCGCCTGACGGGAAGGACGGTGCTAGGCCGGAGGTGGTGACAAAGAGTTCCCGTGGACTGAACCTGGGGGGGGGCGCATCCTTCAGAAGTCCCTTCTTTGCCCTTGAATGCCTGACCTTGTAAACCATGGGGGTGGGGGGACCTTTTTCGAATGATGTTTTCGTCAAGTCGCCGGAATCCTTTGTCCTCGGGAAGAAGTCGGCAGGGTGCTTCGGAAAAAAAAGCACCGCGAGTGCGTTTTTCGTTCGGGACTGAGGTCGGTGTCCCTGGGATGTGGGGGGGTCGGGGGCCGTCCATTGGGACGGGAGGAACGTTTGGGCAAATCATCAGGGAAAGGGAGAGCCAAGAATACCCCAACTGTAAAAAGCTTTATTTGAAAAAAATCAGCAGCGCTGCAATCACGCGGCCTGCGCAAAGGGCCGTATAGGTCACGGAAGGACTCACTTCACCGGGTGGGGGGCGCCCCGAACAGGGATTGGGCAGCAAAGCCAGCAGCGCCGCGTCGGGGGCGACAAGGGGGATGACCTGGGGGCCCAGTGCAGCGAAAAGGAGACAGATCGGAGGTACCAAACCTTTGCTTCTGAACCAGATCTATCCACTCGCCAGGGGAACTCCAGCGCCGGGGGACACTTGGTTGAGGAAACAAGGCCAAGGGTTCGGAAAATGCTGGGTGGGGGAAAGAAGGGGAGGGGTCAAAGGGCCGGCTCAGCCATCACCTCGTCTCAAAGAGGAAGTCCGATGTAAATTATGGCTGTACATGAATGGAAGCGGGAAGAAACAAGAAGAAGCGGATGAAGGGAGGGAGGGGGCCTAGGGAGGAGCAATCTTCTGAGCCTGGGAGGAAAGCGCAGCCATCATCAACATGTTGGACGAGAGAGTATCGGGAGACTTGAAGCAGTACGGAAAGACCGTATCTCCTCGTTAGAGGCCCTCAATTACCTTAAATGACAATCCGGGCAAAATCTGTTGAAGGTATATTCTTGAGAACCAAGAAGAAAATGACAGGGAAAAAGCTGTCCAAGAAAAAAGAGGAAAATTCTTGGGGGGGCGGCGTTCTACCATCAAACCTTGTGAGCAAAGCAATCTAGGTATCGAGAAAAAGACCAAAGTCTTTAAAAAGAGAAAAAGAATTCCGAGGGGTTGATCAGAAAAAAAGGTACCTAATCATGAAAAGGAACTCTCCCTTTTGGAATCATATCATGGCATAACGAGGAAGTGGGGGGCAACATGCGGAGGAGGGGAAAAAAAAGAAAAACCGATGAAAACGACGAACACGAGATGGAGCGGTGAAAGGACCTGTCACTATCATAGGTGCGAATCTACTTTACCTTACCAGACACAGAAGCACGGGAGGAGGAACGTTGTTATCACGAGACGCTTTTAAAAGAATCGGCGGCCTAACGCAAAAGGTACACTCGAAAAAAAGACGCCTTTTGCGGGGGGAAAAAGTGAAGGCCCGGGTCGCGTTCCCGAGGCCGCTCGGACTTTCCTTACGCGCTCGAATGCATCCCTGCGAAGTCAGTCTTGCGAAAAGCTAGGGAAAAGCTTCAAAAGGGGGGGAAACTCTGACAACAAGAGCGAAAAAACCGCGATCCTCTTCTGAGTCTGCTGACGAGACGGTCGACTAAAGAACGCGAGAAGAGCGGCTTGGAGGGCTCTCTTCTGTGAGGCGCGGGAGTCCGGCAAATTGCTTCGGAAAAGATGGAAAAAAAGCCTGAGGGGGCCTAAAAGGTCACTAACGGAGGAGGGGTCAACAGATTAAGGTCTCGTTGTTTGCGCAAAAAGAAGGCTAATTCAGAAAGAAAAAAAGAAAATCATCAGGCGCTCGACGAGGGGGGGGGAGCGATAGGGGGTACCATATCAGAAAGAAGTTGGAGAACTGATCAGTAAACACATACTCGTGACATGACGGATCATTTTTGCAAGACCAAAGGCTCACCCAGCAGTCGAGGTTGACAATCAGCTTGAGCCGAGGAAAAGGATTCCAAAAACGTGGCCAATTGCGACAGGGAGAGCGCGGTGAAATCGCGATTCGGCTCCTAAAGAATTGGCGAACAAGGAAGCCTTCGGAAAAATTAGGGGGAGAGTGTTCTATGCGCGTCGCGTTCATTCAGTCCGTGTTAATAGGGCTTTTCTGAAGACTGAATAAAGGAGAAGGAGGCCGCGCGCGGCTTGGGAAAATCTTGGCATCGGATTTATCTCACTCTCAGGAAAAGCATTGGAGGGGAGGGTCCGAATAAAGGATTTGCTTCAAGAAAAGGATTTCTGATAAGATGACCGGGGAGTCGTGCGCGTTTTTGAGCATCGGCCGAAGGGTTTTCGGGGAGGAGGCACAGGACTGAAAAGGGGGGCTGTCACCGAGGCCGTGCCCACCATTTTCGCGCTGCATTCACTCCAGACTATTAATGAAAAACGCCAGAAAAAAAGATTGAGGAAGACATCAGAAAAAAGAGGAACTGGGATTTGTAGGAGGAGGTACGTGGGCGTCAGACCGAAGGTTCTCCTACTTCTGGGGAAGACAGACCATCCGCCGCACCGCGACAATCAAAAGGAATAGATCATTTGGTTTCAACCGAGGATTGGGGGCAAGATAGAATTTAAAGAAAAAGGGGAATCTAACGAGAGGGGGATGAAAAGAGATAGAGGGGCATCCGACGGCTCTTCCCTGAGCGTGGCCGCGATATTGAAAACATCAATGCGACCCAGCGCGGTGTAAAACAAAGGGGGAAAAGAGGGGGCTGGCGTCATTGGGAAGAAAGGCGTTGCATGCCGAGAGAGGAAAACACAAAATCCCAGTAGGAGGCTTTCTCGGAGGTAGCCGGCTTGGAACTGCAACCCTTCCGGGGTGGAAGGGGGGTAAAATATAGGGGGAGAAGTTTGAAAAAAAAAAAAGACAAAGCAATGATCAGAGTCATTTTCCGGCGACCGCGTTGATATCCGCAGTGCGAAAAATGGAAACGATACGGGCCAAACGAGGCAGGGGGATAAGACGGCCAGGAAGCACCGCGTTTGACCTTTATGACTGTCGAAGAGCGAAATGCCATGGTGGAAGGCGAAGCGAGGACAATATCAGAAAGCTCAGCGGGGGGATCGACTCTGAGCAGAAAACTCCACTAGTCCCAGCGCTACTTATAGAAAAAAAGTGCGCGGAAAACATGACCACGAGAACAGGCTTGAAATAGTCGATACTGAGCAAGTGGTGGAGGAAAGAAAAGGAGAACAGTCAAGTGGGCACTCATCTCATCGTGCCGCTGCCGAACACAACGTCGCCCTTTCTCCTAAGGAGAGCGTCGGAAGAGGAAAGGGCAGATCTCTCCACGAGATGGTTGGAAAAAGGGAGGCTTGGTTAAGGGGGGAAAAAGAGCGCCTGCTGGGTCCGTATCTGCGGCGGCGGAGGAAGTCGAGGCAGATCGTCGGCGGCTGGAAGCTCAAAGAGGAGCAAGACTTAATCTTCAGGAGAGATTCTGGGGGGAGAAGAGATCGAACCGTGTAGGAACGTACGCGGGGGTTTTTTTTGGAAATCCCGATCGAAGTCAGGTTCGCAGGTCGCCAGGGACCGTCCCTAAAAGGACAGCATCAGCAGAAACCGCAAAAAAAGCGTGGAGCGAACGGAGATCGCGGGGAGTCTCTTCGGACGTGATGATGTCGCTAGCAGTCACAGAGAATCGAGAATCTCGGGGGGCATTGTTGAAAGAAGGACCGGCGAAAGGCGGGAAAAATCGCCGGCCTGTCGTCAGGAGCAAGCTAATAGGAGGGAGATCGAGCGCGGCGCCGCCAGCAACGGCCTCGCGAGGAAAGCCGACCGGAAACTAGACCAAAAGGGCCTCTTGGGGAAGACGGGAGGGAGAGGGAAGGAAATCGAGTCAGAAAAGATCGTACTTTCAGAAGCGAAGGGATAACACCTGACGCGAGCGTTGCTTCTTTGGTCACAGTCAGTTCAAGGACGGGCGCAAAGATGGTTCAAGGGATCAAAGAATCGGAAGGGAAAGGGCCAATCTGTTATGTGAAAGGGCTTCTGAGACCCGTCATGGACAATAGAAGCTGGCCAATGAAGGATTAAAAAAAAAAAGGGAAAGAAAAAAAAACTGCTGTTTGGGGGGGCCCACAACCGCGGCGCTAACAGGATTTGTATAAGAGCCGGACAGAGGGGAGCGGGAGGGGGGAAGGCGCGGGGGCAAAGGTTTGGCTACTTTTCTCCGGCCGCATTGGCATAAATTTTTCCTCCGCAGAAAGCAAGGGGCGTAGCACAATGAAAGGCCACTCGGGCTTGTCAGTGTGTAAGGTTGAAGGACGGGAGCAGGACAGCGAGCAAACTGGGGGGGACGAAACAATTGGGAAAAGGGCTTGACGCCTCTCTAAGGAGCGTCCTTCCATCGTAGAGAAGCTGAGGGGGGACTGGCGCTGCTAAAAGGGGCGCAGCGGGGGCAGATTATAACAAGGACTACGGTGGTCGCCTCCGGACGCGAATGCAGCATAAGGCATCGAGGGAAAAGTGCGCGAGAAGGACGCACGAGGAAAGGCGCGCAAGGGGCGAAAAATCTGTTTTGTCCGGGCACTAGAAAACGTGGTCCGCAAGAGCTGGAAGGGGAAACGGTACTGTGAGGCTTCACACCAGAACCTGGAAGAAGGAAGATCGGGGGAGGAAAGCCGCTCAAGAGCGCATCTTACGAGTCCCCCGGCCATCCGGCCTCAAACCTTTGTACGAGAGGCTGCGCGGGGAGCGGGGAGGCCATTCATGGGGCAGGGACAATCCCGTCCCCTGAAGGGGCGTCTTTCCTTGCTATACTGCCACGGCAGTAGCTCGTGGGGAGAAGGCTGGAGAATAAAGAGTTGTTGGAAGAAAGGTTGTCTTGTGGGGGACGTAGAGGGGGGATCGCGAAATTATCTGTCCTGACGACTCTCCAAGCTTCAGCCAGAAAACCGGTTTCCGAGGACAAACAAGAAAGAAACCGGAGAAGGGCCAAAGAAAAAAAGAGCGTTGCATGCTCCTCGCAGGCACCCACTTAAAAAGACGACCTTGCCGAGACAATGATTCAGGAGGTGCATCATACTCATTAGGCAGGGGCCAAGAATTAATAAGAAGGCTTACACGGCCGGGACAATGGCCGCGTGAGATCGACATCTTGTCCCTGATCGGAAAAAAAGACGGCGAAGCGGAGAAACGGAGTGGAGCAAGGAAAAAGAACAAGCAGAATCAAAGTTTAGGAAAAGCAGGCTGTGATCGTTGTCTCAGAGTCCGCCAATGTAGTGAGTTATAGAGGATCAACAAAACCACGGAGAGGAAAGAGAGAGACCTGAAAGAATCCAACGGACATACATCACCGTACAGGCCAGGAGGGGTGAAAGAGCCGACAAAGCCAGCACCGCTCAGAGACGCATTTCTCAAGTCCCAGGCCTCTCAGCGCGCGAAGCCGGGGTTTCCCGATAAATATGTAGAGAGGCGGCCTGAAAGAAAGCCGTGGCGCCAGTAGAGGGGCCTTGATACCCTGCCGCTTTGAAAAATTACACGAAAAGGCCCACTTTTTTAGCTCTTGCATTTTTTGGACGCGCAATTTCCGCGGAATACCTTTTCCGAAAAAATCGGGTAAAAGTGACGGTCCTAGAGGGGGAAGATAGATGGTCGGAACGGGAAATGTCTTGGTCTAGGAGGTAGGGTCGGGCGGTCAAAATGGGGACGGAAGTGTCGTTTTGAGAGAGAGGAAAGAATAAAAGGTAGAGCTGTGGCAAAAAGGGGGGCAAAACTGGTCTCATGGGTCACACTCCATCAAAATCCCTGCAATCAAGGGCCTGCGCCCCGGGCCGTGGGGACCGGCCATACGCCTCCAGAAAAAGAAGTCGATGGGGGAATTGGGGGTAAGAAAAGCGAAAAGCACTTCTCTGCGGCTACATGGAGGAGTATGGCCTAGTAATCTGCCTCAGGGGGGGAAAGCAACGAAGGCCGGACGAACCAGAAAGAAAATTTTGAGAAAGGAAGGGCTATCACAACAGGATAATCCACAAACAGTGACAACTCCAAGCGCCTTAAGACCAAAGAGTACACGCCCCAAACATCCAAAAACCAAACGGGGGGGTTCTTCTCAAACTTCTGGGGGGTGTCTAGCAACGCCGCTGGGGGGTCAACCTCGCCGGGGCCTCGATCCAGAATGGGTCTTCCGGAGGGCAGATTCAAGTACCACCGAGCAGCATCTGAGGCGAGATCGATAGAGGATCCATTGCAGCTACCAAGCTGCGAAGACTCCAGGCAGAAACTGTCTGGTGGGAGCGATAGATCGGTCGCCCAGCATACTACATTCCCCAAAACGAAGCAAAGCGTGCCTGGATCAGGCTCAATTCAACACTGGACCGGTCCGAGCGAAAATTCGGCGCCGATAGGGGAAACTTGAGACCCCGAAGGTCAAATGGGGAGGAAGCAGACGGTACTTAAATTCAGAGAGGACAATTCGGGAGGGGCAGACCATTCGCAGGCAGATTGTTGCAACTGCCGCGAAGGGAAAACGCCGAACGTCAACACGCGCGATCCGGTTCAAATGGCGAATAAAAAGCTGGAGGGGTAAGAGCGACATCAAGACAAAGAAGGAAGGAAAATAAAAGTTTGGAAATCAGGGGACGTTGAAAAAGGTAAAGCCACCGGGGGCCAAACTCGATCTGAGGTTTTGGTGAAACGACAGGCTGGAGTTCGAAAGAACCGCTTATGACCGAAGTGATTTGCTATTGAGGAGGGAAGAAAATCGGCAAGTTCGAAACGCATTCTAGGTGCCAGGTTAATCGCTTCAATCGGCGGGGCCTTTGGGAGATTTCCGCCCATGTTCTGCGAGGTCCCAGAAGAAGGGAAAAAGATGCTTGCCGGACTAAGAGAAGAACGAATGATAGTCGCGGGTCGACAGGAAAAGGGAAGAATGAAAGAGCAGGGAAAGGCCCACGATGAAAAGGCTATTCGATGCCAAACAGGATACAGGTCGACGTGGGCTGACGCTCTAGGGTCGACAACAAACGCGCGACTAGAGCCACCGAAAAAGGAAGAGGACATGGATGCGGCTGGCGCGGAGCGGGTCGGGGGCGGCAGGGACGGACGAAAGTAATAAAGTGTGTTGAAAACCCCCGCGACCGGGCAGACGGCGAGGCGATCCACATGCAAAAAAAATGGTTCGTCTGCCTCGCCGGGGGCGATTCCACGGAAAGACGCGAAAAAAAAGAAAAGGCGAGGGCGTCCGCGCGGATCGTGAGGAACCCTATCGCCTCGAATTCGCGATTGACGGAAAAGGCCGAGAAGAACAAGCGTCCGCATTGGGAAAAGACCACTTTCGTAAACGCTCGGAATACTTTTACCAAGAAGGAGAGACACTCCGAAGGGAAGAGGATCGGATTCGAAGAAAAATGCTACTTTCTTCGGGCCGCGACGATTCGTCGCAGATCTCAAGAATTGAAGGAAATCCTATGACAAGGAAAGGAAGTATCAAAGGCCGGAGAGGGAAAGGAAGTCCATGGCTATCGTCCTGTTAATATAATATCATGATGATGGAGGACTTACCGCTGCCTTATACCGCTGCCGATTAATACCTCTCGAATTAAGGAGTGGGACATCGAGGAAGCACGACTTAATTTGAGGGTGAGAATCCGGATATCCTTACTCGTGTGCTGGATCGATGGGGGGGGGCCTTCTTATCCTGCGAGGCGCACGTGGAGACAGGGTTGTTCGAGACTGCGTATCGAACCTCGGCGAGCAACTGCCTGGAGAATGGGGAAAGGAATCGTTGTAGTTTCAACAAACGGGCGACAAATAGGGACCGCCAGCCAAACCCTTATTAGGGCAGTTTCAAGCTGCGATCAGAAAGAAAGCCGAAAGATTTTGGTGTATTCCGGGGAAAAAAGAGAATGTTCTCCGACGTCTTATCACCGACAAAAACACCCGCCGCAACCGCGAAAACGACAAGGAAGAGGTTTCAAAAAAAGAGAGGCCGGGGGAAGGAAAGAAGGAGGAAGTGTTAAGCCGATTGATGGAGAACA
>Ga0179593_1421290_pt1 | contig 14100 bp, 18 predicted proteins | sample CZODoug2_1_08_16_FD_185931 | JGI IMG/M metagenome (GOLD analysis project Ga0179593, IMG submission 185931) | Vadose zone soil fungal communities from Angelo Coast Range Reserve, California, USA - CZODoug2_1_08_16fungal (PacBio error correction) | ecosystem: Environmental > Terrestrial > Soil >...
AAAAAAATTAAAAAGGCAATCGTTTTCGCCGACTTCGAGGGGGGGGTCTACCTTTATAATAAAGAAGGGGTTGCACGAGAGGGGGGGGACAGGGGAAAGAGGGAGTGTACAAGGTATGGTGATGCGTACGTGTTGGTTCTCCAGAAAGGATCGTTGGGAAAAAAATTAGAGGCGGCGAAACCGTGCAAATGGTGTGTGAGAGGTCCATTCCCCCAAGAAACTAGCGGGAAAAAAGGTGGGGGGGAAGGTAACGGAAAGAGGAAATCGGAAGGGGAAAGAGGGTCCATGGCTTCGGTAGAGGGGGGCCATTGCGTTGTGTCATCGCTATAAAGAATTAACTTCGGGAGGGGGGTAGTAGAAATGGGAAGGGGGTAAAATCCTTTGGTCACCTCTATCGCTCATCAGAACGAAGGCAAGGTTTCGGGGATCCTTGGCGAAAAAAAACACAAATAGGGGGGGGGGGGAAGAGGAGTTTGCGGCAGGAAGGAAGGGGAGGGGGTTGCTAATGAGGAAGACGTCGATTTTCTTTTCGGGGATGTGCGGTAGGAAAGGAACTGGGAGGTGGGAGAACGGTAAACTTTGAAGGGCACCACCTTAAAAATGAAGGAAAAGGGGGGTAAGGTCTAGAGCAGGCTATGGGGAAAAGGAAAACTGTGTGCAGGTTCTGGGGGAAGTTCATTTTGGGATCTTCAAGAAAGGGCGAGAAAAGGGGGAGAAAGAACTTGGAACTGAAAAGGAGCAGCTATGGCGAAGGCGGCAGAGGGGTTGATTAAAAGACGAAATCAACCAGCGACATGGTCTAGAACAAGCAGGCGGTAAAAAAGAAACGAAAACTGCAAACTATGAAACCGAAACCGACTTAAATTCACAAAAGGAAGAAAATGCAAACCGAAGAACGATCAGCAAAACAACTCCGCCTATGAAAGAGAAGAAAATCGAAAAAGGTGTCACGAGGAACGGAACCCGCTGGGAAAGAGGATAATCCCGACAGAAAAAAAAGGGCAGTTCGATCAATGGGAATGCACCCCTCACTAAAATAGCAAGATATAGCGAACGGGGGGGGGTTTAAGGAAGTGGTAATGCGGAGGAGGGGGCTCAGAAATGTCATCAGCTCCCCTGTACAAGGGGGGGAGGTTTGGGACATAGAAAAGAAGGGGGAAGATGCTCGGGGGAAAGATGGGGAGGTTCCGTCAGGGTAAGGCAGACTGAAAAGGGGGCCTGCTTTTTCTAGTGTTCTGGCGTAAAGGGAAAGGGAGGCCCCGAGAGGGCTTCAAAATGCGGAAACGAATAACGGGAGGGTAAAAAGGGGGGCTGCGAGAAAAAAGTTCAAAAGCCGGCCCCGCGGGGGTAGGAGATTCGAAAAAGGGGGACGACAATTTGTGCCGAAGCGTCTGAATTGAAAGTCTTAGCCGAGAAAAGGGAAGTAGTAGAAAAAAGAAGGGACGAGGAAGAAGGTTTCCTACCTCGGGGTCCAAAAAAAGGAAAAAGAAAGATTTGAAGAAATACAGGCGGAGTCTTCGAGATTGAAGATGTTATAAAGGGAGGAAAAAAAGGAGCGAAAGGGGAAACAAGAGGGCAACTGTACGGCAGGGGAACGGTATTTACCGTATCTGATAGAAAAGAAGGGAGGGTGTGGCACGGCTGGGGAAAAAAGAGGGGGGGGGTAAACGACTGGGGAAAAGTGTTGAGTAAAAGGGGCATAAGGGAAGTGAGTGACAAGGTTGGCGGTTGTAGAAGACTAGGCAAGAGGGAGATGGGGGGGTTTTTTCCAGGCCAAATGGCTGGGAGGGAGAGTTAGGAACGAGAAAAAAGAGGAGCAAAGATTGTGGAGGAAATATTCTATTCCTCCAAGCCAGTGCAAGACTGTAAAAACCAGGGGAGTACTCAAGGATTGTCGTAACTTGGCAGAGAAAAGGACGGAAGCAAGAAGATGGTCAGAGGGAAGTCCAAGGAACCATTGTCAAGGGTGTCTGATACCTAACCCTCATAGCAGGGAAAAAAAAGCCAGAGGAAGGAGGGAGAAGGAAGCCTCGAATCTTATTTCATTGGGTCCCGGCTATCGGGGAAAGGGGGGGGGCGAACGTAAGGAAGGGGGGGGGGGGAAAGGAAGGCATACCGACTTTGACTTATCTAGGGCGTTTGGCAAAAGACAACCCAGACGAACTTCATCAGGGGGAAGAAAAGGCTAAAAGTGAACTGATCATATAACAACCAAAGGGAAAAGAGAGAAAAAGGGAGGGAGGGGACTCAAGGGGAAAGGGAGACTGGTGGGCTCTAGTAAGACGGCAAAACGAACGCTCCACCAATAAGTCCAAGGGGAGAAAAAAGCGCGTGGAATGTCGACGTCAAGGAGACTCAAAAGAAACTTACCGGAAAGCTCACCAAAGATCCTCGTTAAAAGGAGGTATTTAAGAAGAAAGGGAGAACTTGCTTGAAAAAAAAAGGGGGCCTTGGGGGATAAGGGAGGAGGCATACAGAAGGGAGGGGAAAACTGTGCCGGCGCGGGAACATGAAACGACCGGATATTTAGGAGGGAAATCTACTATAAAGGCAGGAGGGACGAGGGGACGGTGAGGAAAGGGGGAAAACAGAGAGGGGGGTAAAGGGGAGGGGGAAGCGGGTAACGACATTGAACGACTCTGCTCGACGCGTATGAGACCATCAGAGCCGCAAAGAAATTGGAAAAATGTTATGCCTGTCAGCGCGGGAGGGAGAAAAAGGGGAAGGGGAAAAAAGGGGGAATCCTCTGGAGGAAAGAAGGGTAAATTGAAAATCAAATTTCGCGTGGCCAGGGGGTACCATACCGACGGTTTCAAATAGTCACCCGGCGGCGGAGAAAGCCGAAGGGAAATCCAGTTTGAGGGGAAGGAAGTTGGGGATTGTCTGATAGGACGGCGCGAGGGATCCAGACCGGCGAGTAGTAAAATACGAAAGAAGAAAAGAAATTATTAATCATGGGGCGCGAGGGTCTTGGAAAGAGATAGGGGAAAGGGGAAAGCTTGAACGAAGTATCGTCTAACAATGGTGGGAGGTAGGGAAGAAGTGACGCCAAGAGTGCGTAAACCACCCATTAGAGGGAAAACCGGGGGGATGAAGTCGAAAAGAAAGAATCAAGGGGCCGTTGAACACATTAGCAGTGGCCGGGGAAAATCATTGAAGGACGGAGGGGAGAAATCGGTCAAGGTGGGGGGAATAAGACTTGACTGCCTAACGGGAAATTAAGCCGGAAAAGGCAGAACAACCCAAAGGGGCGAGCACGGGAAGGGAAGTCTCAACAAGCAAAAAATCATAAGAGGGATGCCAGTAGTTGGGGAATAGTCCAACAGAAACACACTGGAAAAAGAGATGAAGTTGCTCTTCGGTCTGATTCACATGACAGAGAATAAACAAAGAGTAACCGCTAAAGGAGGTGCGAGAAGGTAATTCAAATTTGGGACTCAGGGATAATGGTTTTCGTGGGAGGAAAAAAGACCGGGATAAATCAGGTCAAACTATCGAAAGTCAGGGAGGGAAAGGGGAGTGAACCAGGGAGGAAAGACTCGCGCGTTTTTGTGAGGGGTGCATTAGTTTTGCAAGGTTGAAGGGGGGGTGGAAAACATTGTTCGTCAAGATTGCGGTTGATGGGGGAAACCAAAAAAAGAGAAGAGGGGGAGACAGTCTGGCGCTATGTCTCTAAACGCAGGATCGCCAGGCAAACATATTAGGATGTCAATAAAATCCAATTATTGCGGGAGGAGAAAGGGGCGAACGCAAACAAAAGTTTTGACAAAAAAATGCAACAAGGGGGGTTAGCTCGGGGAAAAAAAGGGGCTGGGAAAGGGAAAGGAAAAAAAGATAGGGAGGTTTGTACGGGCACACTTTCGACACCGAAATTGCCAGAAAGCACATAAGCCCCGAAAAAAAACTTCGGGGGTTCGTAGTCGAAAGACCGGTCAAAATCGAGGAAAAAGAGAGGGGGAAATATCATCACGGAAGAGAAATAGAGTTAGATGAGAGAGGGAAAAGGACTACCACCGTGTTGTGGACAAAGGGAGATGAATCTAACAAGGAAGGAAAAAAGCTCACGAGGGATCAACATTTTTCTGCAACGGAATGACGAAAGTAAAGCTGGCCACCGAAGTAACTGACAGCTTTAGAATTAAGAGGAACTAAACAACTTTTAGGGGTAGGTATTTTTGGAAGGGGAATGGGGGAAAAGGCCGCACACAGGTTTTCAATTTATCCGCCCTATCAGAGGGGGTCCGTCAATGTCGTCGCAAAAAACGAAGCCCAGATCATGGGAACGGGGTTCATAACGAAAAACGTGCCTTACCTGTCCGAAGGGGAAGAGGGCGCTAAAAAAGGAGCTAAAAGCTAATTACAAAGAGGCTGGAAAAGGAGGAGGGGAAGAAGAGGAAAGGACGGATCGAAGGGGGGGAAAAACCGGAACAGACAATTCACCATGGTTATCCTGGAGATAAAGAAGGAACATATTCAGAAGGAAAAAGAAAATCGAGAAGGACTTCCTTTCAGGAGGTTAATAATAGGAAAAAGGAGGGGGGAGGATCCGGAAGAAGTATTCAACTGAATTCGGAAGGTTGGTCAACGGGAGCGTCTGGTTGTGGCTGTTGAGTCTGCCACGGGAGGTGGGGGGGCTAGAAAGGGGAAAAGGGACTGGGGAGGGGGGGGAGGGTTTTGAGGGGTGGGACTCTTGCTTAGTGGGAATTGATGACGATGGGTCTTGCGCTTTGCACAGGGAAGATGTACAGGAGGGGAAAAAGGGGATCTGACTAGAGTGGAAAAATTTCTACATATTAGGAAAGACCTGCGTTTCCATTCTCCTCTTTTGTTTGAGAAAGAGGGGACAATAAGGGATTGCTCGATTTTTGGGTCACGTTTCGTTTGGTAGGGGGGAGGGCTTTGGGGGGGGGGGGGGACGCAAAAGAAAAAGGTGCGGGGAAAAGAGAAGAGGATTTGAACGGACTAAAAAGGGGGGCTTTTCCTTTGGCGGGGTGGAGGAGGGGTGGGAGGTGCGCTACGTAGACGAGGATTGTGGGGTAATGTTTTCGGGAGATGGGTCATGAGAAAAAGGGAAAAAAATTAAAGAGCATTTGTTCATGGCGGGGCCTACTTGACAGGGTTGTGATTTTTAGGGAGTGAAGGTGGACCGGTAAAGCGGAGTGATGACGTGGTGGTGGAGTTCGGGCAGGCCGTCCTTGGAGGGGGAAGCCAAAACAACAACATGGGGGGGGGGGGGAGGAAAAAAGGATCAAGCAAAGAGGGACAAGAAACGGACCTGTCTAAAAAGTGATACATCAAAAAAAAATCCCTTTCGAGGAAACCGCAAATAAATCCAAAAAAATCAACAATTTGCACATGAAGGAAGAAGGAAGATGGGGGGGTAGAGGGGAAAAAAAGAATAAAACCCACCGAAGGAAAATGAAGGAAACCAACCGACCTCTATTTCCACCAACTAAACCCGCGCTCAGAAAGGGAAAAATTCGAAAAAAATGATCCCTAAACATTGGAGGCAAAGAAGAAGAGACTTGTAAAAAAAATTACCCCCGAAAAGGACCACCACCCAAAGCAAAAAAGAGAGAATCTGTAACGAGTACTAAACTTAGGAGCGCTGGAGGAAAAGAGTAAAAAGGGTACGGAAGTCAAGGTCCAACGTGAGGAAAACTCGCCCAAATGAACTCCCTACTACATAAGCAAAGAAAAGGGAAAAGAAAAAGCTCCGAAAAAATCCAATTACTAAAAATAAGAAGAAAACCTCTGGTCACAGAAACCACTATCGCAAAATGTTCCGGAAACGACAACCCGAAAAGAGGAAAACCAACAGCCGAAAAAGTAACAAATTTGACGAAGGACCAATATTTACTATGAAGGGAAAAAAAGTCCGAAGGACAGGATAGCATGAAGGTGAGCTGGGGGACGGGACTGAGGGTAGAGAGTCAGAAGAAGAAAAGGAACTATTCCTGGGAGGTGGGGCACTTTATAACTGCCTCCTCGATGTTTCGACGGGATGTCGCCGGTTACAGACGGGGCTGTCATCTAAGAAAAAGAAACAGGAAATCAGACATTTACCCGAGCGGTCGAGAGGGGTTAAAGGAGGAGTTGAGGTCGACGGGGGGGAGACTTACGAAAGAATCGGTGAAAAAAGGGGACTCAGGTTGGTGCACAATTGTGTGGGGATGGTACAGTAAGACGACCAAAAATAAGATCGAAACGAAAGTGGGGTCCAGAAGGCGCATCGTTGGTGAGGGGGCTTAGGGGAGGGAAGGGGGGGAAGAGTATGGAGAAAAATAGGCTACGAAGAAAACGTTGTGCAGGTCGTGGGACTAAAAAAATCGAGAGTGGCGGCGGAATTGGGGTTGAGGGTATAAAGGTAAAACTGTGGGAAAGACTAGTCTCTCTAGGACCGGGGGGGGTTGAGGAGGAGGGTGGGAGCCGGGAGAGCGTATGAGAGAAGGGACGCGGTGGAATCGAATAGGGAAGGTACCGATTGTTCGGGGTGGGAGGAAATGGGAAGGGATGGAAGGGGAAAGTAGTGCTAACGGTACGTTTTATACGGAACCCACGCGTAAGGTGTACCAGGTCATCTATAGCAATGTAGGCTGGGATCAATTAACAAGGGGGTGAATGGAAGGGGGGGAAGAGAAATCGTTGGGGGTCCTTAGCTAAGTAGAGGGCGAAGCAAGACTGGAACGTGAAACAGGAAAGGATATGAGAAAGAGATAGATTGTGGTGGGAGAAAAAAGAAGCCCCGCGCTCCTGTGTTAATCTACGCACACCGCCGTGGTAAACCCCAGAAAAAAAACACTGCTCTCCACAGGAAAGCTGGGAAGGAGGAAAAAAACCCTAAGACAGACAACCAAACTCTCCAGTACAATCAGAGAGAAACTCCGCCGATTATGACCTGATTTCTATACCTAATAGCTACGGAGGAAGAGCGGAGGGGACGGAAACGGAAGAGGAAAAATCACTCTTAATCACGAGAAAACAAGGTTCTAGTGTCAAAGATTGCAATACGCCACAGAAAAAAACGAACTAACTTAACAGGTTAATCGGGTGGGGAAAAGGAGGCGGCCTGTGGGGGAAAAGAAAAAACTGAAGGATGCTCCGCATTTTACCAGTGTGGGTTGGAGAGAACTGAAGGGGCCTCTGTCCACGATCGATTTGGGGTGGGAGGCAAAGGGCGAGGGGGAGGGATTTGGCACTTCCTCGGTCTACCTGGAATAATGCAGGACCGAGGAACCAGCTACAGTAGGATCAAAAAAGGCATTCCTACTCGAAGAAACCGCGACTGAGGGAGAAAAAAGGAAACAAGCAAAGGAGGGGAGAGGGGTCGAATGGAAGGGTAACAGTTTTTGTCCGAAGGGGGGAGTTTGTCTAATGAGTTCTGCAAGTCCAGACGAAGGGAAGAGTAAAGGACGATAGAGAGGACAGGGGCTACACGGGTCCCGCCCCAAATACGCCACGCGCAAAATAAATTGATAGTCAAGGAAGATTCTCAGCGGATGTTGGGATACTACCTCGGGGATCGGGGATTCAGAAAGGGGAGAGGGGCGAACGGGAAGAAAGGGAAAAAAAAAAAAAGCAGACCAAGGTTTAACGACATTTTATCTTATAAGCCCGCAACCTGTCTCAGGGTGCACTCCTTAAACCTCTATGGGAGCACAAGGCAAACGGGGAAGTTGGGGGAGGAAGGGACATCCTGGAAGAAGAGGTGTTCATTGGGTGGCAATTTTTCAGCTGCTCCGCGTAATTTTTTGAACACAGGGATGGGCCGCGGATACGAACGACCGAGGAGGGGACGAAAAGGCGGAAGGGGAAGGAAGGGGAGACCAAAAGGTTGAAAGGAAAGAAGTGACAGGGATACTCCATCTGCCTAGTCTGTATTCTGCTAGCGGACGCGAAAGATAACAGGGGCCGGTTCATCGTCGCGCTGCCCTCAGTTGGGGGAAGGATAAAGGAGAGGAAAGGCCAAGGCCCGGAAAAAAAGGGGGGACAAACCATTAGGAAGGGAGGAACGTCAGACTCAATTCATTGAGGTGAAGTATGCCGGGATCGGTGAACTTGAGGTCGAACTGACTTAGGGTAATAGTAATCCTGCGATTCAGTCAGTTGCGTGGGGAGGGGGAAAAAGGTCGGAAGGAGAGAACCACCAAAAGAAAGCATAAAAATAGAAAGCAATCTAACTCCACAACAACAGGGTAAGAGAGAAGTCAGGGAAGAGTATCCTGAGAAAAGTTAGCGGGGTGTTCTCGAAGGAAAAGCGGGCATAACATAATTCCAAAGGTGGGGAATCAGAGGAATTTCTACGGAATGAAAGAAAGTCAACAGAAAGAAATTAGGACTAACCAGAAAGGAATGATCTATTCTTCAGATGTCCGCTACGGGCTGGCCCCAAGGTTAAAAGTTCAGATAAATTTTCTAAACCGGAGCGAAAAAAAAAAGAAGGGGGGAAACGGAGGGAAAATGAAAAAAAAGAAAAACGGGTTTCGAGAAGTAGGCATACAGTGAAGTCTAAGGGACTGTAACCGGTTTTACAATCGTGAAAATGGGCTGGGAATTGAAGGTAAATCAAGAGATTGGGCCTAAAAAACGATGAGCGAAACTTAGGAGGAGCAACGAAAACCTCCCCTATGGGATTAGGAGAAAAAATCGGCCGCAAAGGGGAAGATTAACCGCTTTCAAAGGGAATCAAGAGACGGGAAAAAATGAAAAATCATTGAAGAAAATTAAGGAAAACTTGAATAGGGGACTTTTGCCATACCTGACAACTGCACCGAGACCGGCGGGAGGACGATCAGATAAACCCTAGGAAGTTACTACATTGTCAAGGGAAAATGAGCGAAAGAAAAGAGGGGGTCGAAAGAGGAGAGAGTTGTAGAAGAAGAGGGCTTAAAAATCTAACCAGAAATAAATGTGATTAGGAAATCTATGGGACGCTGCTGGAGTTGGGGTGACTTCTCTTTAAAAGGGGGGGAGTAGAGAGAGAAGAGGGAAAATTAAAGGGGATTGTGAGGTCAAGCATTACTCTGGTAAGACCAATTATGGACAAATTGGGTCGGAACCTGGATTAGCGAGATAAAAGAGGGGTGGGAAAAGAAAAAAAAAAAAACAAAAGGGAAAATGTAAACATGGAAACCTCTTCCGAGCCCAGGCAGTGGGGAAAGCCTACTTATACGGTTGTGTTAAAGTTAAGTAGGAAAAGAGGTAAATTGAAGAAAAGAGGTGAAAAAGTAAGACCGCAGACATTCGAAACTCAGCCTTAGGGAATGCCCAAGTAGTTTCTAGTCCCAACAGCAAAACACTGGTACAAGGACTGAGGGGGCTCAATGATGGTCCCACAGGCGAAGAAGAAAAGGGGAGGGAGGGAGCTAGGAGGGACTAAACATCTGGGAATTTTTAAACTAATTATAAAAATGGTTTCTGTAGGGGGATCCTCGGATACAAGCAGTTGCTAGATAGGGGGTCTGTGAAAAGGATAGGAAAGGGGAAGAAAAGAAGACGCATCTCGGAAAAGGGGAGGGGGTTGGAGATGTCTTGATTTTTCTTCGCTTTAGGTGGGAATATTTTAGAAATCCGTGGGTAGGAAGCGGTGGGCTGTGGGTGAAAATGTAGGGAGGGGGGGAAAGGCGAGGGGAAAGAATAGGGCGAGAAAAAAAAATCCACTGGCAACAGTCAAACAGAGCAGGAATGGCTGCAATTTAATGTTCCAAGTCTTTTTAAGCATATGCTACGGACAAAAAAAAAAAAAAAAAGATGGAAGGGGGAAACAAGATAAAAAAGGGGTTTGGCGCATCCTTCAGCCAGGCGAGTGAGAGAAGGGGGGGGAAACTGAAACCATGGATAGGAAGATGTTTGTAGGAAAAGATTTAAAGGGATCAACCGCCATTTGAACAAAAAGCTAACGCACAAGAAGACCAAAGAAAATTAAAAGCGCGATAGATTAGAAGCCGCGCGCATTCGCGCAACCTCTGAGTCTGGGCAGAGTCCCACGTCTAAAAAATGGATATACTAAAAAGAAAGTAAAAAGGTTGGGGTCAAACCTGTATAGACTAACAAAAAAGGAATCCTCACTCAGGGGACCCATCGGGGCAACAATCCCGCAATGGCGACAGCGAAAGACGCCGCTGCTAAAGTCTCCTTAAAAGACTAAGGTCGATCCAAAAGGAAGGGAAGAGTCAGGAACACGTGGGAGAGAAGGATGGATTTTTTTTCTGGGACTGGACCTATCATTGCAGGAGAGAAAAAGGACAGTCATAGGGTGTTCGGTCATCCTTCGGAAAAATAAGAACCGAAGGGAACAGGGGGAAATCGAAAACAGAATGCAGTACCTCAGGTTCCTGCAGGGAGCTATAGCTTATCCCCCGATAATTCAAGTAAACATCAGTAGGAGGAAAAGGGTATAGAAAAGGGAAGAAAAAAAGACAGAATCTCAGGGTTGAGAGTTCTTCGCCAAGAAGTACCATATTCAAAAGGCAAGATCGGCTCCTGCCAAGGAAATGGTCGATTACTGTTGGGAACAGACTCTTGGGGGGGAGGGAAAGAAGGGAAGAAAGAAGAATTACACAGGGGGGTAATGCTCGTCGAGCGGTGTGTATTGGTCGCGGAGGGGGGGGAGGTTAAAATTTGAGGAAAACTTAAATATTCTCTTGAGGGGTAATGCAGGTCGGTTGAGGGTTTTAGTTGGAAAAAACAGGGTTTGAGGTGGTTGGTCGGGGGGAGGAAAGGTAATGGGGGGAAGGGAGGTTTGGTATAGAGGTCCTCCTTACGACGCCTAAGGCCGTAAAACGTGCGACAGAGTTCGAATCAATGGTTGGCAAATTTGGTGGGGAGGAAAAAGACGGGGAAAAGAGTGGCTCATGTTGGGGGGGGGTTTGGGGGGCGTGCGTTGGGAGGTAAGGGGCAGGGGCGTTGGAGGTTGAAAGAGGTGAGTGAGGATCAAAGGGGGTGGTCAATTAAACGTCATATGTGTAGTCTGGGATATCTCGAGACTAGGGGGTGACGCATGTGTTTGCTAGCTAAAGGAGGGGGGGGTGGTGGAGAGGGGGAATGTTTTCTGGAAGACTCTGTGGTCAATGAGGGGAGGACCGAAGGACATCCCATCAGGGGGTTCGGGAGGCCGGGAAAAGGGAGGGGGACGGGAGTGGGGGTGAGGTGTTTTCTCACGAAAGTGAGGAAGGGGTGGTTGGAAAATTCGTTGACCCAACTGACTAAGGCAGAAAGTGGGGAGAAGGGGGAAGAAAATACAACCAAGGAAGTGTAAATAGATAAGAACTTCCCTCAAAACGTAGACCTCCATGGCAAAGATTCAACCATCCAGAAGGACAGGAAAAAAGCAAGAAATCAAGAAAAAGGTAACCCGGGAGGATCACTGGAAGTAACCGGACAACCTTGGTTCTGAAAAGCCCCTCATCCGACCACCATCTACGTTCAGGAAGACCAGGACCGAGAAAAAAAGAAGACGGTAATAAGTAAAACGCAACACACGAGCAGTACAGAAAAAGTCGAAATGCAACGGCCGGAATCTGCCTCTACTCTCAAGAAAATTCAAAAGAGAAAAAAAACTTAAAGCCACAAACAAAAAAAAGAAAAATCTAGAAAGATGACCGTATTCAGAAAAGAGGGCATGGAAACCGGTTCTAAGGTTGCCTCTTCCTGAGTCGGTAAGATGACCAGGAACGGGGGCAATGGTCAAACAAATTAAGGTCCCTATACTTCATCCCTCCACGCAAGCACCTGGTCAATCCACATGAACTAAACCCGACAGAAACCGCTTTAACCGGGAAGAGACCCAGGTTTTGAAGGAAATAAAACGCCAAAAAAGAGAGGAAAAAAAAAAAAACGCCTCTCATGAACAGAAAAAGGGGGACCTTCTGCAAGGAGGGTCGTAGTTTCATTATTTAAAAAGTCACTCATGATCGGCAGAGGCAGGAGACGATCTTGTGTGAGTCTTAATATTTCTTTAGGCACCTGGAGAGGCAAGACTGTGAAACGCACTGGTCAGAGCCACCCGTGTTTAGGCATGTTCGCCGGTGGAAGTAATAAGGGGGACGACATCCCGTAGGGGGGGGAAAGAGAAAAGGGAAAGCGCCCGTCTTGGATTTTCCGAGTTAAAAACGGTTCATATTACTGTGATCGTCGGTTTGGCGAGGACCATGATCGTTGAACCCTATCAGGTAGGAGCGAAAGAGAAATGGGGTTTGATAGGAAATTAAGAAGAAAAAAATATCAGAAATCCTCAAAAAAGGGGAATAATGTCCATGACAGGGGTTTTTCACTGTGCCAGGCGAGGCATCGCGGCTGGAACTAAGCCTTTTTCCCTAAATCTTATAGGGGAAAACAATGGGTTCAGAGAAAAGGGCAAAAGGTTCGTTTCAGGAAAGTCACACGATACTAACTCTATTTCGTAGTGGCGACGGAGCCGATAAGGTAGAGAAATGAGCGAGGTGGAGAGAAGGAGTCAGCTCTGTCTGGTATGGAGGGAGAGAACGGAGGGTTTCAGAAGGAAGGGACAAACACAACGAGACATAGGAAATGGGAAACTTTCTAGAAGAGCCTTAGGACCTGTTAGGACACAAGTAAACCTGTTTGGCAGTTCTTTTGATCACGATTGGCTTTGGAAGGAGAAGGAAGGTATTTAGGATCAAAACTTTTATGAAGCAGCTTGTTTTTGACGGGCGCAAGACAAGTAAGGCTTTTGAAATCCAAAAGCAAAGGGGAATAGAAGAAAGAAGAGGGGAAAAAGAAAAGAAAAGCAAAAGGACCGACACCCACTCCTGTAAAATTCACCAAGTAAGCCAAAGAGAAAACTCATCACCGCCAACCACAGATATACGATGAATGAAGAAAGGGGCGAGGAAGCCCGAATTAATAGGTAACTTCCTATGAACCTGCTATGACCCAGGAATAATCCAAGCAGAAAACCCATTGCTGTTCGACTTAGTCCGGCACGCTCCCCCTCGCTCAGAGCCATAAATAAACTCTTTTGAATGAGAGGAGTTGGGGGGGAACATAAGTAGAGAAATCTGCAGTCAAGCCTTTTACCCTTTAAGTTGGCATAGAAAAGAACTGGCCTCTTCCAAAGAAATTCTTTGGCGCAGGTTTCGGAAGAGCAACTTAAGAGGGACAGAACCTTTTCCTCCGTTTTTCTGGGTAGTACCTGCACGCTAAGTGGCTTACCAAACTGCCGAGGATCAAGAAAACTCGGGTAAGTTAGCGACGGATGGGGGTTGAAAGAAGAGGCTGGACTGGGAGGAAGGAAGGGGACGATTTTCCTAAAAGTGGTGGGGGGTTGGTCCGATAACGACGTGAGTCAGGGATCTTAAAGAACCCCCGGGTCAAGGAGGTGACGCTACTGAGAGAAAGTGCTCAAAAGGGAATAGCCGACGGAAAAGAAAGAAGAATCGAAAAAGAGATTTAAAATCCCAATTTGTCTCCCCTTCGGAGAAAGTGACTAAGGAAGCGCGTAGTGTATCCAAGCGCTGCACGGGTCGATTACGAACTGTCAACTTGAGGAGAAAAGGGAAGGTAGGACTCGAGGGGGGGAGGGGAAGAAAACGGAATCCGGTAAAGGGGGCACTTGGAAGTCGGAAAGACAAATGCCACTTTTGATTGGTGTGAGTTACATGGTCATCCGGGTGGAAGTCGAGTGCTACAGGGGGGGTCTCAGGCACGCGGAGATGGGGGGGGGTGTCTAGCCACGCAACCCATGTCGTTCGGCCTGAACCAAACTACTTGACGATCGCAGGGGAGTGGAGCAAAAGAAAAAGGCCGGAGTTCCTGCGAAAAGAATTTGGGTAAACTCGGGAATGCAGACTTGAGAAAGGGTAGGATAAGAAAAAGAAAAATGAAGGGTGAGATACCCTTAGAAGGTTGGCCATACGCCTATAATACGACTGAGATAGACCGGAACCTTTTGGGGCAAAAGCCAGGAGTCCGTCGTGACATCCATGATGTTCAAAAGGTGCAAAGTCTGGGACGGAGAGAGGAACCTTGAGGGAAGACTTGCCGGAGAAAAGGGCATCAAGGATTCAACAGGGACTTCTTTGGGCGGGTTCAGGGGTCGGAAAAAAAAAGCGACTTAATCATGGAGAAGTCGACAGCCTG
>Ga0179593_1448597_pt1 | contig 14098 bp, 13 predicted proteins | sample CZODoug2_1_08_16_FD_185931 | JGI IMG/M metagenome (GOLD analysis project Ga0179593, IMG submission 185931) | Vadose zone soil fungal communities from Angelo Coast Range Reserve, California, USA - CZODoug2_1_08_16fungal (PacBio error correction) | ecosystem: Environmental > Terrestrial > Soil >...
ACATTATCAAAGTTGTCAGACAAGTAAGAGGTGACAGACACAGCTGGGGGTAGGAATAAAGACTATACAAATCCTTCTCGAGTCAGAATCAGGGTTTGTTATCCGCACAAGGTGGGACTTCAGTAATTGCAACTACATTTTGCACTCACCTTCTTAGGGTGTCGGAAAATTGATGCTCCGAACTTAAGGGCGGGCTTATCGTCCTCAATCCTTTGAGTCTACTCTGCCTGGCGGAACACTTTGTGGGGGAGAGGAGTGAGAGCCTTCTTCCACGAAATATTGGACTTATTCCCATTGGGGAAAGGCTATCAAAATACTTAGGAAAAATCTTGTAGAGAACCAGCGACCTGCAGCACCACGCGGAGAGAGTAACAAGCAGGACCTGCCGCGGCCGGATAGAACTCGTCCAAGAAAAAAGGGTGAATAAATTACTCAATAAAAGAATAGGTCAAAACAATTTATGAGCCAAAAATCAAAAAACAGGTGCAGGGTGGAAAAGGGTGGAGGGGTCACACGACCCTCAACAAACACCCTCCGAGGGCGCGCCTCGAAGGAAGGGGCCGCAACATTTCTCAGGAAAGCCCAAGCCACCGTAATCTCCCAACGAGCGGGGGCATCCTCAAGCCGGAAGCGGGACGAAACGATCGGAATCGCGAATACGTATATCCAAACAAGAAGTAAACACTGCAAGACACCAAATGGCCGAGAATATCTGCTTCAGACAAAAGGCGAGGAATCGCGAGAACAAAGGTTGGGGGGCCGGCCCCAAGGACCCGGGAGTTGCCATCACGTGAAGAACGCAAATAGTCTGCCGATCCAGGGGAGGGGAGGAAAGGCAGAAGTGGAAGGGGTATGGGAAAAAGATGCGGGGAGGAAAAGTCGAAAAAACGATAAAAAGAGCAAAGTTGGGAGGAGAAGAAGAAAATTCGCGGACTCCCAGGCCGGGAGGAAATAGCACGGGTGGTGACCTAACGAGAACAAACAACGCACGAATCCAAGCCCCTCCGTCCTTCATCGGCACAAGGCCCCGCGGCGGGAAGAGAATATCTGATCGCTGCGCTTTCAAAAGTCCGGAAAGAAATTAGACGCGGACATTCGTGCCTCGGCGATGACAAGTTCCAGCTCTAATGGGGTAGGGGGTTCAGCACAGGGACCACGAGGGGGCCAGGGAATTCAGCAACTCACTGCGAAAGACCATGAAGCGCATAAGAGAAAGTATTCTCATGGAAGGGGCCGAGAACAGGAACGCGGAGGATATGCCTTCCTAAATAAAGGCTTGCGGGAGGCAGGAAATCCAAAAAAGGAGGAAAACGACGCCTGGTAAAATCGGTGTCAAGGAAGGGGAAAAGAACCGGCGTACAAGCGAAAGTCAGGACTATAGGAAACAAGCGGCGAGAAGTAAACAAGGAGTCTTTCAATGCGAGGCAACAGAGCGAAATGGAGGCTTGTGAACGAGGGAAACCGAATGGACTTAGGAAAAGGTCGATAGGATCACCTCCCTGGGAAAGAAAAGACTAGAGAAACAAGCACCGAATGATATAGGGATACACCGATGGAGCGCCAACAAGAATACATTTACGTGGGAGGATCGCGGGGGGACAAAATGGCGTCAAGGGAGGACAACCAAATGGGCGGCGACCTATGTCAGGGTTTTAAAGCGGCAGACTCGCCCGGAAAACCAGGAAGAGGAGCTTCAAATATCGGGGCACTTGAGAGGCCTGACGGATCTCTCAAAAAAGCCCTCAGAAAAAAGGGAGCAAGTTGGTGCATATTTTGGGAGAAATCTGGAAATGGGGGGGGAAATGGGGGCTGCGGGGCGGGTGCCAACTCTCGATTCTTGAGGAAAACAGCTTCAGCTTATAGGCGATCTTGGTGGAAGGTGTCAATCAAAACCCCCCGCTTGAGTTAACGGAAAGGGAAAGAAGAGGGCGGGGGAGTCATGGCCGTAACTAAATTGTTCGCGGATCATCCAAACCCGCGTTCAATCGCGACTAAGTGTAGGGGCCTACAAAGATCTTAAAAAGGAAAGCAAGCTCGGTGTTAAGGGCTACCTTCAATTGAAAAGGTGGGCGACAAGTTCATACGGAGGACAGGGGCACAGTCGTTGAGTTGAAAAAAACTTTGGGAGAACATGGGGGGCAGATGGGGACAGTCTGACAACAAGGAAGGCGAGGCAAAAAAGCACGTACGGGGCCAGACTTCAGAGAATCAAGACTGTTACCAGGGTGATTGAGGAGGAAAGAAAGGGGAGGATTCATTAAGAGACAGGAGACACTAAGTCGTCGCTTCGGAAATCAGGAAAATTGACTTAAGAGGGCCTGCTGCAAAAACTGTTTCGAAGGGAAAAAGGGGCGAAAGAATCGGCCAAGCGCAAAACAAGCAGCGCCGGAGTTGTGAAAATGCTAGGTGGGGACGGAAACACAAAAGAAAAGTCCGGAAATTTTGAGGGAGGCCAGTCGTCTAAGTGAATTTTTGGTCGCGCGCGTACGGCAAAGGAAGCGCACGGGCCTAAAAGGAAAAAAACCCCGGAGGAGGGGGGAAGGGGATGCGCGCAAAAGTGAAAAGAAGAGAAAGGAACAAAACTTCAAGCACCGACTTGTCCCGAAGGAAGAAAGGCGAAGGTCAGGCAGAAAAGACCTCGAAATAAAAAAAAAAAAAAAACGGCTGGCCAGCCAGAGGGGAAAGAAAAGATCGACGCCGAAAAACAACAAAACACCGCCGGCACATAAAAAAAAAAAGGGTAGCCGCGACGCTTCGGGCGACTAGAAACAGGAAAATGAACGCAGAAAACGACAATCACTCAGGAAAGGGACAACCAAGTTGCTAGAGCTATCGTCGTGAAGACAAAAATAAAGGGAGGGGAGAACTAGAGCTAGAAGTGGTTCCTGTCAATTATGCAAAAAATAGGGCACAATTCTAGAAAGGGTACAAAAGGAAAAGACTGGACTAGGGGAAAGTGATGGATATGAAGGGGAAACATTCAAAAGAACAAAAAAGCAACGCTTCAAACACTTTAGGGGGAGGACGACAATAAGGACAAGGGAGGCAGCGATTGCACGCTTGGGGGGGGGAGGAGGGAAATGCATTACCAAAGGAGTGACGCAAGGACCCCAAAGCATGACCCACTGTGGAAAAGTAGTTTCCGCAGGGGTGGAAGGATCTCCGCAAAACTCACGGAATAACGTGGGTTTTCAGTTCAGACGCAAAAGCGCCGCCGCGGGGCCGCTCCCAGCACGTGCAGTCAAATGGTGTGAGCAAACAACTGCAAAAAGGTGAGTCAAGTGGGGTTAAAAGGCTGTCGCCTTAGGGGGAAAGCGACTTCCGGAGGGGAAGGTTCTCTGAAAGAGCATAGCTGGTTTGGCCTTGCAAGGAAAACTGCCGTGCAGGAAAAAAAGGAAATAGTCAGAAAGAGGAAAAAAGTGGGGTGTCCGGACGCCATTGCCGCTCCTCACCAAAGAAATGTCTATAATTCAGATGCTGGGTCAGTAGTCAAAGCGGGGGGGAGAAGGATCATGACGGGCGTGTTGGAAAAAACGGTCTCACATCATGAGCTGAGCGAAGGTTGGAAAAGACTTTGCCATCGATGAAAGAGGGGGAATTGGGAATAGAAAAGGGGGGGGACAGAAGGGGAGTGCGGAGGCGATCAACAAGGTGGCATTATCCCGCGGTAGGCCCCCGAATATTAAGTTTAAGACGCGGTCCATGGAAAATGCAGCCAGAGAGAAAGGTGGGGGGGGGGGTCCACGTACCTTGGAGGGTACTTGTCGACGATCCGCAGAATTGGGGGGATAGATTCCTCACTTAAAGGACGCCGGGGAAGCGGAAGGCGTATCGCGGAAATGCAAAGGCATCCTTTGCGGTCGGCAGAGACAGGGGGCCAGAAACACAGTGAAGGAGGCGGAATTTCAACAGCGTGATAAGATGGCGGTTGAGTAAAAAAGTGCGGTCCGAAAGGTCTGAATCTTGGTGGGCGGGGACGACTTCAAAATGAAAAGACATGTTTTCGGCTGACAGCGAAGGTTCAGGGAACTGGAACTTTCCGAGAAGGATCCATCGATGAAAAGAAAAGAGGGAGGAACCAGGGAGAAGAAAGGCCGTACATCTGTTGGGATTGGGTGAGGTTTTGCTCCATAATACGAACGGAAGTTCATCCTGCCCAATGGCATTGGGAATGGCGCGAATTGAAGACCGGGAAAAATTCGAGATAAGAAGGATAGACAGATATCTAAGTCCACCGGCGGACGCATGTCAGTCGGAAAAATGGATACTGGCGCCATAGAGGGAGGGTAGCGAGAACGTGAGGAATACCACTTTTCCTTGTGGGGAAAAAAAAACAACGGGAGCCCCAGGAGAAAAATTTTTCCTCAGACGGAGATGTCAGAAGAAGAAGGAAAAATTAATCTTGCCAGGAACCCAGGGTTTAAGCAGGGGGGCACTGCGGTTAATAATGAGCGAGAGTAACAGGCAGGCGGATATGAGATAACGCAGAAGCAGGGGGCGTTGCCGAGACGTGTTCTGAAAAAAGCATGAGAAGAGACGAATCGCGCGCGGACTCCCGAAGGGGGGATTGATTACAAAGTTTTAGTTCAATCTGAAAAGGTAAAAAAAAAGTTTTACATAATAATGGGGATAAATAGGAAGAGCTGAAGGTGAAAAACAGGGGGTTCTGGGCCGAAGCGTGGGCCCAGGCGCGGCGTTTGACTCGACCGAATGAGAGTGGCGAGAAAAAAGACGCTGTAGAAAAGGGTGAGACTCGCATTCACTTCCGGGAAGGGAAATGACTGTCATGTGGGCGATCTTAAAAGATGAAAAAAAACCCGCAAATCAGGGAAGGGGAAGGAAAGACATACCGATTGGAGACGAAGAAATAAAGGTTACTTCGAACGGTAGACAAAGCCTGGGAGGAAACCACGGAGTTTGCAACGAATGGACTTTTCGGATGCACCACCAGAATTCTCCGAAGAAGAGATGGGACTATGTATTAAGAGGAGGACTGAAAAGAAGGAGGGGAGAGGAAACTCCTACGGGGTCAGGCCACACCGAAATTGTAATGGAAAATGGGAAAGGTATGGAACGCCAGAAGGGCGGAAAAAGAAGGGAGGGCGGGAGGAAGGCTGGGAGAAGAATCTACAGTTTGTTAATGAACCTAAAAAGTACTTAAAGGAGGAAAGGAAGGGGTCAGGGAGCATGGAGAATTGGGGGGAGTGCCGAAGGCCGAAAGATGATAGACAAACACGATTGGAGGGAGAAGGTGATATGATAGTATGAGATGTCCGCCTTCGAAAAAAAGTGCCAAAATTGAGGGCAATTCGGCAAAGGGATGATGTGGGGAGATTCTGGAGGTAAAGGGGAGGTCCAAAGTGAATTTGCGAACAAGACCATAAAGCTTACGTGATTACAGAAAAACAGGAAGGCTATCGATAACAAGGTAACCCTGAACGAAGTTTAACATCAGTAGGGGAGAGGAGACTAAAAAGCCCGGCGTTTGAACTTTGGTTGCCGACCTGCGCCGAGGTGGCGCGGAGGGGGGTTGCCACGACTGGATTGAGACCCTCCCTGAGAGGGTCGCCCGACACTTCGTGCCGAAGGAAAAAAACGGAATTGCGTCCAAAGTGGAGATATGCACACTTCAGGCGATCTTGTACAAGGCAACCAAGGGGGAGGGAAATAGGGCGGTTGACGCTTGTACTTGCGGCACGAACGTGCTGCATTAAATGAAGCTACCGAGCCGAGGGTTAGGGGTTGGGGGACCAGGAGAACGGTGATCCGGGGGGGGGGTGAGGAGGTTGGGCAGCATTCATTAAAGGAGTAATATGGTTTTGTCTGTCCGCATCAGGGAGTTGCGCGGTGTGTCCCGGGGAATCCTCAAGAAGAAGGGTATGTTACAGGCGCAAAAAAAAAGTCTTGGGAGCCGACCAAGGGGGAGGACAACGACTAGACCAGGGGGACGAATGAAAGTGTATAATCTAGGGACTTAGTCGGGGAATGGCCTGCAGCCGCGCCGACTTGTCCCCGAAGAACAGATTGAAAAAAGATAGAATGGTAAGGAAGATACTGAGAGAAGAAAGAAAGAGAAAAAAGATGGATTTGTGGTTAAAACCGACTGGAAAGCGGACTTGGAGCAGGGCGAGTAGCGGAGAGAAAAGACGCGAGGTGAATTTCGTTCACGAAATCTTTAAGGACCGAGGTTTAATGGAGATGTTTCTCAGAAGGACACGGAAGGGGGGAAGATCGACCAGCATCTGTGAAAGACGCGCATTGTCCCAACAGTTGTGGGTGCAGGAAAAAGCGGATAGAGGCGCGACTTCGGCAGGAGGGGGGGAAGGAAGTGTGGAAACCCCCCACCGGGAGGAGGTGGCTAGAGAAAAGGTCACGAAGTCTTAAGAAAAAAAATCGCGTCTTCCACGCGAGCTAAACGCAACCAGCCACTTTGGGTTACGGGGAGAGAAGTGCCGGGCAAGTGGTGGAGCAAAATGTCCTCCTCTTCATGCAGGGATCCGGTAAAAATCTATCCCCAGAATGGTCGAAGCAACTCTGGCTTCCTCATGAAAAGAAAATCGCGAGGAGGAGAGGAGACGCTACGACGCCGAAGGGAAAAAAAAATAAAAGAGGTCCAGGGGGAAAAACCAAGACAATTAGAGAAAATACATAAGACGGTACGAGGCTTCCCTTACCTTCATTAAAGGGAAGCTGGCCGGGTCTGTGGGAAAATCAATGAGTCCGCGGCGGCAAGACATGAAAAAGAACAGGCGACCAGATATACAATTTCATTAGTCACAAAAGGCGAGTTACATGTTATCAAAGCCTTGGGGGGGAACCGAAAAATAATAGGGACACTAAGGCGGTCCGGCGAAACCAACGAAGGACAATTACGCTGGGCAGACCAGAAGATACGTAAAAGTCGAAGTTATGCCTCGAAAACATAAGGGGGGTACGCTAAAAAGGGAGAAGGAGGTTGGAAGCTAGAACGCAGGAGAGCGCTACGGACAGCAAAACTTCGTGCTCAAAACGTAAATTAGAAGGGAAGCATCTACTTCATGAGCTAGGGGGGGGGCAAAAGATCCGAGGGGGGGACGATCTACAACTGGGAAGAAAGAAAACCTTCGCGCTGTTGCTCGGCAAAGGACTTTGACTTTAACCGAGAAGGAAGGTTCAGACAAGGCTTTGTTGCCAAGAAACAAGGAGAATTCCGCGTAGGGGAAAAACGCAAAAAGGCCGTGGGGAGGGCTACTCGAACGACTACGTTCAATACTCAGGGTCGTGGGAAAGGGAGTATCCAGGAGCTACGGCAAGGGGCCCGTAGCCAGAAACGACCTAATTTTGAGAGGTTAGAAAAAAAGGGCGATAGGGTACCAGCAGGACATCAATCGTGCAAAGACAGAAGAGGGGGGAGGTTAATAGAGCATCGGGGGATCAATGGGGCAAGTTCAAGCAGGTAGGGAAATTAGATCCCTCTTCAAAAAAACAAACAAGATAACGAAAAATCACAAGTGCGGGGGGGTGTCAACTAGCAGCGGAAAAAAAAGGGTCCAGAGGGGGGGAAAAAGCGCCAGCGACCAAATTCGGACGTTATTAACTGTACTTGAGTAAACGACAACTTTTTGTGAAACTAGGATCGCAAGACACGACAAAAGCCGGGAAAACGGGGCTTTGACGAAATCTCAAGACTGGGGGGCACCAGGAAAGGAGGGGAATGTCGGGTCTCACGGGAGGTAAAGAAAGGGTCCATAGGGGCACAAAAAAAGGTACTTGGTATGGTGCAAGACAACTGACCGTCGGGGACTACGCGAGCAGGCTCGGAGGGAAGACGGGATCGCAACAGTTGGCCAGTGCAAGAAGTAAAAGCATGTCAAGGGACAGATATTGGTAAAGTGCGCCGACAGGGGAAAGGGAGTGGCGGCTGTTAAAAAAGACGGAGTCAAAGAAGGGGGGATACGTCGCACGACCGGCGAAAAAAAAGGGGGGGGCAAGCAGGGCAGAAAAGAGCATCCAGTCAAAAAAAGTGAACTTGAGAAAAGCCCAGGCAATGACGGCGGACTCACATAGTGAGTAACCAGAAATTTGGGACGAAAAAGAAAAAAGGGACAGAACCAAAAAAAGCAGGCGAGTCAAGAAGAAGGGCGAAAAGAAAAGAAGAACAGCCTTGTAAAAAAAGCCAACAGGGTTCTCAATAGGTAAAGGGGTACCAGAAAATTTTGGAACAATAAAAGGGCCGGGGGGGAAAAGAACATCAGTCAGAAAAAAAAAAAAAGACACCGCAAATTCGTCGAAAACCAGGCTTCAAAAGGGGGCCAAAAAAAAGGGGGAAATATCCCCGAAAAAAGAGGAGGCAAGGATAGAGGATATCAAGAACCAATACGAACTCTGGAAATCGATCGTCGACGGGATCCAAACCGCAGTGAAAACTGCATAAACAGGGAAGCAAGAGCGTTCATCTGCTTGCGCGAGAAAGAGCAAAGCGAGGGGGTCTCCAACGTGGTGGGTGGGCAAGCAAAAAAGGACAAATGTAGGGAAAAGAAAGGAAAACTACATCAGAAGAGGTCTAACCCGGATCAACCAAGGCCAGCGCCGCGGATTTGAATGGGAAGAGGCAGGTTATCTATCACTCGGAGCGCTCATTGGCAAGAGGAATGAATTGCGCAGGGGCCGGAAAAAACAAAATGGCAGAAAGAACGAAGGTGGTCCAGAAACTGATGGGGGAACGAACAAAAAAAACCTAGACCAACACAATCCGAATTACACGGACAATCGTCAAAAGGCGAACGGGCGGCGGATTGCTCGATCTGGAAGCTCAAAAGGGGTTCCCAGTCAACGCGGACATGGGGGAAGAATGTAGCGGGGCAAAAGACGGGTAAGTTGCCCTAGGATGCAAAAAAACAAGATTGCCAGCTGAAGAAGGGTAGGGACCGAACCGGAGCTGAGCACGAGGGGGGAAAGAATGAACAAAACAGGTCAAAAAAGCCGACGTCAAGTGGTCGGGAAGAAAGGAAGCATAAAAGGAAAGGACCATAATCTCAGGGAAAAGGGAGGGCGGGGGAAGACGCTGAAAACAACGGCGAACGGAAGGAAGGGGGGAATCACCATTGAGGAAAACGAGGGCGGAATCGCGGACGAAGAACCAGAACCGATCGGTGAATGAAAACCGCTAAGACCCAACTCAGCGCTAGAAGGACATTTTCAAAGGGAAAACCCCCGGGGGCCAAAGGGAAGAAGAGGATACCGCCGAATCAAAGGGGAGAACAGGGGAAATGAAACCGCCGCAAAATCGAGGAAGGGCTATGACGATTCAACTCATGGAAAAACGGGGAAGAAAAAAAAGAGAGACACCTCGTAATTGGGGCAGAGAAAAGAGGGGATAAAATTCAAACCGAAAAAAGGTCAGCCCAAGGGAGGTATGTAGCAAAAACACCATGGATCGATAGCAACAGAAAAGATCGACATGACGGGGAGGACAGGGACATGGTAGAGGGGGAAGAGCAAAACGGGTCAGGCGAAAAAAAAACGTGTAACAAAAAACGAAGCCGCCTGCCAGCCGACCAGAAAAGGGGGGGACAATAGAGATCAATCCGCGAGAAGACAATACAACGCAGCACCCAAGACCAAAGTGCTCATGTGGGTAGATGGTGGTTAAACACTACATGGCACGCACAGGAGGGCAAGCGCCCCGTTCAAAACAGTCTGGAACGCCGACCGAAGGGGTAAACGCGGGAAAGGCGGAGCGGGTCTCGAGAGTGATTGCCTGCAAACCAGAACGAAGGGCTCTTGAAGGAAAAGGGGGAAAAGGGCTCAGACTGGGTCCGGAATCACGTCAAGAAGGGGGGGGACTCAGGTCAATTCAAGACACCACATGAAAAAAACAATAGGGGGGAGGCGCTGGTGGTGAAGCGCGCGTCCAAAATGGCAGCAAAAAAAAAAATTACGTTGCAGTGCCGTTTCGAGAAATTGAGAATGTGGGCCAGAATAAAGAAGAAGTGCAGATCGTGTGTCGTGGGAAGCGGTGGGAAAAAATGTGGCGCGGTGGTGCAGGGTAGGTGCTGGGAAGGGGGCAAACTAAAGGCGGTCGCAAAGCTTCACGGAAGGGGGGAAAGATTGACAGATCTCTAGAAAAGGGTTACCAGGGGGGATTGAGGGTCGAGAATCTTCGCGTCGTGGGGAAGCGTCACAACTCACGCAGCGTCGCGGGGCGCAAGGAAGAAATCGCCGAAGTCCTTATAAATGGGGTGAGATCAGGCAATCGGGATAAGCCGAAACCAAAACAAGCACGGAAGGCCGGGATTTTGGGGATTGAAACGATGTGGGCGAAAGGCCGGCGCCTGTCAAATGGAGGGGAGGGGAAAGGGTCGGAATCGTTGGTGGGCGCGGCGGCAGACGCAATTACGCCAGCAGAGTCTGAAGATCACCAAGGAAACAAAAACGAGGAGAAAAAAGGGAAATTTAATGGCGAGAAGGGGCCGGAAAGAAAAGGTACGAAAGGGCCGCGAAATGCGGACAAGCAGGGTGAAACAGTCCGAAAAAAATCGCAAGTCCGGCGCACTGTGAAAAAGGAGGACTGGCCGCGGCGATCCGAACTCACGAACCCCATCAAAATGCCACGGAAAAGCAAGTGATTCACGAGATCCCGACTAGAAAAAGCGAAAAGACGCTTAAAAGGACGGAAGGGGGGGAAATCGACCGAATAAAACTGAAACCATGTTGAACAAAGTAGAGAGTGGGGAATGGGCCCCGTAAGCTTGGGCAGACCGTACCTTTGCGAAGGGTTGCCTGATCATACCTATGCAAAGAAAACAATGCACCAAAAGGTCAAAAGAAGGCAGAGAAGTTAAAGGCTTGGCGCACATTCGCGCAGGCAATCAGGAACGGCGCAACAGAAAAAACAGGTCGAGCTACAGAGAAGTCTTACCTAAAAGCGCCAGGAAAGGGTGGGGCTGGAATTAGAGGGAAACCAAACTTAGGCGACGGGGAAACCAAAGCAAGGTCACGCTCTTAGGTACTTGGGGGACCTTTCACGAGAAAAAAAACCCAGAAGGGTTGGAAAGGCAGAAAAAGGATGCGCCGCTCAACGCTAAGGAGTTTGGGTTAAAAGGGGAGAGAACCAAGGCAAGGCCGCGCCGAAAGACCGAAAACTGTGCAGGAATTAGTGCACCACATGCTACGAGCACGGTTGGCCGCGTGGGAAAAATTGAAGGAAAGGGGGTGACGCGCGGTCCGGGGGGAGGCTATCGGAATCAACAAAGAACTGGGCAGGAGCGGCCTGCCGGGGAGGGGTGAAAACCAGAATAGGTCGCAGCGACCTGGGGGGGTGGCCGCCTCAGAAAAAACTTGCACCTCTTCACCGAAAAAACCTGGAGATAGTCCGAGGGAGTTAGTCAGGCAAAGAATACAAGATCATGACGGGTCAGGTGGGGCGCTCAAGGCATGTTTCAAAAAAGACAGACACCGATGCATTACGGGGGTTGGAAAAGAATTGCCGAGAAGACTCAGGGGTGGGGTGCTATAAGAAGCAAAACCAAGGATCGATGAACGGAGGAAACGGACATTACCGTCGATCACAAGGGGAATATCCCGGGGCTCAGTCATTCACCTGGGGGAAGGCAACGGGCGGGGCCGAACCGAAGAAGATTTGGGTGGGACAGTCCGGAAGGACCCAACGGGGAGTGTACTTGTAAGAAAAGACCGCATCAAAACTGATGCACAAAGGCCACCAGAACAGGCCGAAAAGCGTAAGTAGAAGTCTATAAGCCTGCACCGAAAAAGCTTGGCGTCCTGATAACGCAGGAATGGGGACGGTCGGAGGTTCGGCAACAAAGTGGAAAATCAGCGGTCCCTGACCAAAAAACCTTGGGGGGGGCTGTCCTGAGACGGGGAAAAATCTTGGGGGCAGCACCGGATGATGACGGTCGGCGATGTAAATGTGCAACCTTAAGGAGGGGACGGGGGAAAGCAGAGAGGAGAAGAAAGAAGCACCTTGGAAAAGCGGAGGGGGATTGGATGGGCATGGTCGGTAAACATCGCAGGGCAAAGGACCGTTCTTTCGACAGGGGAAGGGGGGGGAACTTTTGGCAAATGGAGGCCGCCAAATCGAAGAACGAGCGACGCGTCAAACGACCCTGGGGGAGAGCTGGCATTCGGCACATGGAGAAGGCAAAAGACCGACCTGGGCAGGGAGGGAAAGATAAATTAGAATCAAAAGGGGTCCGGTTGGACACGTTGGAGCGCGTGGGGTGACCGCCGCCGTGGGAAGAGCATGAAAAAAGGAGGGGGCAGTCCCCGGGTGGTGTGCAGGGGGTCACTGCGGGGTGGGGGGGGAAGGAGGAATATTCCAAAGAGAGAAGGGGGAATGCGAAATAGGAGGTAGGCGATGGGAGGGGGGACCCAAAGTATTAGACCGGCGCGAAAAGTCGCGCTGCGGCCGAGGGGGGGGGTGGGGTTTGGGTCTTGAAGGAAAAAAGAAGGACGTAGAAAACCGCACTTGAATCTGAAATTGGGAACCTAACTCCAGGAGGCTTATGCAGGGTGGCGTGACGAATGCTTTAACGCGGCAAAAGACGGGGGAGGGAGATGTTGTAATCGAGCCGGCTGCTGCGAGGAGAAAAGCGGGATTGGGGACTTCAGCAAGCCAAGTGTTGTGGGCACCTGGGGGAACTGGGGGTCGGCCGGCATGCACTTGAAAACCTGCCCAAACCCCAGAAAAAGGAGGGAGAGGTTACATCAAAACCAGGATTGGAGAAAAACAAGACACTTAGGTACAGCCGACTTTAAAAACAGAATGGAAGCCGGGTAGGCTGTTGGCGTACTGAATGGGAAAACTTTGAGACAACCTGATTTCGCCCGCAGAGAAGGCGAGTCGAAAGGTCAGCTGCCGCTGCACCGGGGAACTTGGATACACAACGGTCCGTGTCGGCAAACAGTGAGCACCGACGGTTAAATTGGGGGAAAGGGGGGAAGGGAGTGACGCAGTGAGGGCCCCACGGCGCGGGAGCCGCTACTGAGACAAAGGGATACTCCCCAGTAAGGGCAAGTAAGAATAATTGGGGGTAGTCGCAGGTCCAGAGGTGTCAAGCCTATTACCGTAGAAGGGCACGACAACCTCTCAAGCTTGCGTGTAGTGCTCCCTGTGTGGGTCGTATATAGGGGGGGCCTGGCAGACCTGCACAGGACCTTGGAAGGCGAAGAATGGGACCGTGAAATGCCATGGGCAAGTGCTGGAGGGGGAACCAGGGGTAAAGAGGAGAACTTGTCGATAACGCTGGAAGTAGTTAGTACCGTGATACGTATCACTGCGAGCGCCAGTCAAAAGAAGATAACGTTGACAGGAAGGAGGAGCTCCCAAAGAGGGAAGAAGGGGTACCTGCGCGCGGACATGCAGGCTTGATTGGCCCGAACTGGAGGAGGTGAGAGAAAGAACTTCTTGCCGAAAACGAAACGCGGGAAAGGGGGAGGCAAGTGGGGAGGGAGTGAAACACTGCGATCGAGCGAGTCCATGAACGGGGAGATGGGGGACGGGGAAAGACTTGAGGAACATTAGGACAGCATCCGAGTTCAGGCGTCGCAAGGTGGAGCGAAGGACGGGGGGCAGAGTGGGAGGGTTTCAGCCCCACAGCCATGAAGTCGTAGACATTGGGGGGTCGGGCCCAGAGTGAAGGGCCTGGGTAGCCCGCCCGATAGATAAACATGTGAGAGGGAGCGCCGGAACACCAGGAGGGAGACACCACCAACGGAAAAAAGAGGAAGTGCTGAAGAAAGGGGGGGAGATCCGAAGAGACGTTTGCCGGGGAAGGTGACAGAAGTCCCTACTGGATGCAAAACCGCCTTTACAGGTCCTGGGGGGAACGAGAGATACAAGGCTGTTATAGGGATTTCGTGGGTTGCACAAGACTGGAAGGACTTGGATATAATTTAGGAGTAGGAAGGAAGTACTACTCCGAGAGAGAGGGTGCTGATAGACGTAGGGTGCTGGGAGGATTTGGTGGGGGACCGGACGGGGAGATTGCAGACGAAAAAGGCAAGCCTGTGCGGCGAGGGGGAAGACTCCAGGTCAAAAAAGTGGGGGGGGGGTGTTAAAAAGAGAGGGAAGGAAGGCGAATTAGTGCATTTAGAG
>Ga0179593_1530370_pt1 | contig 14098 bp, 20 predicted proteins | sample CZODoug2_1_08_16_FD_185931 | JGI IMG/M metagenome (GOLD analysis project Ga0179593, IMG submission 185931) | Vadose zone soil fungal communities from Angelo Coast Range Reserve, California, USA - CZODoug2_1_08_16fungal (PacBio error correction) | ecosystem: Environmental > Terrestrial > Soil >...
AAGGAGTAAAGATGAGGGAGGGAGGAGTATCAGCCCAAAAATGGGGGGGACGGAAATCGGGGGAGCAAGCCTTTGTCGCCAGCCTTACCAGACCATAAGTCGGAATGAATGAACCTGGTTGGGTGGTGGGGGGGGGGTGGGGGTAACAAAGGTGTGGAAGGAAGAATGGCAATGAAGGGGGGGGAAAAAATGGGTTTGTACGAGGAAGAGGAGAAAGTGTCACGGGGGGGAAAGAGAAGGAAGAATCGCACAACTTTCAAATCAAAATGTGGGTAGAAAAGACTGAATGTGTTGGCAAGGAGGTAAAGGTTGCACGTAAACGTGGGAGTGCTTGTTCCGGTGAAAAGGGGCTTGGTACTGAAGTAGGGGAAAAGTAGAATTGCCCACCCCTGTTGAGGGGGCGGCAGTCAGGTTCCATCCAAAACGGCCCCCCTCTTCAAACACAACGAAAAAGAAGAAAAGGGGGGCGACAAAAAAGGGGGAAGGAAAAAGGAACTCAGAAAGGAAGGGTAGGGGAACGTAGAAAAAAGAAAAGAGGAATGGGAAAAGGGGAAGGCAACAACATTACGTTCAAGAGATGATTAGCCTTGCCAACCTCGATGCATATGCAGGAGTAAGAGCGGCCCACGGACATCGGTCTTACTTAGAAAGGTCAAACCAATGGGGGAGTTTGAATAGAGAAGGGACCAACGCATTTCCAATCCGAAATACTACCGACTTATGTCTGGCCAGGGCGGCTACAAGTGGCCCATCCCAGAGCGAAGTCAATATATGGGGGGGTTCGGTAAAGGGGAAACGGCAGCGTCTCGACTTGAGGTTCTTATTAAGGAGAAAGATCAATAACTAAAAAAAACAACTTGATGAACACAATTATAAAGACAGCTCACTGTTACGGTATAACTGCAAGCAGTGCGGGACCGTCTGGTACGGGAAAAAGGAGACAAAAGAAAGTCTCTTAGAAAAAAAGGGGGAGAGCTCAAGGAGGGAAATATACCTAGTCCTTTAATCATACGTCGGGCTAGAAACATCGATACTGGGGGGGGGGGGGGGGGGGGGGGGGGCACTTAGAAAAAGTTCACTGTCCTAAAGACCTGAGAAGAAAGAGGGGAGCTCCCTCAAGGATCATGTCAACGCGCAAAACCAATCTGACGGACCAATTATACAGTAAAGGAGAGACAGTTACAGGGGGCCAGCAGACATGGGAAAAAAAAAGAAAAAAAGTAAGGCAGGGGGAAATGATCTTACAAAAACATCTCTCAACCTATTCAAACGTCTGCCGAGGGCTGGAGGCTCTACAATGGAACCCAAGACAGACAAAATACAGATTCCGGAGCCCTGCGGGGGAAGCGCCTCAAAAAAAAAGGGGGGGATAACGTAGAACAGCGAGTCCTCGACTAACCAAAAAATGGGGTATACGGGGAACCTTCCAAAAGAACGGGGTAACAATACGGGGAGAGGAGTGACAAACAATAGAGGGCAAAAGGGAAAAAACCTGTAGATATACACTAAGAAATCAGCACCGCGAGGGGAGTTGTACGCAAAGCTCTGTCAGCCCTTAGGAGGGGTGTATATCTAGAGGGAAGAAAGGGGTGGGGGGAAGACGTCAGGAGAACTGAATGGTTAAGGCCGTGGGGGATTTTGAGGGAAGATGGTGAATCTATGGGAAAATTAGAAAAACAAGAAGAAATAAAAATGCCAGTCTAAAGAGGAGGAAAGGATTCAGTTGGGGGAAAGGAAATTCATCACCTTTCACCGTGCCCCGGGTGTCGGCATACTATCCCATCGAAACAAGAACAGGGGGGGGGGAGAACGTCGTTTCGTGAAAAAAAGGACCGAAAAACTCCAAAAAAAAAGTGTGAGTGTAACTGCCACGAACCGCCAATAACGGTCAGAAAAAGGTGAGTAGAGCCCAGCGAACCCGAACACCATGATGTAGAGAAGGAAAGCGATGTTGAAATAGAAAACATGAAACTAATGCATTCGTCCGAGATGTTGGCACCACAGCGTCTCCGCCACCTTCTGTTGGAAAGAAAAGCGGGTTGGAGAGCAGGATAAAAGGGGGAATGGGGGGGCTTGAAAAAGGTTAAACATGTCCAACTTTAAGGGAGTATCGGACAAATCCATGGGGGCATTCCGACCGGAGGAAGAATATGATCCGATTGGGCCGAAAGTACATAAGGGGCTAGTTCTTGAAAAAGGTGTGGGGGTCTGATGAGAAAAAAAAAGGTACTTTCGGGAACCGCATTCTGGGTAGAGATCCGGATCAAAGGAGGAGAGAGGGGGGTGTCGAAATAAAAAAAAAAAAAAGGAGAGTTCGATCTCTTACACTTCACGAAATGGGGGGAAGAGGTAGAAAAGCGAACGTTCATGAAAATGAGTAAAAGGGGGTAGGAGAAAGACTTGGGGTGATTAATACGAGGGGCATATAAAGCCCTGTGCCACAAAATTGCAAACCTACGAACCTAACCGGGCTTGTGGGGAAGGAAGGATTTTAAGGGAAAAAGGGATACTTGTAGGGGAAGGGGGTCAAAAAGTGCGCAGCAATAAGTGTCTTTCTTAAAACGTCGGGGTTGCTTAGGCTTGCTCTCATCACAGGGATCTGAGGATGAAAGAGGAGAAGAAGACCGGGGGTCCCGAATCGAGGGGTGTTTCAGAAAGAAGTGAACCAAATCAAATAACTAATGGGAAATCTAACAAGTACACAGGACAGCCGGGTTCGGGAGGAAGGGTGCAAGGAGGGGGAGGTTTGGGACCAAAAAAGGTTAAGATGGGAAGAGATCCGCCCACAAAAAGTAGAAAGCACCCAGCACAGTCACAATTTCTCTTGTCGGAACCATGAGTGAACGGAGGGAAGTCTCGGGAAAACTCGTTCATTAAAAGAAAAAGCAAACCTCCTCCTTCGAAAGAAGGCAAAATTGCCTACTGACCACTCCAGGAGGGACACTCACGGTGTTAATCGGTGATCGCGCGCCTTCCCCAGGCCGATCAGGAAAAGCACTTGAGGGAAAGGTCTAGGAAAAAATGGGAAAGAAAAGGAGGGCTGACGAAGGAAAAGGGGGGGGTATTCAGTATGTACAATTTGGGAACCCGTTGACGACGAACCCTGCCCAATCCGTCATCCGGAGATCTATGAATGCATGCAAATGGGGAGAAACCAGGATAGAGGGGGCAACTCACGGGGAAGTGAGATGAATCATGACTTCATATACTGGGTTGCCCAGGAAACTGCCAGATGGGTGCTGGCCTGTCAAGGAAAGCCTGGTAGGGACTAGGGAGGAGAATACGAAAAAGAAAAGGGGATGCTTCATAGAGAAAGTTTGGGAGATAATGATACACGCGCAAAAGGTCGCCACCATGGAGTGGGCTGATAAGGACGAGAGGAGGGAATTTTCAAAGGGGTCGTATAAGGGGGGCGGGAGAGCGGAAGGGAGTACTTATCCCGCGGCGGAAATGAAAAGGTGCTGGGGGGGGTAGTGCATGGGTGAATGTAAACTCGAAAAAAGGGGAGATTCACAAGTTAAGAAACCCGGAAGAAAAAGCAGTGGCTCCAACGAGGGAAAGAAAAGGATGACTAGAGAAAGGGGGGGGAGGGGGAAGATGATCCGAAACTCCTAAGATTATTTGGTTGGTCCAAAGCTCAACGAGGTCGATTTCGAGGGGGGCCAGAAAAGTCGGCAGGTAGGAAGAATGAGCGTAATCAGGAAGCAGGGAAAACGAAAACGGGGATTGTAAGTTTCATGCAGTAACCAAATCGTGGAAATGGGGGATCGATCTTAACATCGCGTTCGAGATCAGGAAGAAGTAGTCGGGAGCAAAGGTACATTACTAAAAAAGAGGGGGAGAGTTCAGGGGGATTTTAATTTCGATCAAGTTTTTTCATGTCCAGAAAAAACATCAACAGAACCACCGCTGATATCATATATGAGGAATGTTTGTTCATGAAATTAAAATAAGTTCAGGCCGAATTACTAAACGAGAAGGGTTAGAAAGTAAAAAAACGTTGGAAAAGAAGGATTCTACTTATACTTTGTAATGGGAAGAGTTTTGCGCGTGCATAAAGATCCGGGAAGAGGGGATTATGAGCTGGGGGAAAAGGACGAAAAGCCAGGAAGGGAAGGTCCTTGAAGAGGAAGGTGGGGGAAGCCACGACGACGGATTGATGTCCTTGCAGAGTGGGGAAAATGTGATCAAAAAGAGGAATGGGAGACGTGGGGGGGACCCAGGCCCTAAAGAAAAAAAATGGGTCCCAAATTGCAGTTACTCAAAAAAAAGGGGAGGGGGGGGAGATTTGTGCAGAAATTGGGTGTTCTGGCTCGCGAACTGGAATAAAGAAAAGAAGCTGATGCGCTTGTAAGAAAGTATTGCCGACCAGATGGGGGGGACTTAAGAGTAAGGGGGGCGGGGGGGGAAAGGGCCAAAGACCATAAAGAAAAGGGAAAGGACCTTTGAGAGGGGAAGCTTTGGTTTGAACCTCGGATAAAGGACCCAATACTATGGAAGTGGGGAGCGCTTCTATAGACAACGGGAGTAGGAGGTTCACGGATGCTAAAAGGGGGGTGAGGGGGGATTGTCAACCGGTGTGAAATTGCATCCAGGTGGGAGTTCTGGGGCCGGATGAGTATACGTAAAAAAATTACTGGTTCTGCACTACGCATGCGGAACCAATCCATGCGAAAAAACATAGATCTCAAAAAAACACGGAGGAAAGGGGGGAGGATTTTCTCAGGGAAGGAAGACCTGAGTTGGAGAAAAAAAGTTTATTTTTTACGTCTACAGAATAAAGAAAAGAACTTAAAATGGGAAGAGGGACATTAGTTCATCGAACAAACGAGGGATAAAAAACGAGGGTAACATAAGAAGGACAAAGGGGGGGGAATTCGAGCTAAACGGAAATCTTAGTTAGGCTGAAACAGTTGATGTCAACCCAACCACGGGGATTTTGAATATTATACGGCCTTCCTGAACAGGGGGGTCTGGTTTACATGAGTAGAAACCGAAGAAGAACTGTAAGGGAGGAGGGGGGGGGAGGTTCAATACCGGGGAGTGCTCATCATCCTTGATGTCTTATGGAAGGTTCGCGAGCCAGGATCCCCTGGAGAAACCATATAACACTATTTAACTTTTAAGAAACATGGAAAAAAAAAAAACCGCATGCTGGGGAAATCTGGGCCCAGTAAAAAAAAAAAAAACGAAATGCGGAGGAAAGGGGAAGAAAGGGATCGCCCGGAGAAAAGTTTACTCAGGCTCGAAAAACGTACACACCGAGAACTTATGCGGAGACAAAGATGTGCGAACTTGGAAGGATAAATCTCCCAGCCAAGAGATCCATTGGAGGGGACAAAGGGAGCAAAACCGGATGAACTCTTAAAGGAGGACAACGATACCAGGAGACCTTCCAAAGATTTTACCGTTTCCCCACGATAAACGAGGGAGCAGTCAACACTTAAGGGTTTAAATGGGGGAAGTGAAAAAAACATTCTAAAAGTCTAGAATATCACCGGGTTCTTTTGTTCAAGGGGGGGGGGCTCGAACTCCAAAAAATTGATCGATCAGAAAGCCCGCCTAGATGATTCGGATCAAAGTAGTTTGGGGGAAGGAAGCGACCTCTTTTAAAGGACTGGAAAAGAGGGGTCCAGCCACTACCCGCTAGATCTTGTTTGGTATACTATCGAAAATTACCTAAGCCACGGGATGTGCCGCCGAACTACTCCGAAAAAAGTAATGATCCCCCAGCGGGGACGAGGGGGGATGATAATAGACCTCATCAAACGCCCGACTCGGGGGATTGGAACACAAATTCTTCACTGTATAAATTAGATAGCAAAATTGGGGAGAGGCAGGTTCCGCCATTTTGGATTACTACAGGACCGGGAGCATTCAGGGCTTATTTGAACAAATCGGGTGATCGAGGGGCAGGAGGGGAAAGTATAACTAATCCTCTAAGAAAAAGCCGCTGCCTGCACTGGAGGTCCAGTCTTCTATGGACAAGATATCAAAAGACTCACCAGTGCCCTGGGAAAAAGGTAGGATCTAGTAGCAGCTTGCAATTAAAAAAGGGGGAAAGTCGTTGCTGGGGCAAATTCTATCTAAAACCTAGGAGGAACAATGGCAGAGGAACGCCAGCCAAGAAGGGTACAGCTCAGGAAGAAACGTCATCCAACCATCTTGAAGGGAAAAAGGGAAAAAGAACAATCTGAAGTTTTTCTTCACCCAGGGGGAATGAAGTTCAGTAGGACCTATAGGGCAACACCGTTAAAAAAGGAAGACAAGCCTTGGAAAAAAGGGGGGGGGGATTCATTCGAGAAAGCTATCTCCGGAGGAAACGGATGGGGATGGACGGTCGCGTCACATACCTTGTAATCCTTACAAGAAAAAATGTCCTGCGGCGCAGAAAAATCTATTACTCTTGCCAAGAACTCATCATGGGCGTGATCTGCGGGGGGAGGAGCTGGGGAATGGGCTGCTGCTCACCGGGGAGGAAAAAAAGTCTGAAAGGACATTGGGGATGGGCTTCATTGAACCAAATCTACAATGGAGAAAGGAAGGAGAAATGAACTCACCACATCGATCTCTTCAGAAGGTTCATGGCTTATACAATCGAAAGGGGAGAGGGGGGACACTGGGTCGGGGGGGGTATCTGGGGGGGGTGGAAGGGGGCTTACAGAAGCAAACCACCTGTGCCTGGTGGGACAACTTCAAACCGTTAACCTAAAGAAAACAGAAAGGGAGGTATCTTATGAAAAAAGGGGGAGGCCCTGGAAGGAAAGGGGGGGTTAATTTCAGGGGAGAGGGAAAAAAACCTTGAATGGCGGCCCATTGTTTGCTGAACTTCTCAACACAAGGAGAGGAAAGAGATGATCAGAACAAAGGTTTAAAGAAAGCAAATCTTTTCCGAGCATTGAAAAAAAGTAAAGGGAAACTAATTGAATCTAACATTCATGATCAAGTAGCGTTCTGCAGGGGGGCAACGTAGGTGTTGGACATGGGGTCCCCCCGCACCGGGTAAAAGACGCGAAAGACAAGGAGCAAGAAACCCACCACAAAAAGCCGTAACCCTTTGGCTTTATGGAATACCAAAGATGACCCCATTCGTGCAGAAAGTGCGCTCGTGCTGAAGAAGGACCACGAGAAACCGGAACCACGAGGGAAGGAATTGACGGAAGAAAAGGGGAGGTCAAACAAACTGTTGGGGAAAGGAGGGGAGGGAAGAGGAAAAAGAAAAAAGAACCTATCTGCCTATGTATGCTCGCCAGTCGTAGTGCATATAGAAAAAAAAGAAACGTCTTGCTGAGACCACATGGGGGGAAGGGTTGGGGGGAGGATAAAGGGAAAAAGCAATACCTGGGAAGGAATAGTCTCCGGAATCAGCAAGGGCTCGTAATTCAAACAGAGGGTGGGACTAAATGGAAATTTGTGGGAAGAGCATGGGGGGTATCCGAAATAAAAAAGTAAGAAGGTAACTGGTACTCCGTCAACTTCCATGGGGCTTCGGTGTCTAGTATATACGCTTTTGGGTACGCTGACAAGCACAAGAGTAAGGAGGAGGTATAACCGTATTCTTCGTAGTAGGCCCTGCTCAAATTGTGTCGATAATAGGTAACCTCCAAAAAGACGTCGACAAAAATTGGGGGTGGAGTATAAAAGGGAGATAGGAGGAACTGGGGAAAGTTTCTGCCCACCGGGCAATGTTATCTTTGGGGGTACTGGCAAAGACAATCGACGGAGAAGTCGTAATGTGAGGTGTGAAAGGGGTAGTCAGGGGTAGGTGAGAAAGGGGGGAAAAGGAAGGCCAAAGGGGGGAATAAGAACTAAAGAAGAAAAAGGCATGGAAAGCACAAAATGGAAACATTTCTTAAAAAGCGCATGATATCATGACGTTTTGAGCTGATCTCATTAGTGGGGGAGAGTGGGGGTTGGGGGGTCACATCAACTAGTAGGGGGAGAAGGTTCGTAGGGTATTCCAGAATTCTGACTGGATCATAAGTGGGTAATCGGAAAGGAGAAAGACCACTGGGTCGGGAGGGGGAGGGACGAGGGGTGTATAAGCCTACTTAAGGGGGGAAGAGGCGGGAAAAAGCGCCTTCCAACAGCCGAGGATGTTCGTTTCATGGACTCCGAAATCCGTAGGCGTCTGGAATTGGTTTATTGGGCAGTAGCCCGCGGAAAAAAGAGAAAAAGCGTCAGCAACCTGAGAGAGAAGGTGGGGGTTTTGAAAGGAGGGGTTTTGGTAATATTAAAAGAAAAAGGAAAAAGGTCAAAAACTTGACGGATGCGTTGGGGTTAGGGGAAACCGGTAAAATCAGTTTGAAGAAGATCGGCTATTATCTGGTAAAAAAGGGGGGCGCGGTTGGGTGCAAAGAAAGGATCCTTAAGTTTAGAAACTTTGGAGGGGAAGGGACAAGTATGGACGGGAGGGGTTTTGCAATACGTATCGAGTGTAAACGACGACTGAGTAAGCAAGGCCGAGGGGGGGCGAATGCGAGTAGAAAGGGAGAACGCTTCATAGCCGGGGGTGGGTGGGGAGGAAGGAAAATTTCCATAAGGCAATTGCCATGGGGGGGGAAAGAAAGAACCCAGGAAAAAAATATCTGGGTGAAAGGTTGTCAGGTCAGAAGGGGGAGGCGAACTGGAAACATACAGGCTGATGGCTTGTAATAAAAGGATTGCCGACCACCAGGTAAGGCAGGAATTGGGGGATGGAACCTGGTCGCAAAATTTGAAAACAAGGGTAGGTAAGAGAAAGAAAAGGGGGCGGGGTGGGTTGTGTGGCAAACTTACCGGTGGGGGGGGGAACATCCTTACGGAAGGGAAAGAAAAAGGGAGGGGGCGAGGACCGCAAAGGGAACTGGCATGGGGAGAGAGTTTGGAAAAGGGCAAAGGGAATGTTTCATTGACGTATTGGACTGCTTGACAGCTTGCCTGGATATTCCGTAAATTTCCCACCCTGTCAGAAGGCGGAAGGTATCCAGTGTGCGAAAAGTCGATCGCAAAAACAGAAAAAAAAAGAGGGAAAAGAAAGGGGATTGTTTCGCAAATGTATTTTGCCCCTGCCGTAAGTGGCAGAACCAGGGGTGGAAATTTCTTGGAACGGAAGAATATCCAGCAAAGAAATCAAAGGGGAAAAGGGGGACAAGACAATTACGTGAAAGAGGAAAAAAAAAAGAGGACTTATCACGTTTAAAAAGCTAAAAGGGAGGAGAGAAGAAATCGGCATGAGCCCACTTCAATTGTACTACCGGTAGAAGGAGGGAAACCCACCAAGGGTCCGTTGGGAAAAAAAAAATATGAATGCCAAGGAGCATCCTAAGGAGGGGGGGAAAAGGGGGAACGGCGGACAGGTTCCAAGAGCCATGCGTAAGGTAAAAAGAGAGGGGGGGTAACAATACCTTTAAGATAAATCCTGTATGTCTTCTTCAGGGGGACGAGCCACTGGAGGCACGGGGGAAGTAAAAGTAGAGGGTGGGGAGGGTATAAAAGGAAAAAGAGGGGAAGTGGAAATTAGGGACCACACCCAACGCGACCAGGCGCGGCTGATCACCATTGATCGATAGCCATCGCAGGAGACGGACCGAGGAACTTGTAAAGAAGGAATTCGTACAACATCGAAACGTATGCACGGAAAACTGTCCCCTGTCAAGAGGGCTGCAATAAGCCTAGAGGTCGAAAATAGTCCTGAGATGGGGAAAAACAAAACAAAGAGGGAAAAGGGACAAAAGGAATTATCCATCAAGGGACCTTCAAACGATGTAACAAAGGGTGTCCCGATACACGCAAGAGTCTCTTCCTTATGTAATGGGGGGTAAAGGGGGACATGAAAAAAAATACAAAAATTGGGAATATCAAAGGGAAAAAGGTCTGTGGGGAGAGAGGGGAAATTCCCAAATTGTCTAATCCCCAATCAGCCCGCACTAAATTCGGAGTAATTCAGTGTAACGGAGAGAGGGGGGGGTATGCTAAAGGGGGGGGAAGGGACTCGTAGAGGATACAGAAAAAAGAGAAAGGAGTGGGGGGGGGGTTATAGATGAACGATGAACTTCCCGAATCCGGGGAGGGGAAGGGGAAATTACCTAGAAGAAAAGGGGGGGAAAGAGAAATAAAGGCCGGCTTTATGGATAACCCTAACGCCTCAATCACCGGAGGGGGAAAGAGGGACACACCAAATACTCTTATAAAAAAATGATGAGGTCCAAACGGGGACAGGGGGGATCAGGCATGTGTCCGCCATTTTTTTTAGGACGCGTCCAAGGAGGGAAGGGGTGTCAGCTTTGGGGGGGGGAAGACATGGGGATGTGCAGTGAGGGAAAGGGAAGAAAAACAGAAGACTACACGACACCACCGCAAGGACATGCAAGGGCTTTCCTGTCGATTGACTTTCTGGCCAGATCAGCAAAGGGAAAACCAAATAACCTCATAAAAAGGTCGGGGAAAAAAAGAGGAAAGAAGACGCACCATCACTTGGGAGACGGCTGCGCGTGTCTAAAGTAACGCCAACAATTGAAAAAGTCCTACGACGACCACAAAGGGGGAGTCCGGGATAGAGAAGAGGTCCTTAACCTAATGGTTGCGAAAGGAAAGGGAACACGGTGAAGAAGAGCACCGGCGGCAACCATTTACATAGGGGTGCAGGAGGCCTATAAGTTTCAACCCCGGTCAGGAGGGGACCGGGGGGGGAGACCAGTCTTGTTGGCAGGGGTGATCAAAGGTGCACTAAGGGAAGGAAGGTCGAAAAAAACTGATGGACTTTTTTGAACGTCGTGCACGGGAGGACGATGACATACAAATGTAAACTGGCGAGCAGGAAACAAGAGGACGGAGGGAAGAAGAAAGTGCCAAGAGCATTACAGGCAATCGTAGCTTCGGAGGAACGGAATGGTGCGGCTGCTCACAGGAGAGGGAAAAAGGGCTGAACGAAAGGGAGGTTGCTCGGTGAGCCTTCTCGGAAGGGATGACGTTGTGTGGCTAGCAGCACGAGACACAGGGGTAAGGAGAGGGAAAAAAAAGACACCAGATTGGTTCAGAAGGAGGTTATTAAAAAGGGGCTGGGAGGGGGGACGGTTGCTTGGTGCGGAAATGTTTTACGGCGACGCGCGGCATCGCCAGAGGAAAAAAGCCGGAAAGGATCATGAGGACCGGTGAGGGGTAAGAAATGAAGGGGGGAAAATGGGGGGTCTTTGCTTTTACAAACCCATTCAATTCTCGGAACGATGAATGCGTGGCCAAGGGGTGGCATATCTCTCGAAAAAAAAAAAAAGAATTCGAAAAAAGGGAGGGGGGATAATCCAACGATGTTCCATAGAGGGGGGAAGAAGGGAACTGTAAAATCAAAGACTATTTGAATCTAACATTCCATTCAGGACAAGGACCCGGGTTCTTCTGGTAGTTTCAGCGGGGGGGGGGGGGTGTAACCCTAGAAGGGGGGAGGGGTCTAGGGGACACCAATCGAAAAGGGGAACCATACACGTCAAGCCTGCACTCCGTTCGTTGGGTCATACCAGCCTGACTCCAATCGGTGAATAGACGAGGAAAATGAAGAATCATGTTCAGGGCAATACTTGTAGAATTGGGGAAGGAGGGGAGGCAAACATGCTCGGGGCACTCAAGTTTCATCTGTGGGAGAAGCCAGCAAAATCCCCACTCCGCCGAAACTCACTGATATGGGTAAGGGGGGAGAGGGCCAATCAAGTCTAAGAGAGACTCCAAAAACTGCTCAAATACATGGGGGGGGGGGTAAGGGGAGTCAAGTTCTCGCAATTGAAAAATGTTTCCAGCCAATCCGTAAAGAAAAGGGAGAAAGGACCCTGGATAATTCAGGAAAATAGGTTTAACAGTCTGGGGGAGGAGAAGGAATGTGGTGCAAATGAGAACGCTGCACGTAGGCTAATGGGGGCGCCGTGCAAGCCATGGAGGGACGGGGTCGGGAGGGAGAGCACACTAGGTTGGGGGGAGAGAGGAGGGACTATACCCAAAGGAGCTGATAACGATTGCGGCTGGTGCTGCATTTTTGGAGGGAAGGTAGAAAACACCAGCAACTCTGGGCGAAAAAAAAAAAATGGTTGGCGAAGATGAAAGAGGGAAGGCGAGCCTTCCGACAGGTTCTCATGCACGTTAGATAGGTGAGTCTGGCATATACATCGGAAGCCCCGCTGCAAATGGGGAGGGGTAGGATCGGGAGGTTTATGGGAAAGATGAACTACTCCATAGAGGAAACCACAAAAGAAGAAAGGAAGTCCCGCCCAAAATCGTCCTAAAAAGGGGGGACAGACTGATGAATACTTTTGCCGGGTAAACGGATACAGTGGAGAGTAGGGGGGGGGACAAAGATCCAATCGTTTCTTGAGGCGGTGGGGAAATATTCCGGAAGGGAGGGGAGAAGGAAAGGGTGCTATTTGCTGCGGCGAAGCCCTGGCTTCGGGAAGGTACTAATAGTTATACCCAAATCGAAAAAGGATAGAGAGCCTACGGAGCTTCTCAAAAAGGAGGGACGCAACTCAGGCATCTGCGGCAAAAGGGGGCGGTAATCTAACTATGCAGTAGGCGGAGTTGTTTGGAATTTTCGATCATTTTTTTGGGACAGCCTCGAACACGACCGAGAAAAGAGGGGGGGGAGCATTATGGGGTTGGGGGGAGGTGGTGTGTCAAGCTTGAAAAAAAGGTGGGGTTTTTTTTCATTCATGGACAGAATGCGATGCGTTGGATAGGGGGAACCCGTTTAACATACGGGAGGGAGACAGGATATCTACTTGAGAATTGGTAAAGGGACATTCATTGGGAAAAGAAAGGGGGGTCAAAAAAAGGAGAAGGAGAGAGGGGGGAAGATCACCTCTTGAGGAATATCCGGAAGCCCGTAGGACAGGGGGGTCTTTAGCGGCATAAAAGCGATTTAAGGAAAGACGAAGGCGGACATCATCGGCCGCTTGCGAAAAACAAGAAAAGGGGGAAGGCCGCTTGCATGTGGCGTTTGTCGACGGGGAAAGCGAGAGCCATCAGAGGGGAGGGGTGGGATGTTGAAGAATTCGGGGGTGCTGGGGGGGGGAGGGGGTTACCAGTTGGGCGCCTGCTGCTTCGATAACTGGAAGAAGATACCATGCGCTTGGACGAAATTAACCGAACCCCCCAGGTTGACGGAGGAGGGGGGGGCGAAAGGGGTCACATGTCAGGGGGGAAGGGGGGGACCCAGAACCGGGGATTTGACAGGAGAAAAAAGGGGGGGAAGTATACTATTAAACTGACCGTGGTGTGTTGACATCCTTCAAGGCCGAATACTATGGAAGGGGGTCCTATCTTATAGAATGCAGGGGGGAAGAGATTGTGCACTTCAGAAAGGAAGGAGGGGGAGGGTTGATGGGGGATCTGGAAAAGGGGGGGCATTGGGGGTGTCCTGGATATGATTATACGTAAAAAGAAAAAGTTCCCAAACGCTGCACTACGTCATGCAGTGTGCCAATACAACCAACTCTCGAAAAAAAAAAAAAGGAGTTGAAAAATATTATGGGGAGGGGTGATCAAATTAGGCGACCGAAGTGCAATAAAGGGGGGGAAATTGGGAGGCTCCGAGGATCCCAACATCACCGGGAAAAGAATTTCCAAACATTAGTTAGTCGAAACAAGCTGAACCTTAAAAAAAGAGAGGAACCTCAAGATTTCCAGGGGGGAGGATAGATCTATCCCATGGGGACTAAAGAAAATGGAGTGCAACCCAAACGGGGACAGTTGTTGATTATACGGCAAAAGTTAGGTCCCTCGCCAAATAAGGAGGGGAAGGGGGAACGACATGTTGCCCTCTCCAAAGAAATGGGAAGTATATTGGGGGGGGGGGGGAGGGGGAATAATTTCCTCCAAGCAAGATCCTCTGTTCTACTTCTTTTAATTCGCCGAGACATAAGGCGCCAGGCTGGACCTTACAAAGGGAGGGGAAGAAAAACAGCAAAAGATGGGATGGGGAAATTTCAAAGCCCAAAAAAGAAAAAATCTAAATCAGATGCTGATCAACTTCTACTTCCCTTAGCACGATCCGGCCGAGCATAATAACAGTCGTCCTGGGGAGCGGACCCAAATGGGAAGGGGAAGAAGAACTGGGAAAAAATTTCTACGGCTCCTA
>Ga0179593_1531917_pt1 | contig 14098 bp, 9 predicted proteins | sample CZODoug2_1_08_16_FD_185931 | JGI IMG/M metagenome (GOLD analysis project Ga0179593, IMG submission 185931) | Vadose zone soil fungal communities from Angelo Coast Range Reserve, California, USA - CZODoug2_1_08_16fungal (PacBio error correction) | ecosystem: Environmental > Terrestrial > Soil >...
TACCAAAAGAGGAGGAAAAAAGGTTGTCGTTACTGGGAAAACCGAAATAAATCGGATGCGCTGTGAGGGGCTGTGGGAATGCGAGAGGCTACCCTAACTTTGGGACAATCGCCCGGGCCTGTCGAAAAGTTAATTTTTCAAGATCGGAAATTGGGTTGGGAAAAAAAGAAGAAGTAATGATGGTGGCAGGTGTTTGCATCCCAAGGAAGGGCCGGCTTCCGGCTGGCCAAGTTTGAGCGACACCGCCGGGGGTGAAGCGGAAAAAGTGTTAGCAGGGGACTTCAGCCTGTGGGACGGTTGGGGGGGTGCTTTGAGGATAAACGCGAGCAGCTTGAAGTGCTGGACATCGCATTGGGGCAGGAGGCATCTGTTTCTGGAAACGCAATTGTCAATTCCAAAAAGGTCGGGGTACATGGCCCTGCAAAGAATGGGTTTAAGCACGGACCAGAGATGAGGTTCTCAAAAAAAAACACCTGAAGGGACATCGAATTCAACACTAAGGATCCACTGTCGAAGATGCTTTCTACGAAAAGAAAAAAAATTAGATCTGGGGGGGGCAACTGTTTATCGGGGAAAATCAGGATCGCTAGCCTTCGAGATGTTGAAGCTATGCCCCGCCAAGGGACTGGAGCATAACAAAAAAGGCAAAGACTCGCGAAAGCAACTGGAAACCGTAGAAAACCGTGCAGGAGAAATCTTATGATCCTGCCCAAGAAGGAGGCTAATAAGAGGTAGGGGGGGGGAAAACTAGGCCCAAAAAATGCGCTCGGTCTTTTGAAAAAAAAGTTGGATCCAGCCAGTGTAGTAACCGACGGGCCAGATTTTTCAGTCTTAGGGTGGGTTTGGAGCAACAGAATTCGAAGAAAAGGGGGAGAGGGTCGTGGGCTTGGTAAGGGTTACTTTCCACGTCAAAAAGGTACTTCGCGGAAAGGAAATTTGGGGCATCGCAACTCCAGGGAAGGTTCCAAAAAAACAAAAAGAGGAGAATGTAGGAAGCAAAATGCCGCCGAGTTCTTCAAAAGCGACTGGAACAGGCTTGCAATGCCAAATGTGGAATGAGTACTTGACAAACTAAGGCTGGAGAAAAATTTGACAACGAGGGGGCGATCCCTGGATTGACATTGTGTTAAACACAAGTGCAGCATGCATTTGCCTTATAAACCCGAAGGATACGTGTTCGGGTAAAGGTGGGGAATCGAGGTGGGGAAAAAAAAACGAGAATGGGTATTTGAATGGTTGCAATGAACCGCAACGTGGCATTTGCGGCCCGGAACGGCAAACATCTCAACAGCAACTCATGAAAGCAGCTGGAATAATTCAAAGGAGGGGATCATTCGGGGGGGGGGAAAGGGTGGTGCTAGCTCACGCAAGGGATGGCTCTAGGCGCGGGACCGTGCTAAAAAAACCTCTTATTCTCGGGTCAAGAACGCAAGCAGATGGGGGAGGAGTTGTGACGTTATTACTACCCACTGCCATTTTCGCAGTTCCGGCGCTGGAAGCGGGACAAAAGGAAGAATCCGCAAAGAATGGGGTCGGGCAAATACGAACTCAAATAGGAGGGCAAGGGGGGTGGATAGGTTTACCATAAAAGCGGCGTTCCAGCGAAATCGAAGATTCTCCCGATAGATCATCAACGCTAAGGGGGGAGGGCTGCAGGGTGACGCCTGCCGCGAGGTAGCTGCGAATATCCGCTCCTCACGTCAAAGGGTGATTATAAGCGCCTAAAGAGTGCCCGGAGAAAAACGAAGAGTGAGGTATAAATAAAGGAAGTTTCCCCGGCGTCCTTCTGCAAGGTCGGACTGGCCTAACTGGAATACTTGTCAGGCAACCAGTAAAAGGACGGATAGAAAGGAAGGGCAAAAAGAAAAGAAAAAAGCCTAGACTTGCAAGAAATCCGTTTCAGGGGATACGCGTATCGGCGAGGGAAAAAAAGGGCAGAAGGTTTCGAAAAGTAGGGAAACGAATCAGGAATGGATTGGCTGAGTCAAGGTTCTGCAAACCGGAGGGATGGTTTTCAGGTTGTGCAGCCAAAGAAGAAGAAATACGGAAGAAGGGCATGACAAAGGGAAATAGAGATGAAGGCTGAACCGGGGGAACGCTAAGCCCCAAACCCTAGAGAAAAAAGGGAGTCAGATTATCCGAAAGACCTGAAATCTTGGTTTCTAAAAGCTTTTTCTATTGTAATCACTTGACGATAAAGAATTCGTCCATTCCTTTACTGCATGTGAGGGCTCGGGATCGTCCCGGCGCTTGGGACTACCTGCAGCGAAAAAAAAGGTCGACACCGAGAGAGCAGGTCCTATTAGGCTACCAAGCATGCCGATTGGGCGCGAAGGCAGAAAGGAAGAGCTCAGGCAGAGGGGAAAGAGGAACCGGTTCGGCTGCCGAATTCTGCCGGCGTGTGATCCTTCGATGGCGCCTGGAGGAAGCCTAGTTCCATCCCAGCAGCCTCCTCTCTGAAGAGTTCATGGCGTTGGACGTTTGAGATAGGGGGAGGGAAAACCGCGGGAGGGGGGACTCACCCGATGTCTCGTGAAGGGGGGAACTAATCCGCAGGGGTCGAGCAAGCTGTGGCGCTCGATATGCAAAAAAGATTGGTCGGGCGTGAAGGAGAGCGCAACAAAAAAAAGGGGGGCCGGCGGAACCACGGATTGATGGGGACTGAAAAGTTAGCTGGGGGGGACGGAACAGAGGGGAGTCGTAAAGGTTGTCTCTCGAGAAAAAAAAAAAAAAGAGGAGTCGGGGAAAAAGGGAAGATGCCACTTTAGACTAAAAAAAAAATGGTCAAAAGTCACAGAAAACACTGGCAGTCCCAAGAAATCCGGGGATAACAAGCCCGGCCCTTTGACCGTTTCCGCTCTTCCGGACGAAGACCATCCTGCGGCCTTGCTATCGCGAGCGCCCAAGGAGGACGACGAAAAAAACCTGGGGTTAGAATCTTGGGAGTCTGAAACAAACTCCCTCGTTGGAGCCATGCTCAACGCCAACGATGCACTCGTCTCGAGGAGGGGGGATGGGCCTTTTGATGCGGGCCTTATGGAAAGGGAAAGCGAAGGAGGCCGAAAAGAAAAGATCACGTGCAGATGCTACACTGGGTCGAAGGAAGGCCTAGCATTGTCTTCGGTAGCTTCGAGACACACAAACTTCTGGATGTTAGGGGAAAAGCGTACCTGCGGGGGAGGGGAGGGAAAAAAATTAAACTCCAGGGGAGGACCAGAGAGATCAAATCTCTCGGGATCGGAAGATCACTCACCATCCGGCATGAATGGACCGAAATGATCCGCTCCTCTTGGTAAGAATAAGAACGCGAGGAGAAAAGCAGGGCGAATCGCCCTTCTTTCTCTAGGTTTTCTTTGCCTAGCGGGGGGTGTTAAGAAGGTAACTCTCGTTTCGCAGCCTGAGGCTGTCCGCAGTAAATGGGAAAAGGGGTTCCAGGGCAGGTGGAAAAGAAACCTATAACTCCTTTGGCAGAATCAGCCAGATCCTTCCCTCCTCCCGCGAATCGTGGGCTCAAAAAAATACGTCGAAAGAAAAGAAGGGAAAATTGATTTGGCACGAAAGAAAGAAGAACGGACATTCAAAAAGGGAGTCCTTGGCCAGTTTCGGGATTTGCTTTAAAAGTAGCGTTGCACCCAGCATTCTCACTTTCAAGTCCGCAATGTACTTTGACACTGAAAGGGACGTAGGCCAGTGAAAAAAAAAGGATCAGAAGCCGACGGAAAAGATGGAAGATCCTCATACTTCGGCCAGTGTCATGCGCCTTAACGTATGCTCGGGAAGATATCAAAACAAGTTTGCAAAAAAAAGGATGGGGAGGGGGGGAGGCGGGAGTCTCGAAAAAAAGATCGAAGACGCCTTCAAAGAATCGTCCCGCAAGTCTCGCTTGAGAGACCGAATTTGGTCGAATCCAACTCCTGAAGCGTTCGCAAAGCCCAGAAGGGGGGAAACTCTTCAGCTATTTTCCGGGATTCGGACGACAATAAAGGAGGATTTCTTCCCTTTTGTCTCCGCGGAAGCGGCTCGAGAACCTGAATGGCCGGTCGTAACCATGTCGTATCAAAAGGAAAAGAGCCCCATGAACGCGGCATTCATAGGAAACGAATACTAGTAGCACGGTACCAAAAAAACTAGCGCCACGCCGGGCGTGAGCACAGAAAAAAAAAAGCAGGACAACAAGAAAACAGCCACCCGCTGCACTTGCATGAGTTGGAGAATGGAGAGGGGAAAAACCGTTCCGTGAAAAATGACACGAAAAAAGTTCATGAAAACAACCGAAGAACTCGGCCGCCCACCTCGGGCCCGCGATTGAGAACAAGTCTCACTCCGACGGGTAAGCAAGGCATGGGAAAGAAGCTGTTTACAAAGGAATTAACCGGATAATTTCACAAGCGATTTTTCAAAGAGACCATCTTAGAAAAAGCTTCTTCAGTAGCACACCTTAGGGCGCAAAGTCGCTGGGGGGGGGAAGAAAAACTCTGGTTTGAGCGAGGGGTGCGGTGAATATCCGTAGGAGAACTTCAGGGCTGCGCTGGGCGACAAATTCCGGGAAACTAAGAATGAGGGGGAAAGTACAAGAGACCAAGGGAACACGACCAGATCGATTGGACCAGAGCTTGATCCAAAGGGCTCCCACACCCTCACAGACTAAGAAAATCCGGTGCCGCAGGCCTTACTTGACACCGGGGAGGGGGTCCAAATGTGAAAAGGAAAGAGCTCATGGCGCAATTGGGGGAAAAAACCTTATTGGGGGGAAAATACACCAGGGGGATAGTCGGGAGGAAAAGTGGGCCGTGACACATCAGCTTTCAGATGCCGAGCTTCCTAGGACTCCCGTTGTGGTCGGGGGAGGAAAAGGGACCGGCAAGTTAGAGGGCATAGCTAAATTTCACCTTCTCTAATGAGCAGCCGATATCTCGAGACCAGTCGAGGAAAAAAGATAAAGGTATTTTTAGGGAGCAGAAAGTTTATACACGAATGTCTCTCCGAGGCCCGTTTCATGGAGCGCAACCCCTGAATCGCTGTTTCCGTTCTGAAGGATGAAAAAAAAGAGTTGGCGTTACCCGAAACAGAAGGAACCCTTGAAAAGTTTAAAGAAAAAGTGCTGGACCCGGCCCCAATGAAAGGGTCCGAAAAAGGAGGTGCTCAGGGTTAGGTGGGATGAAAGAAACCACTTTGTGAAACGGTTCAGGAATGGAAACCGTCCCGAAAACTGCGTCGGGCAAAAAGGGGAAACGGCGGGGGGGGGAGAGAATTTTTGGTAAAAAAAAAAAGGGAAAACTTTGGGAAACCCATGTCCATCCATCATGGGAAAAGGTTATTTCGAAACCCACCAATTTCGTGGGAAAATAATCCTGTCTGCACAAGGTCGACCAAGATTGTCGAAAAAAGTTAGGGTAGGACGGGGGCAGCTCAAAAAGGGCAACAGCGCATAAAGGACCGGCGCTTTCGTCCGAACAGAAAGAAAAGACAACTTCAAATCAGTCTCGATGGCTTTTTTCTAGATTCTCGAGAACACAACAACTGAGGAGGGGGGGGAGGAGAGACAACGGGTGTGAAGTTGTGCTTCCTGATGTTAACGAAATCAGAAGGGACCTCGTATTCGCTGTGGCAAACTGTTGGGGAAGAAGAGAAAGTATAAACCCGACAAGCGACGGTCGACCAGGTTCGCCGACCGTGAGGTTTCCTTAAGACCTTGGGTGGTGTTCGACACCGGGGGGTGAATGGGGGAAGGGGGGGTGGTGGAAGAAAAGAAACTTGAGGCTGGACAAAAGTGGAAGCACCCCTGTTGAAGCGCCCGAGAAGTTTTCTGGACGGGTCAGGAACCGGTTGGAAAGTGGTGGGGGGGAAAGGATCACTGTAAACGCGAGGGCAAGAAAGAATGGGAGAACTTGGGGCAGGTGTCAGCAGGTTTTTCTAACGCCAAGGGGAAATGCAAGGTTTCGGTTAACGGCCGGCAAGAATTTTGGCTTCAGAAGGAAAACACAGAGATAAAGGGGGAAAAAGAAAAACGGACGGACGAGCTCCAAAGGTCTTGTATAATTGTCGAATCATGCTGTCTACGGAACAAACCCTTGGAGGGTTGTTTTGAGGACCTGTTATCGGGGATCCAGATCGGCTGACATTCAGGGCTAATGTTGAGAATTTAGATGCAAAAATCGGAAGTGGCCCGACCTGCGGATACTCTCCACACAAGGAAGCCTTAGACGCGCCGGAAAGACCTGCGAGCTGGGGCGGGGTAATCCCCGGCCCGACCGGGCTAATCGAACTTGTATTTGGGAACTAATTCAAAAGAGAGAAAGGGCTCTGTCCTGGCATGGGTGGAAAGGTGGGAAATTAAGCTTGGCCAGATTTTGACATCTTAGTCTTTGGAGGGGGTGGAGCCAAAGAGAAGGGCCTTCAGGAAGAAAGGGTCAATCGATGGAGGGGGGGGGGAGGGAGGTGGATGAGGGGTAAGGGAAAGGTCCTTGATCTTAGCGCCCGGAAGTGTGCTTCGCTCATCAAAAACTAGGGCCTCAAGGGCGTAGATTAAAAAAAGAAAAAGATGTCGAATTCAGGAAAACCAGAGACAGACTTCCGCTGTGAATGCCCTAGGGATGGTACTTGAGAAAGGGGTCAAGGTCCAATTTGGGAAAAAATCGTCCGGGGCAATATCCCCTGGGAAATCCTTTTTTAAACAGCAATTAAAGAAAGGGGATTGGAGGAACCTGTCTGGGAGGCGGAACGGCAAAGTGGTGGCTTCCAGGTTTTCGTACAAAGAGCTCAATCTGTCTGCGGATTGTAAATTATGTAGACACGTGCAGGGGCGGAAAAGGGCGGGCGCAACTCATTCAAATTGCAACGTTAAGATTCGGCGGCGGATCCTCGGGATCTCAGTCGTGGGGAGAGCTCACGCAAGGCGGGGAAAAAAAAGAAGGCGCGTGGTGAAAAAAAAAGTCTACTACCTTCCGCTCGCGGAGGGTCCCTGATGAAACAAGAAAGAAGGGGGGACTGCAGTCGTTGTAAAACAGGTTACAAGACCATGGCGCATCGAGGAAGCTTTGAAGGAGAACAAGGGAGAAAACGCCTCCGTTCATGGACCATCCTAATGGCCCGTAAGAACGCGGGGAAATGGTGGATGAAGGAGGAAAACGTCGGGGAAGATAAGAGGGTTCGCCCACGAATTCTGAGGGCAACAAGCGCGAAGTGCTGGCCTCCTGTTGTGAAGGCGCAGCCTCAAGGGAGGGAGGGCGCGATCCAGCGCCGCCGGAACGGACGAGTTGATTATCAGGTAAAGCGACGCTCTGACGGCGAAGGAAACTGGAAGAAGGGGGGAATAAGGGGAGCGTGAACTAAACGGGGAGGCAAAATATGGGCATATGGGGGATGGTCCTAACAGTAATAATTTGGTCAAACCAAAGGAGGCTGACGGAAGGATTCCCTTTTCAAACAAATCACAGCACTTATCCAAAGAACGCCAATAGTAATCCTTGGGAAAAGTCAGAAGGCTAGCAGGGAAAGAAGGGACAAATGGAGTCGGTTAACTGGCGAATAGAAGAGTCTCCTTTCTTCAGGGGGAGATGTTATTTTCTGGATCACCGTTCTGCAACAGGGGGATTGTTTTCATGTGTTGGTGTCTTCTAGAAGATATCAGGAGAAGAACATGTTACGGGAGGGGAAGAATCAAGGTTAAAGGAAGAAAGAAGGAAAGGCTTAACACCGAGCTAACCCCCTAACATCCTAAAAAATAGGGCGGCCTCAAAAAGTAATCCTCGGCTGCCCCTTCTGTAAGCTTATCAGGGGGGCTTATTATTAAATAATGGGGGAAGAGCTTAAGAAGAGTCCAGATTGGGGGAGTTTGCGGGACGTCCCTATCTCTGGATAATGGTCGGGGCGAATGCTTAGCTAGCCACCGGTTCTGAAAACGCAAGCAAGGAAGGATGGAGAAGACGGAAAAGACGGGGGGGGGTACGCGAAGACGCCATGCTCGGCAGTCTTTTCCTTTAGGGGGCCGTGTACAGTGCCTATATCGGCTGAACGATGGGCCCGGCCGTGAACGATCTCGGTGGCGCCTTGGGAAATGAGAACAAAGTTTCTCCAACAAAAGGAAACGAGGAGGATTGGCGTTGAGATAGGCGAAAGCGGGCGTTTGTTCGAAACTCCAACCAGAATCAAATGTCTTCGCCTTGAACGAAGCATTGACAGGGGAGAGCCGTTGGCGCGTAAGGAGAGAGAGGGCCTCATTCATTGGGGGGGGCAATGAGCCGGAATAGAAACCAGGTCAGCAAAGTGGCCTGGGGGTTAAGCACTTCGACCGTATTTGGGGGGGGACTGCACGGGTTGGTCCTGTGGGGGTGGGGGTCGGTAACTCTCCTCAACCCCCCACGGAGGAGGAAGGATATATAATGAAAAGCGACTCCACTCCTGTTCAGTAGTCAAGCAAACAGGGGAAGGCCCCCATCAGGGGATTAAAAAAAAAAGGTAAAGTTGCGGGAGAAGCTCTTGACTGCATCGACGCAATCCGAGCCTTTGCGATACCAGCTCCCAACTATTGCTCGAAAAAGGGGAAACTGCGGAATGAGTGGACGACGAGAAAAAAAACTAGGGATCTGGGGTTGGAGGAGAAAACACACCCCACTGTGCCCCGAATATCGCTCCAACGCAATGCACTCTTCATACGGAGGTGATGGAAGGGGGTATGAAACTCGGGCCTGAAGTCAAGGAAGGATCCTGCCACGAAGACATCTTTCATCGATCAAGACTGTCCTACACTGTGTCAAGGCCAATAAGGCCGATCTCGCATGTAGCTGGCGGCACCAAGTGTCCTGGGAGTAGAGAGGAAAGGGAACGGTTAATACAGTTTCGGCTCGCCTTTAAAGAACATTCTAAATCAAGGAGCAGGGATCGATACAAACGAGAAAAAGAAATACGTACTCAAGTAAGGGGGGGCCGAAAGTCTAGTCCAGGATTAAAGAAGAAACGCGAAGTAGAAAATCAGGGAGCGAGGATAAGAGAGTCGCCTTCTTTCTCAAAGGATTTTCGGGATTAGCGTGCGGTGGTAAGAAAGGGAAAAGCGAGATTTCGCTGAAAATGAAGAGGCAGCACCGAATGAGATTGGTCGTGATCCGGGCGGCTTTTTGGCGCTAACACCAAAATGAAACAATAAAAACTCCGTTGCAGAAACGGGAAGCAGCAAAAGAAGCTCCATGACAAAGAAGCAGGATAGTTGCTCAAAAGGGCGAGCCCGGGAGGGAATCTTCCCGTCCTCGAAAGGTCAGCCCCGGACGTGCTTTGCCAGTGAGTGATGTTAAAGGGAGAGAGTTTGACCAGGAAGTCTCAGTGAAAAGTGGGTGACAGCTGATTATGCCCTTAAAATCCGCCATTCGGAAAAAATTCCGCCTCCCGGGGAAACGAAAAAGAATCCCTTGAACAAGAATACTTCTTAGGTAGCGTGCAGCGCGTAACGTCTTTCCTGATAAGCCAAAGTTGAAGATGGCGGCGCGGATTCGCGACAAAAGGAGACGCGAGAGGGGTCACACCGGAAAAAAAGGGGGGGGGCCGCAGACGAGGGGGAAATAGCCTAGTCTTGTTAGAAAGCATTCGCGGGCTGGCCCATCCGCCCTTTCAACATCGGGGAGAAAACGGCCACTCGTTCCAGATTCGGATGGAAAAAAAGGGGAGTTCCTTTTTTCCTCCGCTTAAGCTTCTGAAGGACTCTCCATTGCCCCGGGGGGCGTAAAAGTGGGCGGAAAAAAAAAAAAAAAAAAAAAAACGCCTTTCCCCATCAAATGAGGGGTTGACCATCAAAGACCTCTAATACGAGCACGGTACCCGCGAGAGCCACGCCTTGCCCCAGGGAGCAGCCAACCAAAGGGGGGAAAGTCCAAGAAAGAGCCGCACGGATTTGACAGGAAGGAGTTTGCGCTGTGAGTTGCGCAGGAGGTTCCTCAATGCCATGCAAAGGGGTCTGCCATCACCGACCAAAGCGAACTCGTTGGAAGACTCGATGCCCCGCGATTGACGAACACGCCCGTCCTTGCAAATGGATTGGGGCCCCTTGCTGGTTAAAAGTTACCCAAGGGGATATTGGTTTTGGGCACCATTGGGGGAAAAATTGGAGACAACTTAGCCCAAGCTTCGTCAAGGCAAGACAACCTTAGGGGCTACATCTCAGTCGTCGGTTGAAGAAGACGGAAAAAAGGTTGAGGAAAGGCGACGATCATTTGAGGGGGATCGAGGACAGGTTGCTGCTAACGCCCAAATTCCGGGAAAAGCTAAGATTACCGTCAAGTAACACTCCGACCAAAAACCACGCCCAGAGAAGGGGGGGGGGTGATCTTGACGAAAGCAAAAGACGTTGCTCCAAAACAAAGAAGCTAGTGAAAAAAAATGACGATTACTTTACAAGGCTTTTATCCAAAGGGCCCGAGCGCATGGGGAACTGGCCTTAGTTGTCCATACTAAAGTGTATAGTAGGGAGCCGGTCAGTGCGGGCGAAAAGCGTGATGGCTCTCTAACGTCTTAGTTTGGGGTTCTCGATTGAGAAGGAAGCGGCTCCAGCAGAAGGGAGGCAGGAGGTTGCAAACGCGAATGAATGCCGCCTTCAGGATCGAGATCCCAGCGATGCAAACAGAGAGGGTGGAAGGGGTTTCCGGACGCAGTAGGAAGAAACGACGTGGCCATCGATGGCCCGGGTCATGTGGCTCCCCCTTAATCGCGGGTCAGGGCCGTCTGAGCAAAAAAAAAATGTCTTTGCAACGGGGGGAAAATTCAAGAATTGACCCTGGGGCCGTTTTCCAGAACAGGCGGCTGCACTTCCAATTTCGATGTCCCCAAACGTCTTGCAGCAGGAGAGGCGTTAAGAGTGGGAGGGAAAGAAAACCACTGTGGGAAAAACGTCAATGAGAGAAAACTTGCGCGGGCCGCTTCAACGGGGCGGTGAGCACTTTTTGGTCAGCCCGTAAGCAGGGAAGTAATTTGCTGCAAAAAAAAAAAAAGGACCACCATTCCCCAGGAAGTTGTGGGATTTCGCACAAAAAAAAGTTCGGTGGAAGGAAAGAACTAGGCGGACATGTCGCCCGGGAGTGTCTCCCAAAGTTCTTGACTGATCTAGCAGAAAACAGCAGTTTCCCACACCGAGGCCTTCAAGGAGGGGAAGAAGAGAAGAAACTTCAAATCCGGAGAGGGCTGTGGGGGGAGAAAAGACAAAAAAGTAGGAGGTAGAATAGAGATCGAGAGCCAAAGCCATCTATACGATTGAAGTGTGACGGGGGGCCTGAGAGTTCGAAGAAAGAGGAGAGGGGGGGGATGGGCAAAGGAGGTTGGGAATGCGTAAGGTCTAACCCCTACCCTAACCCTTTTTGCGACAAGCGCGTCGAACGGAAGGAAACCGTTATTGGAAGGAAGAAAGGACTTGGGTGGTGGGAAGAAGAATGGTGGAGGGGGGGGGGTGGGCAGCAGGAGGGGGGCCTTCTTCCTGGGGGACGCAAAAAGTGGAACACCTGCCGTTTAAGCGGCCCGACGCAGGTTTCAGGATCACGCCGGAAAGTCAGTGGGGAGGGGGCTTTCAGAAACCTGAGGAGCAGCTCACGAAGGGAGGGACAATCGAATTGCAGGTTCAGCAGCGGGGTGAGGGAAAACGGCAAAGGAAAAAAGGGCCACTGTTTTCAGGGGAAAGGGGGACGGCAAAGAGTCTTCAAGGAAGGAAAAAGGGGCGCTCCACCATGAAACGTGCCATCAGAGGAAAACTGTTATCCCCTGTGCCCGAAGAGGCTGGAGAAAAAAACGCCAAAGCAAACGGAGATCACTGGGGGTGCATGTCTAATAAAAGCGGAAGTATCGTCTTGAGGCGCGAAGGTGAGGGTTTAGCTATGAAAAACTCCCACTGGGGAAAGGGGGCTTCGCTAGTACAACGAAAGTCACACAACTGACCCTTAGACAAGACCGGCATCGACGCACCCTATGGGTTTTACAAGGGGAACACTTACAAATCTCCCGGAGAATATAAAGGGGGGGTAGTTTGAGAAAGAGACATTGGCGCTCGGGGAAGGGTTTCCTTTGTATCCCAGGGGTAAAGTAATCCTGCGGAAAGCTGTTGGGGGAAAAACAGGCAAGTCTGTGATGGGTGTGAAACGGATCCGGGCGTCGGGCGATCGTACAAGAGGGAGGGGGAGGGGGCGGGAAAAAGAGGGGTCGGATTGTTACTGACACGTCATTCTGGAGGAGCTTCGCCCTAATTCTGGGCACAGGGAAGCAACCAGAAGAATCCGGGAAAGGAAAAGACCAGAAAATGAGGGGGTCAAAAACATATGAGGGAAAAAAAGCCTGATATGCGAAAAAAATCTACTGCCTCTGGGAAATGCCCATATGGTGATTGCTTAACATGGAAAACTTGGGATAAGGAGGTCCTCAAAAAACGGGGGCCTAGGGGGGGTGCAATATCCCGGAGTGTCATTGTGTAAAAGTAAATCAATTCATTGGGGGAATGTATTAAAACAGTAGAAGGCGTCAAACAATCTGGGAAGAGGGGCGCGTACTATGGGGAAGCTTGCGTGCGGGAATGGGGGGTGACATTAACTGCGACACGGGAAATTGCGGGGCGCAACGAGAAGCAGCAGGGGGAATATCGTCTTTATCTTGAGGTGGGCGAATGTGGTCTCTGCTCCAGAACTAGGGAAGGGGGTGAGGCTAAAAAGTTCGCGGGTCCGATGCAAGCAGATTTGATTGGACGCAGGCGTTGGAGACAACGGTTGTACGACCAACGGGGGGAAGGGAGGGATTCTTGAAACGGAGAAGGGAAGCGGGGAATACAGATCTCCGGGGCAGAAGACCATCCGAATCAAGGAAATCGATTGTAAAAGGGTGGATGAAGGTTTGAAAGCCTGGGGGGAGGTGCACAGCGAACGGGAAAAGGGATTCTGCCCCGTGAAAGAAGCGCGAAGTGGCTGGGAAGTCCGGTGGGGCGGCCGCTCAGCTTCTGTATCGCCGAAGAAGCCGGCAATGGACACTTTTGGGTGATTTAGGAAAAGAGATGAAGGCGCCGAAATTGACGAAAGTGTGAAAGGAGAAGTCTTGACGAAAGGGCCCTGACGGCGGGAATGCTGGAGAAGTTCGTACTTAGACTAGTAAGGGGTCAACCAAGTACAGTAAAGTGAAGTTGAGAAAGGACCCTGGCAACGAACTCACTTCACGTATCCCAAGAACTGAAAGACTAATCAGGCTGGAAAGGGAAGAGCAGAGCCTGTACGAGAAAAATCAAAAGGGGAGGCAAGGCGACGTTTTGAGCAACAAATTCTGCCTTTCTTCGGGAGAAATTTATTGGGGGGGGGGGGGAGGAGAAAAGTTCTGCAAAACAGAGGGAGTGGTTTGACATTGTTGGGGGGGAGGAGGCAAAGCACAAGACGAAATAACATTTAAACTTCGTTTCTTTTGAAAAGCACAGTAGTCCGTAAATATCTAGGAAATGGAGTAAAAAAAAATCTACAGAAGAAAAGAACACCTATAGATAAGGTTCTAAAAAGAATTATCCTCGGCTCCCAGGTTTTTCTAAATCTCAGGGGTTATTCTGGGGAATTAGTGAGAGGAAGTGAGGGGACCATTGAAGGGGGCATACGAGGGGGTAGGGATCTATCGAGCTCTTTGAGAATTCAGGGGCTACAGGCGTAGCTAGCCCCCGGGTCTTCAACCGGGACGCACGAAGACGTATTAAGACACCAGCGGGGAGCGAAGCTAAAGCAGCCAGGCTCCGGCATATGGTCCTTCGAACAGTGTAAGGGCCGGTCGTTCTGAGATGAATGGAGATTTCGTCGGGGAGGCTACGAGCACGTAATCCCTATTTCAGAAAATCCATCACCTCTCTATGAAGAGTTCTTGGGGGGTGTCTTTGATATATTCAACAGCGGGCGTGGGTTTCTCATAAGAAACAAATCAAATCGAGGGGAGATTTGAGAATAGACAAAGGAAAGTTCGAGCATCAGAGGGGGGGCTCTCGCGAGAGGGCCTCAGTATTGGGTACTTTTCGTCCGGAAGGGCGTGCAAAACAAGGGAGCAAAGTGAAGGAAGGTTAATCTGAGTTGGAGTTTTGGACGTGGTTTCGGTGACGAACGATTTTATCTTAAAGGGC
>Ga0179593_1555156_pt1 | contig 14098 bp, 17 predicted proteins | sample CZODoug2_1_08_16_FD_185931 | JGI IMG/M metagenome (GOLD analysis project Ga0179593, IMG submission 185931) | Vadose zone soil fungal communities from Angelo Coast Range Reserve, California, USA - CZODoug2_1_08_16fungal (PacBio error correction) | ecosystem: Environmental > Terrestrial > Soil >...
AGGGCGGAGGTCCTCGACAGAAAACTCGGTGGAAAAGAGGGGGGGAAGGCAAAACCAATTCCCGCTCTTAATGAAAAAAAGGGAGAATGGGAACGAGTCCGCCTAAGGAGTTCCTTCCAGATCGACGGCTGTAGAATAAGGGCAGGGCACAAACAAGGATCTGAGGGAATCCAAAGTGAACTGTGATAAAGATGAGTGATTACTCATAATTCTACTGTCATAGGAGATGGGACCGAAGGAAAAGGAAAAATTCCCACGGAAGGTATTCGATGCTCATCCTCTCTCAGGGAAAACGGGGTCTGCGGACGTAGAGGGAGTGCGCACTGCGCAAGGGGGGACTGGACCCCAAAAGCAGCGAGCATTAAATTGCGCCGGGCGTGGCTAGTACCCGGCCAGGATCGTCGGGGGGGGGGGGAAGCCCATTAAGCCGGAACCCCTTCGCTGGAAGGGGTTCTTAAAAGTTCTTTCCCCCACGCAATGTGCAAAATAGCTTCGACTGCGGCTAATTCAACTTGCGAACCGAGGGAAAGCATATAGTCAGGAAAAAAAACAATAGACTCCCGAAAAAAAAAAAAGCGCAGGTCGGGACCAAAGTATAGGTATGGTCAATACCGGGAGGTAACACAAAAACACCCCCACAAAAAAACACCCCCACAAGAAGGGAAAGGTCAGTTCAAAAAATCATAAACGAGGCAACGATGGGTCTCCTGCTTCAGGTAAGGGAGCAACGGCCTCGGGGGAAGGGAGCAAACACAGCATCTCGAATTCCTTCGAACTGCAATGCATGGAGTAATGAAAGGTCTGGTGTGGGGGTGATTGACAGTAGAGTCCCAAGTGAAACTTCTCTGCCGGGGTAGCTCCCGAAAGATCGTAGAGGGAATGGCCTTGTGGGGTTAAGACATCAAGGATCGGGAAAAACCTTAACTAGTCATGACTTACCAACTTACAATGAAGACATGAACGGGAAGGGGGAAAAGATACGACCAAAGGAGTCTACTTGCGGGCAACGCTGGATAATGATGGGGAAAAGAAAAAACAGAGCAGGGCCAGGGAGGAGGTTAGAGGGAAAAAAAGTCTATCTAATAAACCAGTTCAGGTGAATTATCGGGAGTCTCTCAAACAGAGGGGAGGAACAATAGAGAAGCCGATCCGTGCACCGGGACTCAAGGGGGTCTCTCAGGCATTACCTCGAACTCCATCCAAGTCCCTTGCCGCACCGGATCAAGCGTCACCTACTGAAAAACCGATCCGTTCAGCAAGAAGATTCGACTTGTCTGGTCTTGGAGGAAAACTCATCGTTAACGGACTAAGGGACGCAGATACTAAAATTACCTCCTGCGCCACGGGGGGATACGGAGAGAGAACCAAGTCGGTGAAAAGGAAAATCTGGCTATTTGGGGAGGCCACTGCGCGCCGGGAGAACATAAGGGTGAGCAAAAAAACGGACACATCTACTACATTCAAAGGTGCCGAAACGGACGCGCAGATAGGGGTGATAGAAAAAAAAAAAACCGCCGCCTGGGGAACGAGTTCGTCACCCGTAGAGTCGCAAATGCTAGCAGGTGAATTGAATAAGAGGAAGAGGATGTATGGACGAGAGGTGTCTAGGGGGAACCGAAAGGAAGGGTTGCAAAGACGGCGTGGTGTAACACTCCCTTTCAAAATCCGTGTCAGGCAAGTACTAAGCGCCGCCTCGGCAGATAGGGGAAATCGAGCGGTGAGGGACCTCCATCCTCACACCCATTCCCGCTAGCCTTCAAATGGTTGAACCAAACCAACGAAAAGCTCACCGGCAGGGCCAGTCCGAAGCAGGACGAAGTGAACGGCCGGAAAAAAACGGAATGCGAAAACCAGCACCTGAGAAAGTTTAACTATATTCAGTGGGGACGGCTCGGCAGGAGAATCAGCATTGAACGTTTACTCCGGGACTTAAAGTCATAGTCAGGGAGGACTGATGGTCACTAGCCCGCGAGAACCGGAAAAAGCAGTGTAATCGTGCTCTTCAGAATAAGTCCGTCTCGACCGAAGGGCGATCTCAGGAAGGGGAAAGGGAAACAAGGCACGGAAAGGAATGCCATCCGGAAGGCAGGGAGATGGGTGGGCCTTTAATTTTTAAGAAAATGAAATCAAAAAGTTCGTATCAGCGATGGGGCGAGGGTCGGCCAGAAAGCAAGCACACGTTGCCGTACGCGAAAAAACGTGAAATGGCCAGCTCAAACGTTAGGATATAAATATTTCCAAACGCGATTTCTCGACCACGGGTAGGTGGAATTGGAAGTGACGATAACCTCTCCTGATTCGGTCTTACAAAAAAGGATAGGGCAAAAATGAACAGTAGGTTTCTATAACATTCACAGGGGAAATAAAGAAGGATGAGCTAAAAAGTAACAAGACCGACCAGGGGGTCGAGGGGAGAGGGGAACGGATGGAACCCCATGGCTTAATATAAATTCACATCAGTTACTACAGGGGGGGGGGGGGGGGGGGGTGGGGGTTGGGGGGGGGGGGGGGGGGGGGGGGGGGGGTGGGGGGGGGGGAGGGGGGGGGGGGGGGGGGGGGGGGGTGGGGGGGGGGGGGGGGGGGGGGGGGAGGGGGGAGGGGGGGGGGGGGGGAGGGGGGGGGGGGGGGGGGGGGGGGGGGGGGGGGGGGGGGGGGGGGGGGGGGGGGGGGGGGGGGGGGGGGGGGGGGGGGGGGGGGGGGGGGGGGGTGGGGGGGGGGGGGGGGGGGGGGGGGGGGGGGGGGGGGGGGGGGGGGGGGGGGGGGGGGGGGGGGGGGGGGGGGGTGGGGCGGGGGGGGGAAAGAATAAATGGGGAGTGTGCGTAGGAGGGTTGGGGTGTGCACAAAGGGGGGGGGGACGATGGGGAGAGGGGGTGGGGGGGGCGGGGGGCGGGGGGGGTGCAGGTGAGGAGGAAGGGGTGATAGAGGGGGAGGGGGTAAGAACGAGGGAATGGTGGAATGGGGGAGGGGGAGTGTGGGGGGGAGGGTGAGAAGGGGTGATGTGGGAGGGGGGAGAGGTATGGGAAGGGAAAGAGAAAAAATAGTGGGAAAAGGGTCTTGCCGATGCGGGAAAACGGGGGACGGACGACGAGGATGGGAGGGTGCTAACGGCACTTCGCAAGATCAGGTTGTTGGAAGTGGGGGGAGGGGGGGAACTCTATTTCTGAAACTTGCCTCAGCCGTGGTCATAGAAAGTCAAAGGGGGAAAACGGGATGCTTGGCACAGCATCTTTGGGGCTCTCCTCAGGTAGACGGCGAAGTGGGAGGTAGGATTAGGAGGGGGTCATCCGAGCAAACCAAAAAAAAAAAAAAAACCTGTATGGAAATCTAACCGCGTCATAGAAATTAGTCCTGCCTACTCAGCTCGAGGGGGGAATAAGCAGCGCCACCAACGATTTATCTCAATCGCCCATGTCTAAGGCGGATCAAGGATAAGTCAGACGGATCGCCGGGCAGAGCATGCAGGGTCCGGGGAGGTCCTGCTCTGAACGACGTCGGCAATGGGAAGAAAATATGGAGCCTTCGGTCCTTCGCAGAAAGAAAAAGCCTCGAAGGCCTAGAGCCGCTACCAGGGGGGCGTCGCCTTAAGCAGGTAAATCAACGTATGGCGTAGGAGTAACTTTCTATTCCTTGGATGGGAAAGGCTCTCTAGTCAAAGGCAATCGTAGAGAACTCTCTTGGGGAAGATGCGATCAAAAAATTGGGAGGCGAGCACCAGCAGAACTTTAGAGAAAGGAAAGAGTCTCGGCCGAGAGGGAGAAGTGAAAGGCAGTGACCAAAGGAATACCGATGGCAAGATGGCAAAAGCAGGGGAGAAATCTCAAATCCCGGCGGCAAAAAGGGAGTTAAGAGCACTCAACATCGACAATGACACAAGGGCGCTGATGAACGCGGAAAGAGTCGAAAGGGCGAAATGAAAAGGGCTCTGGGGGATTCTCAGGGAAAAAGTGGGCTGTCAGAGCCAGCAAGACAATTAACTCGGACTCACGATGAAAAGGGGGAAGTGAGGCACTGCCTGACGGAGGACATTGACTTCAACTCGGTACCTTCTCGGTCAAGAAGGGTGGGGGTTGGGCCAGAAGAAACGGGGGGGATGCGGATCCACCACAAAACTTGGGGATGAAGGACAATAGAAAAAATCCTCTTCTGGCCTCACCATGACCGCGAGGCTCTGGAATTTATACAGTTGCCATAAATGAGACGGGAGGAAAAAGAGGGGCCTAGGAAAACGTCAGCATGTATGCGGAAGAGCACTCATCATTGGGCCCTTAAAAAAATACCCACGAGCTTCCATGTCGAAGAGAGACCTATTGATGATGAAGCCGAGGTGTCATTAGACCTGAGGGGTACGGGGAAAGATTTAAGAACCACGAGTATGAATCAGGGCGGAAGGTCCGAAATGTCCAAAAAAAAGCAAATCAGGTGAGAAGGGAAAAAAAAACGGCCGGTCAGAGCTAAGGGGAGAGAGGTCCCTGGGGAAAGGGCTTATTGATACGAAAGTTCGGACAACCTCAACTAAGAATAATTGGGGCCTAGGGGAGGCAAGCGAGAGAGCGGGCCCAAGGGATCCTCGCAAAGGGGCAGGCACTACCTAGAAAGATACTTCCTGAGTCAGGAACTCTGGGATGCTGAAATTCTTTTCCGACCGGCTTGAGGGGCGTTCATCCTAATTGATGCCCCTGGAATAAGATTCCTCGAGTCGGAAATTCAGGAAGGAGCGGGCAACGGCAGACGTAGAATGAATGAAAGAATCTTCTCGCTGTCTCCGGAGGTAATGGGCTGAAGACCTGGGAAAGCTAGGGGGGAGCACGGGCATAAGGAAGAGAGGAGAGAATCATCGGCAGCCGCGGTAGATCAGGAGGACAGAAGGGAGCTTCTCTGAAGTCCTATGACCACGAATCATGAAAATCAGGCGCAGGAAGACTTGAGGGCTAACGGGGGGGGGGGTCTGCCTAGAAGCAAGGCAAGAAGGCCCCGCGGAAGGGACCGCCGTTTAAGGCCAAATGGGTTTTCTCTAGTAAAAGGGACAGAAAAACGCCAAAAGGAGGAAAAAGCAAAGTCCGGGGCCCCCAGGAAAAGACATCCTTCGTCTCTGAAGGATGGTTTTCAGAAGGCCGGCCCAAAGCGAAAGCCTGGTTGGGATTTCTGCAGTTCGGCCGGTCGAACTAAGACTCCATGAATAAAGTCCGCGAACTGGTCTGAAACAAAGGACGTCTGTCCGACACTGGGCATCATTCCCGGAGGTGTTATCAGGAAGTTGTTTCGGTCTCAAATTCAAAGACAAGTTGAAGGAATCTCGTAGAAGAGGAAGGAAACTTAAAAAGCGTTGGGGCGCGGGTCGCAGGGTTCAGAACTAAGTTTTAGAAGAGAAAGAATGGTGCTAGGAGAAAACACTAGGTTCCAATCCAAGCGGAACAGCATGTGTGAAATTACTCATTCAAAAAGAGGGCTAACCAAGACGCGAGAAAGAGGAAGGAGCTCAGGTCAAGACCAGATCGAGGCCCCAAATCGGCGACGCATAAAGTGACGCTCCTTTCAGGAGACAGGGGGAATGCCAGAGGAGGACGGTAAGATGAAAAGAAACGACGGGAGCGAGAGCACAGAGTCTAGATTTAAGCGAGTTCTTCGCAGGGGGGAAAGAAGGAGGGAGGCAGGGAGAGGACCAATCTTCTCCGAGCGAATCACCGACACTAGAAAATTCTAGAAGTCGGGCTAAGAGATAAGATAGGAGGCTCCAATGGATGGAGAGTTGGAAATGGCATTTGTACCGGGACGGGTCGAAGAAGGAAGGGCAAGTTGCGTACAGGGAGTTTCGAGGAAAAGGGTCATGGACGAAAAGGGGAGAGAAGGTGTCAAAGAAAAGGGGAGAAAGGGGGAAATACTGAAGGTTTGTTTTCACGACAAACCGCGAATTGCATCTACAATTAGCTCCTTCAAAGTAAAAATACAAGGCTTGCCGGACGTAGAAAACCAAAAAACAGAGGCAATAAAGTCTCTCGGTCTAGTGTACAGGAGATTCGGAAAAGGGTCACAACCCGAGTACATAGATTCGTCAAGTACATAAAACTATTGCGACGCTCGCAGGGGACGGACGAACTCGGCGCCAACCGGACGCGGCTCTGGAATATTAGAGAAAAAACGAGAGACGTAACAGAGGAGAAAAGTATCGAAACTTCATGTAAAGTTCGCTGGAAATATGGTGGACTCGGCCTTATTGCTTTCAATGGGGAGCAGAGGGGTAACGCCAGACGATCGATGGCCTGGACGATTGGGTCAAGCAGTAGAAACCACGTGTCCCCTGAAAAGTATACTGCCCCTTACCAGGAAAGGGGAACGAGGATGTGTAGAGGACAACCCTGGGAAATTAAACGGGCGCAACTTGAAAAATACTCCTTATGTAATAAACAGGCCGGCTGAGGAATCTTGGGGAAGGGGGAGAGGAGGGGTAAGAGGGAGATCAAACAAACTAGTTACCGGTGCTTGATCGGAAGAACAAGGGGGAGGGAATTAAATGAGGAGCCAGGACCGTGCACCGTATATTGGGGAAGGAGGAAACCGAGGAGGAAAGTACTCTAATCTCTCACAACTGGCCGAGCCCACATAAGCTCGAGCCGTGCGCAACCAGTCGACGGTGGGGGAGTCCGACGACAATCACTCGTTTCAATTAGAAAGGGACACCTTTGCAGGGGAGACTCATAGAGCTTAAGGAGAAGAGAAGTCCAACGCCATGACATGAGAAGATACAGGGGACTTGGTGTGAAGTAGCGTCCTTTCGAAGGAGATTATGGGTGGGGTTTACTTACAAAATCACCGGGCAGATTAGACAGGACATGTTCCAGTTCAATCCGGAAAGAATCTCTTGAGAATAGGGTGGGGGGAAAAAAAAGAAACATCAGAAGAAACTTGCGCTGTGGAGACTAGTTAAGGCAAGACGCTCTGGATCAACTCTGGACAAGCTTGTGAGGGAACTGTTACTAGAGTCCATAAACTAGTCGTTACCAATATGGCAGATTGGATCTTGAATAGGGTTTGGAGACGAAGAGGCCATAGAAGGTGGGGTTTTGATTCAACGAGCCCGAGATGGGATCGAGTTCGGTGGGTTTAATGGGGGAACTCCTTCAAACGGCAGCCCTCTGGCCCGGCAGAACCTGGTCTTGGAAAACGGAGCGAGGCAAACGCCAGAAAACGCGCACCGTGGAAAAAAATGCGGAGGGGGGAAACCTTTCGACAGGCAGAGCGCAAGTTTTCGTGCTCGACAAAGGTTTCGTTAATCATCGGGAGCGGAAAGAGAGGGCTGCCCAGCCTCGGGGGGCCGGAGAGCATACTACGGGGACGTCGACTAGGAGGAATACACACAAAAGGCCATAAACAATAACACACACCAAAAAAAAAAAACAAACGAACACACACTCACCGGGGGGGCTGGGGATAAGGAAAACGAGTACATCGACGGTGGCATGACGGGTATCCTTTCGATCTCGGAAGGGGGAATGAAGTAACAGTAAATGGAAGGGCCAATCTAGGCAGAGCAGAGGGAGCAGAGGGTTGGGGCTTCGATCGTTTCTTGACAGAGAGCCTGAGGGAGATTCACTTCCTGGTCGCGGAACTTATCGCGCAAAACGACAGTCCATAAGAAAAATGAGAGAAAAGGGCGGGCAGGGGGAAAATCTAAATAGTATGAAAAAATTCTGGTATGCGCAGGCCAAGTCGTGCTGGACCATGACGATACACGAGGTAATATACAGTTGAGGAAGGGGTCGGGGACATAAGGGGAGCGAATTCCAATAAAAGGCGGGGGGGGGAGGGGGAAATTAACAAGGACCGACGAACCAGGGGACTGGACAACAGGTTGTGAAGAATCCCTGACAGAGCAAGGGGGGGGGGCGACTCTTGAAGGGAAAAGGTTAGTCATGATCTTCGTTTCACGGACTGTACACTTCGGAAGAGAACCTGAGGTTGGGGGTGGGGCCACTTCAAGGGGAATGAGGGAAAACAAAGCCAGGACCAGGGATCCATGGTCGCGACGGCAATGTCGGCAGACTTTGTGGATGTGGTCGTTAGAAATAGAGGACCGCAGGGCCGGGGGAAGGGCAGGGGGGAGTCACAGTGATGAATTGGACATACGTGCTTAGGACTCGTTGACGAGACAGGGAAGGGAAAAGAGAAGCACTGGGGGGATTGTTGTAAAGAAGGAGTTCTGGGAGGAGGGGGATACAGCGACAATAGATCGACCATAAGATTCTCGCTGACGAGGGGTAGGATTAGAAGGGGATGGGGGTCGAGCCCTGCAGAAAAAAGGGTAACCCGATCGGCACGGCGACGAAGGGAAGACTTAGTATCGTTCAAAATTCACGAGCCGGTAAGGAACGGGAGGTAACTGAGGAAGTCGACGATATAGGACGGCCGGGGCCGGGCAATACGTGCCTAGCCGAAGGCAAGCGGTCAAGGGAAAAGCTACACAGATAAAACCGGTAGCAAGAGGGGGGGCTCCTTGCTTCAAAAAGAGGTGGCAGTTCGGTGAACGGCTTTTCTTACAAGCCAGTGACACTGTTGGGGATCTCATCTCTTATTCGCCGGAAAGAAGCTCAAGCGCCTCTGCCTGCTGAGGGCCCCCCCTCTGTCAGAGGGGGACTAGCGTTATTTGGGCGATGCATTTAGGAGATAAGAAAATCAGACGGCGGTGTGCGAAGGATCGTCAGGTACACTCGGCAGGAGAATTGCCGGCCGTTGGCCCTCCAAAAAGGAGGGGCGCTTTATCACGAGGGAGGGACAGGAGATCAAAGGAAGGGGAGGGAAAAGATCAGAAGGAGGGGCATTCCCTCTCACCCACAACAGGCGCCGAGAAACAGCGCCTCTTCAAGAAGGGTCGCGGGACTTAAGTTCGGACCTTACAAGGAGGTAGCTTAGAGAAGGGGGGGGGCCCCACGACCAAAAGAAAAGGTTGTGCTGAAAAGATAACAACATGGGGGCCTGCGGCCGACAGGACGAACATGTTGTAGAAAGGAGATCCAATTTCGGGGGGGGGGGGACGAGATGTTTTTCATTATAGGTCGGACGGGACTACAAACACGGAGTGGGGGTAAAAGGAGTACCTCTCAAATTATAGGAGGGGCAAAAAAAGAGAGAGGAAAAGTAACTATCTAGGTTCAGCTGCGAAGCGTTGGGGGGAGAGGAACAGTGGGTCAGGACTTCGCACCAGCCCTGGCGACTGGCAGAGCAAAAAGGACCTGGGAAAAGACAGGACTATAAAATGGAATGAGAAGAGTGTCTCTTAGGGGGGGGGAAGAGGTCGAATGGATGGGAAAAGGGGGGTACCCGAAGGTGGACACCGAACGATGATACAATCAGGAAGGTTCCAAAAGGACTCGCTTTGCAAAAGGACTTTTAAAAATGTGGGGGGGAACCAAAAAGACCGGGATCAAAGGATCCGCTCCTGCCTCGACTAGCTGAGAAAAGTCTGAAGTTGCGGCTACAAAGGGTACTCTAGGAAACAAAATCTAGACAAGGACGAAAATTGTAAGATACTATCCCTCGGAAGGGGTGCAATTAGTGTCCTCAAGGTGACTCGGGGAGCCTGGGGGCCAGTATCCAAGGTGACAAGCGAAAAGGGACGCCGTTACGGTTAAAGAGAGACGCTGCAAAGATTGCTTTCGGGGAGACTGTCGCTTCGGAGGAGAAAGATGGTTGGCCTCCGAGTGGGTTTCTTTCACGATTTTATGACATAAAGGGAATCCTCCATGATTGTACCCTTATAGAATTCGGATTAAGATGAGCTTCTGAAATGGGCGGAATAGGAAGTGCAGGGCACTGCAGTCACGAGAGACACCCATCTCTCGCGAATCTTCCTTCATAAAAGGCTTCTCATTGGGGAGCGGGTAGGGAGGACCTAGAGAGTTTGAGAGAAAGGAATCCGCGAGCTAGGAGGCAGAGTGGGAGATCATCAATAGGAGCTGGTACTGATCCAAGAAAAAGGAGGGCTACGAAGTGACATAAGAAAGTCCAGGCGCCGGCATTAAATAGTAACGATTAAACAAAAAAAAAGAGCTGGCTAGGAATCCTAGGAGGGGTTCCCAAGGCGAAGCGGGGGGATTTCCTGCAAAAGGGTTCTAAGAAATGGGTGGCCCTAACAAGGAAGCAAAAGAAGAGGAGGTCTACCACAAGCTGGAGGCGACGGCGGGATTGGGTAAGAAGCGGCCTTAAAGAACAACGTCGGAAAAAAAAAGGGTCAGGGAACGGCCATGCCGAACTGCTCGAAAAGAAGCATCCCGTTCTAAAGGGGGACTAAACTTTAGGCTAAAAAGTCTGCGGGGGGACAAGAGGGGGGAAGGGGGAAAAGAAAATTAAAGGGGCGTTCGTAGGTGAAGGTTTTCCGGCAGTCATAGAAAAACATGGGACTGCTTAGATGAGCCGGAAAAGAAAGGCTCGGTACTGGGGGACCTCTTTTGAGGGGTCATTTACAATAACAGAAGTGTCCGCGCCATAGGGGGGGAACAGTAGAAGGAGATAAGCAAAGATTAATGCACGAGGGGAAACGGATTGGATTGAGAATTGGGAGGGGTCACATGGGCCTAGGGGTTAGCCGAGGACCCATAAGCGCTAAAGAGCACGATCTCAACGACCAGAGGCACCCAAGAATGTGGAAGGAGGAGGGAGACTCGATGTAATATCAAAGGGCCTTAAGTCCTATCACTTCCGGAGAGCGGCGGATGACGACTTCTAAAAAGAACGCGAACCTGAAAATCAGAGGAACACTTAGGGACTTAGGCCTGTGTCTATACGGAGGGAGGAGGGATGACAAAAGAAGAGGACACTGAATCTTAGAGACTTCCGCCGGAAGGGCTGCTCCGCCATCTGTTAAAAACAAAGAGGACTGAAAAGAAAAAAACTGGGGATCGCTTCCTAGGAATTGCCTGTCGAAAAATGCAGGGACTCCTAAGCCTGGGAAGTTGCTTGCCTTTAATGGGAGGGAATGGACCAGCCTTGTAAAATCTTCTAGTACCCGTAAAAAGTACAGATGCCCAGGGCGCGGAAGGGGTGAGAGTGGGGTGATCATCATAACCCCTCGAGATTGAAGAGATGACGACCAAAGGGCGCGAATGCAGACTGAAAAAGCTGGCCTATTAGGTCAAAATACTCATAATGGCCTGACCTTATAACAATAGAGAGTGAGTGAAGGAGTAGGTCGTAAGACATGAACTTAATTCAAACCAAAGAGGAAGACGGTTGAGAACGGTAGCCTGGTACTTTCTCCGCAAGGCCGAGTGGAATTCAACTATTATAGGTCGCTATTATCAGAAAGGAGAGGCCATGTAGTAAGATTTGGAAAGTAGGGTGGGGAAAGTCGAACACCTTTGACACGGAAGGGAACCCACCGAACAGTCAAGAATGGTCATGGAAGTCCGGTAGAGGAAGCTCCACCGTTTGGCCGGAGGATGGAGGAGGAAAGACAGGACCGAAATTACTAGGGGTACTTGGCTCCCTCCACGTCGTCGACGTCTGCGGCGCACGGCGGCATGTGGAGGGAAGCCTTCTTAGGGTAAAAGAGTATTTGGGCATAAAGACGTTTCGGTCAGTAGCGAAACTGAGTTGTTGCACTAGAGCTAAAACAAAAAAGGGATTAGGGAAAAAAATAGGGGGAGATACGTCAGTTCAAAGGAAACTAAGGGGGGAGTCAACCCCGGATCCTCCAGCCTCTTGATAGGAAGAGGGTCTCTCCAGGGGGATTAGCGAGAAGGTTGGGAAACTTAAAGGAAAAAAGTCGACTACGGGGGACGTGGCTTTGGGGAAGGTCACACTCGGAATTCTCATTGGGCGGGCAGGATACCATACCAAAAGGAATGTGCGTCCATACGCTTAAAAAAGTTCTGACAGGAGGAGAAGACTTGGGAGGGGGTGAGTTCCCAAAGGAAGGAAGGGGGAACGGGAATATGAAAGAACCTACCGGAAGGAGACATTAACTGACAGGCAATAAGTCATCCGCGCTTTCAGGGATAGGTTGTGATAAGCGCATATCAAGATCCTCGGTGGAGGTTGAGACCGGGAAGTAGAAGTCTCACGTCAAGCGTATCGAGCAGAAGGGCAGCGAGGAAGCGGGGGTCGTAAAACGTACGCAAAAATAGGGGGGTCCTAGAAATCTCGAGGTTCTCGGTGGTCCGACCTAGGCCAATCGGACGTGCTTTAAAGAAAGGAAGTCGAAGAAAGGGTCGAAGGAGGTGGTGATGAGGAGAAACGACATCACTTACCAGGTAAAAGGGGAGACTTGGGGGGAAAAAAATTCTCTGCTCAAGTCCGGGGCCACAGAGCCGGGCACCCACCGTCTCGACGGAGAAGGTCAAAAGTCAAAGGAGGCAAGGGCAAGGAAGGGGATCAAAAAAAGCCAGGTTGGACAAAGGTGGAAGGAGCGCGGGGACGCGCCCGCCGTTACGGCGAAAGGGGGAATCCGTGCGTAAAAGAGAAGCGAGTAGGACCGGGTAAGAGAAGAAAAAGTTTTCTCTATGAGGATGCACGAACGCAGCATCGCGCTGGACTCGGTTTCATATACTTAAGTCCAGAAAGGGGGAGAGAGAGGGAGGGAAAAACCAGGGGTCAAGGGAACCTGCGGCCAGGCGAGAACTCGGGACAAAAAGGTTTTTGAACGGAAAGAGTAGGGGGGAGGGCCAACATCGAGCATGGGTCGAAGAACCCGCGGTGCGGGACGCAACTCGCAATAGAGAAAAAGCAAAGAAAAACATGGTGAAATCGCGGAAACGAAAAGGGAATTGACGAAGAGAGGGCAGTGGGATGAATTAGCGTAGGTCGCGCAAAAACGCGGTTGACAATTTTAAAGGAACATAAAAAAGCGGCAAATTAAGAAGACGTCGTCCGGGTCTAAGAAGAAAAAGGTCGTAATTGCATGCAAAGGGCCACACCGACGTCAAAAAAATCCGTGATGATCGCACAGATGTGTCAAAAACTCGCTGGAAGGTTCATCAGATGGGTTTAGACCTTGCGGAGGAACGGGATGAATTGGGAGTCGACTTTGAACCGTTTTCGAATTTCATGACGAACTGTCCGACGGTGGGTGAGAAAAGAGGCTAAAAGAAGTCGACAGGGTCTTTTTCGAAAGGCATGCCTCCGTTTGTGACGGTGGTTCAGCGACATAGGGACGAAAGGGGGGGGGGCAAGTAAAGCCTCAGAGTGAAACCTGGAGTGTTGGCCTTTATGATTTCCGGCACTCGGGGAGCAGCAGAATGGAAACTCCCGAAAGGGAGGGGGAGGGATGTTCATAGCGGGCCGCTGAGCACGAGCATTGCCAAAGCGTCATAGGTCAAGGAAGAGAACTCTGGCCAGTCTCGATGAGGCAGGCACTGTAGAAATGTTTCTAGGGATCCAAATTAGAGCCGGCATTCCGGTCTATAATGCTGATGGGGACCTCCATGAGTGAGGGGGCGATCATTTAGGGAACGTCGGGAGCTGCCATTGACGAAGATAGAAGGGAATTGAAGCTTAGGGGAACTAAAAGGAAGCTTTTCTAAAGCCGAACGCCGGCTACCAGCTCATAAGCTCATCTATCTAATATAAACTTTTGGGGAAGATTCCAGTTAGGGGGGAAAGGATGAAGTTTACGAGCTATTCTGCCAGCTCCTCGCGCAAAACCTAGTTCCAAAAAGAAGGCTTCACCGTTTTACATGGCGACTTGAGGAGCATAAATCTCGTACTTCAGATCCTTCTGGCAACACGAGAGGCCGGAAATAAAATTTCCTGCCGGGGTTTAAAAGTTCAAAAACGGAGGGGCCGCTGGCAAAGGCGTAGTGGGACCTACAAATGGAAGGCTGGGAATAACGTAGGGGGGGGAGTGTCCAGATCAAAAAGAGGTCGAAGCAACATACGCCGAGCATGGAAAGAAGACAAAATCGAGGGAGAAAGAAGCGGAGAAAAAAAAAGGGTAAAGGGGCTCTTTATGCGTAAGGCAACTTGCGTGAGATGAATCGTGCGCTCGGGGTTTTCCTGCAAAAGGCAAAAAGGGGCAAAGGTGGAGGGAAGACCGGGCGGTGCTGGAACCTGTGTAAAAGTCGCGAAGTCTGAGCGCGGGAAGGTGGGGGGGAAATGCCAGAGGTAGGGA
>Ga0179593_1700316_pt1 | contig 14098 bp, 13 predicted proteins | sample CZODoug2_1_08_16_FD_185931 | JGI IMG/M metagenome (GOLD analysis project Ga0179593, IMG submission 185931) | Vadose zone soil fungal communities from Angelo Coast Range Reserve, California, USA - CZODoug2_1_08_16fungal (PacBio error correction) | ecosystem: Environmental > Terrestrial > Soil >...
TGGACGGAGGGGCGCCCTCCACCTCTATCCAATACGCGAACTGGGGCTCGCGCCAAAGCAAGACACAGGAGGGAGAGGAATCAAACGAAGAAGGAAAATGGAGGGGAAGTTCGGCGAGACATGTAGCAAATATCGGCTCCACGAGAGAAAATGGGATACGCACGGCGGGGGGACTTGCACCAGTGCGCAGAAGAGATGAACTAGCGTCTGAAAAAGGAGGAAAAAAAGGGGGTTAATGGGCGTTCTCAGGCAAAACCCGATCCCCTTCCAGGGGGCGATAGAAAATTGGAGAAAGGAGAGGGGTCGATACAAGGGAGAAAGCGGCGCCGAAACTTACAAACCCGTATGCCGGAAAACGAAAAAAGCATATCATTGCGGAGAAATGAGCATGACAAGAAAAAGGGGGCTCGCCTATCCCTCAAGGGGACGAGCTTCTGTCTGAGGACGCTTGGGGAAAGTCTGGAGCCAGAAAGGGTGGTCGGAAATCAGAAAGAAAAAAGATTTGGGCGGGCAAACAGCCAAATCCTACCTTAAAAAAGCGGAAAAAACGGGAAAAAAGGTGGCCGAAGGAGCGGAGGAGAGGGAAGAGGAGAATAGTGGGGTCTATAAAGAATCGTAACTAGTACCCTAAATTCTATGAATTCTCTGCTATCAAGAGAATGTCAAAATAAATCAAAGCAAAAAAGGAGACGACTCGGTCATAGCAGCAGCGGCGGTCGAAACTTGGGCGATCAGTGCCCTTGAACTTGTCCCTTGACGACCTTAAGGGGAAGGGGGAAACATTGAGTGGGGAAGGATATGTCGATGGAATGATCGTCAAATTTCGTACCATTTTTGGGGAAAGGTCGTCCCTAAAAAGTCGTGGAACATCAAATCAAGAGAAAGAGCAGGAAAAGGAAGGATTGACGACGAAAAAATAAGGACTGGTGCGCCTTTGAAAAACCAGGCTGCGGGGCAAGGAATCATCCGCGTGAACCACAGAGGGCGAGTGGTGGAAAAAGAAAAAAAAAAGAGGCGAGAAAAAACATCTACAGGTTGAACGTGGAACCATGCAGGACCTTAAAAAACACGACGGTCAGCTGAGAGTCACCTAGGGAGTGTAACTTGGGGGGATGAGGAGGTCCAAGGCGATGGGAGGAAAGCGCAAGGCACGTCCAACTATCTCTTAAAACCGTGACCGGCCCTACCGTAGATCTCCAGAGAACATCGCAGTACTTCTGGAGAGTTCACTCCTCAGGGGGAATCAAGGAGAAAATCTGATCTAACGAGACCCGGGTGAAAGAGGCATATAAAAATCACAGTCTTTTGGCCGCGGTTGGGGGAACGCGCCGGGGGACCTTTTCTCTTTGACTACGGGGGGGGAGGATAGAGGGTTTTCTTCCGGCATATCCAAAGACACTCGTTAACTCTTCTCAGGGGAGGAAGGGAATAATGGGAAAGAGCCAGGAAGGACCGAGGAGGAGGATTAGGGTGGGGGGGGGGGGGGGGGGGGTTTCCTGAGAAAACCACTTCTTATGAGTATTGGGGGTCATATTGTACTTTCAACCGAATCAAGTTCAATTAGAACGAAGAAAAGCGGTACTGAAGACTGAAAAAGGAAGCACGTGGGGAGGTAGATCATCTTCCAACAGCCTTTGCATTTCGGGGGGAGACTGAACATTTCCGCAAAGGGGCGTTCCTCTTCAAAGAGGCGCCCGCGGAACTGGATGCTGAAGGCAAGTGGGAATAGCCGTTGGACGGGCATCACTATAGAAAGAAACACTTGAAAGGGTCTCTCAGAAAAGCGGTTCTGACAGAAGAAAGTCGCAAGCCAGATAGGGGTTCTCTCTCATTAAGGAGAAAGATTGCAAAAACCCAGAGAAACCCGAGCCAGAAGAGAAAGGTGAACTTCCTTTAACTCCTGCTAAATATCCATAATTAGGGTGGGGAGTTCCAAAAGGGGTCAGGGGCTTGAGGCTTCATATGGGGAACGAAATTCCGGAAGTCGCCAGTTTCGGACGATGCGGCTTAACCCCCACTTCAGCGGCGAGCGAGTTGTGGAGGAAGAAGCCGCCAAACAAGGAAAGCTTGGGAATCTTGTGCGGCGAGCATCTCTCACAACCACAACGAGCGGATAGGATCACAAAAAAAAAAGGTCCTGCGGATAGTGGGGGGGGTTGGCGCATTTTAAAAAAGCTAGAGGGGCATCCACGGAGAAACAGACTTTCTACGGCGCCGACTATCACTTCCGGAGGAAAGACATCCCTAAGCCGAGAGAAGGGAGTTGGTCTAAACAGAGATTGAAGCCTGGCACCGCAAGATCCTTTTTTACAGGAAAGAAAAACGTCGGGTACGTCAATATTGTGGGGGGAGGAGACCTGACTAGAATAAAGAGAGGAAGGGAAGGGTTCTAGAGGGGAAAGCGAAAGCTGCAGACGTGGTAGTCTATATTTACCCCGGCCCAAGCTATGGGGCGACGAAAATTCCGAAGGGGTGGAGCAGGGGAGAAAATCTATTGTGAGAACAAAAGAAAGGAAGATCCAAGGGAGGAACCACTACGTTTTGGCAAAGGAAAGCAAGGGCGCACCGGCAAGCTCAATTGAAGGGAGCAAAATAAAAAAAAGAAGAATCAGCATGAACTGGTGGGGGTTCCATCTTTCCTGAAGAAACACGTCATCCTAAAGACGTGCAAAAAGAAAAAGTGGCTAAAAGACAGGGGCCATGGAGTCGTCCTGGGGGCAAGAAAAGAAAACTTGTTTTCCATGAGGAGGAGAACGGCGCATCGTTGAAACCAGGACACATCTAGGCATTCAATCGGAAAAGGGAAAGTGCCTGGACCAGCGTTCAAAAACCCGGATCACATGTGATTCAAGGAGAAAACCTCCCGGGTCTCGTTCGAGAAAGGGACTCGCTTTAGGAAAAAAAGAGGTGCTGCGTTGCACGGGGAGTCTGCGTGTTGCCAAGAGGCGAGTGATAAGAAGGGGAGGTCACAGTGGTCAGATCTCTTTGACGGGGGAGGGACTACGGGAACCAGAGAAAAGGAAAGGAAGACTCATAAAGTGATAGAATCTCGCAGGAAAGCGAAAGAGGGGGCTCTTCGTCTCAAGCACGTCACCTGTGGGACCCTTGCCGAGAAAAAATAGACCATCTAAAAGGGCAAAAGGAAAAAAAGAAGACTCTGTGGGGGTTAACCCTTCAAGCTGCCCGGGGTGCTCACAATTTTTTCTTTGGACGAAAACTGCCTGGAAGGAGCCGTCAATCAGCTAATGCTGGCGAGGGAAAGATATACTGAGGGCGACTGTACTCCTGGAAGAAATACCATTGTTGAAAGAAGAGGACGAGCTCCCGAACGCGGGGAAAAGTTTCAAGCAAGTGTATCTCAGGAAGAAAATCACCATTAAAAAGACGCTATTGAAAAGGCTACAAATATAAGATTGATCAGATAAGAGGGAGAGCTGCGGGGAGGCATTGGCAAGCGCCTAAAGCGCCTATACTTCCTTCCGAACATAAAGGGGGGGGAGTTTCAAAAAAAAGTCTGACGTCGAAGAAAAAAAAAGCTTTCGAAGCGATCGCGTCAATCCGCAGGAGGAACCTTTTCTTCTAAGAAACTGGTTTTGGAAAAATGTTCTGCTGTGCTGTCTCCCCCGCAGGAAAATCGAAGATCGATTGTCGGGCGCCAGAAAAGGGAAAAAGGGTCTGGTTTCAGGGTCGACTTCAAAAAAAAAAAAAAAAAAGCAACAAGGAGAGAGAGTCGGGGGGGGAAGCACTTGGAGTTTGCGCCATCAAGGACGGAAAGGAAAAATATCGAGGCCTCTGACTGGACAACAGGGGTTGGGGAAACTCAGGTCGATGCAGAATACAACGATTCTAGAAAATCATCGCCAAGACGGTGAGGGGGGAGAAGAGGGAGAAAAACGACCTTAAAAAGAGAAGATAGCGTACCCGAAAACGCGAGACAATAGGGGCAAGAAAGGCCAGCAATGCTTCGGCATGAAGGAAAAGAAAAAAAGAATTTAAACGCCCGCGACCCCGAGCTCAATGAGACTTGGTCGATCTAAGAGGAGGCGATCGACAAAAAAGGAGCATCTTGGAGCGAGCAAAGGGAGGAGGATAGAGGGGAGGAAAACAGCGCTCCATGGTGAAGTCGCCAAGTCATAGGGGGAGGTGAATCTCTTTTCTGTGATCAAGAGAAAGGAGCCCTCAGCAGAGAAAAAGGCAGTTTCGCTCGCTTGGGGGGGAAGGAGTTATTGAAAATATGAAACGAGGAAAAAAAAAGGGAGAAGGTTCGTCGGGGCCATCCGTTGTAGAGGATTTCGCAATCAAAAAGGTCATTTAGCCTCCACAGGTGGACGGGTGGGTCGATCCCCGAGAAGAAGCAAAAAAAAGGGAAGAAAGGAATTTCGCAAAAGGGTTGTGCTCCATGCCCGACGGTAAAAAAAAGGAATCTATATCTTCCCTCCGCCAAGATACGAAAAGGTTCCATCGAGAAGAGAGGAGTAAAAGAGAGCGAGAAAAGAAAGATCTTAATCCGGAAGGAAAGTCATGCTGCGTTACAAAGGGGCGCGGCGAGGAGGTCGATGCGCCCGGCATCTGAACCTCTGGAAAATCTGCGGGAGGGGGGAAAAAAACTGCAAATGTTGTCGGAGAAAGGAAACGACCCTTAGAAAAAAAAACCTCTAACGGATGTCACAAGAAAGCCGCTCTAAAACCAGAACGGAAACCTTCTGCACAAAAAAGAGGAAAGAGATACTACGAATCCAAGCGAGAGAAAATGGGACCGTCAAGTCAGGGGAGGGAGGGAGAGGCACTGGCGAGGGAAAGCTTCACGAACACCTATGACTTTGGCGACGGAGAGCGACCTCCACTCTCATTGGGAAGGGCGACCTCCACCGAGGGGCTCGCCGCCAAGGAGAGAAAGGCTTGACAAAAGCGGAAAGAAGAACCGTAAAAAATGTCCTAATGGGAGTCCGCGGGCGGAGAAAATGAAGGTCTCATATCTGTTAAGAGAAAACTTGGATGAGGTTCTTGCACCAGGGCGATCCTTCTGAGAGCTGGCGGAAAGGGGGGGGGAGGGGGGGACCAGAGGTTATCAAGAGGGAAATATCCCTTCGGGGGCCTATGAATCCAGCGCGGGGGAAAGGGAATCGTGTGAGGAAAAAGATCTTGTGGAGCGGACTAACTCAAAAAATTCGTTCTTCTCACAGAAGGAGGGAGCGATGGATTGCTTGCGCAGAGTGTTAGCTATCCTCACGGAAAAGGGGCTTGCAAAGGAGAGGGCTTTAACCATACAGGTTCTGAAAAAGATGAGGGAGGAGAACTGAAAATGGCGAGCGAGAAGGGAAAGATTTGGGAGAAAAAGGCCAAACTACAGTTCCGGCCGGAAGAACCGCAAGTAAGAAGTTCAGCCAGGTCTCGCCGACGGGGACGAAATCTTGAAGCTAATGTCTAAAGTAATCTGAAAGTAACTCCCAAAGAAAAAGACAAAAAGGACGTCCTCGGAGGAGCTCTTGCCAAGAAAGCAAGATGCCTATTTCTAAAAAAGCGCGAGCGTGGAACGAGGCTGTATTTGTCGAGAACTGGAAAAAGGAAAGGGGGATCGGGGTTTTGATCCCGGAATGGATCCCTTTACTTTTATCCAAAGGGATTGTACCCATGGGGAACACTTCATAGTGCATGGAGGGTCATCTAAAGGTGGAGGCTCTTCCAGGAGTCTCGGAACATCACCAGCGAAAAAGGCCGCAAGCTTCAGAAAATTGACTACCAAACGAGAAAGACAGGGGAAAAAAAAAAAAGTTTTAGAAAAAATAGTTTTCACTCATCCAGGAGAAAAAAAAAAGGGCTGCCTTTTCTTCCTTTTTAGAGCCCGCGGAGATCTCGACGAAAAAAGAGACAGGGGTAATGGAAAAGAAAGAAAAGAAAAACCGTTCGAATCTAGGAGTTACAGCGGCCTATGGAGCTTAAGATTGGGCCAAGGCGATGGGGAGGAAAAAAGAAAGCCGTCAAAGAATCAGATAAATGAGCGAAGGGAAAAACAAAGCTCTCATCCTCTCCAAGGTAGGGGGAGAAAAAATGAAAGGAGAGCACCTATTGTGGGGGAAGGAATGAAACGAACGCAAAAGCAAGAAAGAAAAGAAAAACAGAACTTGTAAAAGAGCGGAAAGCTTTGTGATCTTCTTTGTGTAAAAAACGGGGGGACCTGGGAAGGAGGTTCGCGTCTTGGGAGGTTATTGAGATGAGGGGAGGAAAAAAAAAGAGAGCCTCTAAGAGCTGAAAGAAGGGAAGAATGGAAAACCATTTTTCGAAAAATAGGCAAGCTTCTGAGGAAAAGGTGTTTCCTGATCAAAAAAGGTGGCGCAAGTGGTATGGGGGACAAGGGGCCAGCAAAAACACGTTTCATGAAGCCGTATTACTCGGGGCGTCGCAGGGGGGGAGGGAGGGCAATGGAGAGGCAAGGGGTAAATACAGGAAGGAGAGGGAAAGGGGAAAAAAGTGCCTCAGGGGGAACGGTCATAGCGCCCGTTCTTGATCTGGAGAAGAAAAACTTGCCGCCCTCGAAAAACTAAGGATTGTTGTCAGGGGAAAAACAATATTGGGGAATATAGATTGAAAGCGGCATCGGGCGAGAAGGAGAAAGCAGTGTCCTTTGGGAGCACCAGAAGAGGAGCGATTTTGTGCTCAGAGCAAGGAAGATGAAAGTGGAAAAAGAGGAAATTCACAAGGGACCCTCCAAAGGCCAGATGATCGCGCAAAGTCGCCAGAAGGACCTTTTGGCGAATAAAAAGAAAGAAGAAGTCCGGAAGTCCCGCAAGCCGGGAAGAATACGCCGTCTCATTTTCTACGAAGCTGAACCTCCCCCTTCCTCTGGGCGATGAAGACCTCAGAGCAAAAAAAAAGTCCGACCAATTCGCGAAGAGAAAAAAAAAGGGGAGTATTAGGAAGAAAGATCGGCGCGTATAGTGTTGTTGAGGGGGCCGCAACACGCTGCTCTATAGGGGGTTTCATCCCAAGGGTCGACGGCTGCTTGGGGCGAGCACAAGTCAAAAAACTTGAGGCACGCCGAGACGATCTACGGAAGTGGCGACAAAAAGCATTCTGCGCTTCGGGGCGCCGCAATGAGGGGGGGGAAGGCCTCTGATGGAGAGGGGAGGTGGAAGGGGACGGGGGGGGGTCTAATGAGAAACAAAATCGAAAGGGGAGGCTCTACTTAAGGGGGCGCAAAAAAAAAGACTTCCGACGTTGTGGGAATCGATGCCAAAAAGGGGGAGGGCGTCGAAGAAGGCTTGGATCGGCGCAAGGCTAGGGAAAGCTCCCTAACTTTCTCGAAAGCCGGGCAGAGCCACGAGTAGCAACTACGAACGTGGGTGTTGCAACGAAGAAAGAGATGGAATCCCGCCGCCGCCTCGAGGGAGACCTCCTTCATTAACGGTTGCCATAGGAAGTAGCGGGAGCAAAAGGACTGAGGAAAAGGGGAAGGAAAGTGTCCGGGGAAAAAAAAAAAGGGTCATTTCACTCCTCCCTCTGGATGGAAAGTAAGATAGAAAACTGGGGGCGGAAGAAGGACCAGTCCGACTAAAAAGAGAAGAGCCGGATAGAAGAAAGCACAAAAGAGAAAGAAGATAACGATTCCTTGACCAAGAGAAAAGTCAGGAGGTTCACAACCCGTCCCCCAAGTATCACACAAAGAGCAGGGGACTGAGGGCAATAAGGGGGAAAAGGTTCCGGGAGAGTTCTACCAAGGGGTGAGTTCTTGCTGACAAAAAAGAGTGAGGGACACTTGTGAATTCCATAAGGAAGAAAGAGTATAGCGGGGGGAAGCGGCTATCATTGATAGCTCTGGTACGAGGCCCATCGCAACGGGCAAATTCTACCTTCTTAACTCCAGATAACCCTCGGGAATACGAGAAGAACGGAAACGGCTTGCAAAAAAACATGGGGGAGGTAGTGGGGAGGGAGAGACGACTCACACTCGGAAGCGCCAGTAAAGACAAGCCTCCATCTTGGGCATGGGGTTAAACCATGAATTTCTCAAAAATGGTTGCCTTGAAAAAAAGTCTCAATTCCTTAACGCGGAGAATCACTGAAGCAAGGGTTTCGATATCGGATGATGGGACAGAAAACGGAACATCAAGGGGACGCGGAAAAGGGAAAAAGAATGACGATGGGGAGAGGGCCCTATGTACAAAGAAAGGGGACACAATTCATTGATCACAATTCAGGTCCAATGGGAGAGACAAGGGTAAACCAGACGCTAGAAATGAAAAAATCAAATCGACAAATCGCAGATTTCTTCTACTTAGAGCTAGATCCTCGCGGGAAAGTCGATCGTGAAGAGGGAAGGATCTAAAGCGAAGAAGGCCTCTTGGGGGGGTAGGGTCTCGACAGTTCGAGGTTCTTACCGCAAACGAAAAAGAAAGCGGGCGAGAGCGGAAAAGCCCGAGCCCGGCGGACCCTTTCATTGGCCGGAGGTGTTTTAAGAGGGGAATGTGGGGGACCGAGAAAAAAAATCGCCTGGGCCGGGATAGCATTTCCGCAGAAAAAGATCCAGACGGAGCCGAGGAAAGAAAATGCGAACTTCAGACAAAAAGAAGCAGCCGGGAAAAAGAAAAAGAGAATTACGCAAGCAGAGTGGTCTTGGGAAAGAGCGCATCGCCGCCATTAGAAATCGTAAGGGGGGAGGCGTTGGCGGCCGAAAAAACAATGCAGAAGAAATCAATCATCTTCCCACAAAGGAGGTTAGTAAGCTTTTAAGACAACCAAAGAGATGAGACACGAAAAAAGAGAAGAGAAAGGGTGCAAGAACGGCAATCGTTCCTTCCTCACCATTCCGGAAAAGGAGAGGGAGACGCCCTATATTGAGAAGAAGGTTATCAGCCAGGCTCAAGAGGTAGGAAGAAGGGGAGTCGTGGGGTGGCCAGCCTGATCATCAGTTGAAAAAAGGCCCCAGTTCGCGAGATAGGGAGGAACACGCTCCAGAGGGGGAGGAATTTGAAGTCGCCAATTCATAGTCGTGAGAAGGTGAGGGAAGAAGGAAGCCCTCAATCGCCGAAGGAAGACGGGCTGTCGAGAGCTTGGAATTCGGGATTGATATCTCCGGGGGGGAAGAAATTTTGAGGAAAGGGATGTCATGTGATCCATCCGTTAGGAGTATTCGAAAAAGCTGATGGAAGGTGTTTCGCATCCACGTAAATGATTCCAACGCCCCACGCTGTCGTTCGTTCGAAAATTAGAAAAAACGACTCTACAGGAGGGGGAACGCTGCATTAAGCGATATCGTCACCGAGCCCGTGAAATACTAGGGAAAAAGATCTCTGAAAGATATGGAAATAGGGACTTTTGGCGGCGGGAACGAGAAGAGAAATGGCAGCTTTTACTTTCTTTAAGGGACTTCAGATCTCAAGAAGGGGGATGGTGGCGTGACCCGCTTATATTACTTGAAAAAGGCAAAGGGTTGGGGCGGAAAGCTTGACCTTGCCGAGGACTGCGAATTCCTCGAAACCGGAAAAATAAGATATAACCAACAAGAAACTTTCTCAAACTGCAGCCATGAAGCGATATACAATAAAAGAAAATCCACACGTCGTCATGCGCCTAAAAGGCGCGGATCACAGGCCCTAGCTTCATCACGAAAGGGTGGGGCGACTTCAAAGGCCTATCCAAAGCTCTGTTTTACCACACCGAAAAGGGAAGGGGAAAAGAGCGCCCCCGCGCATCGCCCCAAGAAACGGGCGTCGACCAATTCTAATAAGGGGAATAAACAGGAAATATCGTTCTCTGACTAGCCTTGGGAAACGCACTGGATGAAAAAAAAGTTTGCAGGAAAAAGGACGCTCCGATAAGGGACGACCTGCGGGTCCTCAAAGGAGCGGTTGACCGAGGTCGATGCGCAAGAGGACGAACCAGAGAAGAAAAAAGATTTGGGTTCAGATGACGCCAGAAATTGGGGGGGGTTCTTCTGCAAAGTGTGCATGCGTGGCGAAGGAGCTTCAACACTAGAGAAAGATGACGAAAGTCATTTCGGCGATGCTCAATTTAAGGGGGGAGGAAGGGGGGGGAGGCGATTCGAAGGAACTTAGTGCCGAAAGCTTTAGGGGTTCGCAACTCTCTTAACGAAAAGGTCCGGAAAAAGCGAACTGCTCTCGAGCGCAATAGGGGGGGCTTGGAGGGCTACAAAAAGAGGAGTAACAAAACTTTCCTCCAATGGGGAGAAAGTATGTCCAGGGATTGACTCAGAGGGAGAGGTCTAAAGCGTTTGGAGACAGGTCAGCCAGAAGAGGGGAGACCCTAAGAGAGGCCTCCTTCTCGGCGATCTAATCTCTTAAAAAGAGGCACTATGGAAAAGCTCCTCCGAAAATGGGGCGATCAAGATTTTCGAACGGTTGGAGAATCCGATAGCGTCTGATTTTTGAATCAAAGGTGATCCAAGGGAAAGTATAACGTGTAGGGGTACATAGGTGCCCAAGGGATCTTCGCTTTTCGGGGACCAAAAAATGGGGTGCCGCTCTTCAGGAGGGAAGGGACGCGGAAAATCCCGAAAAGAAGAACTCAAGCTTAGATTATTTACTACGCGCCAACGAGGAGCGGAAAGGGGAAACTCGAAAGTTCACTCAAATCCGCAAAAAGGACGATGTCTGTCTTGTCTTCCATTAGAGAAGGGCGAGGCGAGAGAGGGAAACACAGCTACATTTGACGTGACCTCGAAATAAGGAAGCAAAAAAAGTCTACCCGAGTATTTCATGCGGAGAAAAATTGAGCGGACAGGGGCGATGGTCGCCGAACAAGGGAGAAGCGTCAGACGAGCCGTGACAAGACCCTAAAGCAGATGGAACCGCGGAAAGTCATACTTCTGCTCACGTGCAACGAAGGGGAAATACCTGATTGTTTGGAAGAAAAGCTCAATAAGAGAAAAACTGAAACGTGCGCTTGGCTACAAAAAAAGTAAGCGGTTTTTGAACCGAGGTTGGGGTGTCACTTTCCGCGAAAGGGAGTGCGGAAGGGGGTCGTTATAGGACTGCGGGAATCAACTCGGACAGCTGCGAAAGGTTAACTATGCTGGAGGAGAGGGGGGAAAAATGGAAGATCTGATTGAGCCAGGAAGGAGTCGTCTGAAAGGAAGGGGTGGGGGACCAACCAATGGCGGCAATTGGAGCGAGGAGTGACTTTCAGAGGGCCTTAAAATTTGTCACAAAAAACCGGAAAGGAAACAGAGGCTGCGGGGAGGGAACGCGCAATTATCTTGCCCGGTGGCGCTTCGAGAAGGAAAAAGAAAGTGACGTCCGCGGGGGTCTGCCCGGTCAGGCGAGAATGGTCGGGGATCTTCACAATAACGCTCCAACGCCTGGAAGAGAAAACCAAATAAAAAGGGCAAGAAGCCACGTCGAAGCAGGGAAAGCCCATGGTCGTTGCTCTAGCACCAGTACTTAGGCAGGAGGAGTGGGGAAGCGCCAAACAGATGAAGTCCACGTAGTAAAACGAAAAAGGGAAAAAGGAACGGCCATAGGCCAATATTCCAAATCGCCAGAATGCGCCGGTTGGAACTCCTTATATCGGCCGGAGGGAGCACGCCGGGAGGGGGAAATCACCGCAAGGCCGTTATCGGAAAAGCTGAAAAGGGTGCAGGAGAAAGAAACCCACTTCCGCGCAAGGGGGGAGGCCTCAGCCGCCAACAACGAAGGCTCCCGCTTCGCATGGGAGAAATAGCCGCCTCAACAAAAGATGAGCACGCCCCAAGAAATGGAGGGGGAAGGGGGGGTTTTCGGCGGGAGCTATCGCCGAAAGGGGGGGTTCAGCCCTCCTCTTAAAGAAGGAGAGTGGGGGGGGCGTTTACTTGTAGAAGGCACGGGGAAAGAAGAGAAAAAAAGGCGCATTCTGGCACTAAAAGACCGCAAGGCTATGGCCGGAGGGTCCGCGCTCTCGGGTAAAGATTTTGGGGGGGGGGGGGGCGCGAGCACAAACTCGATCTGGCTTCAGTCCGAAGGAAAAAAATGATCGAAAAAGCTGCCGACGGGGTGGGCCTAGGGACCGCGGCGCAAAAGGGGATTGGGGAAAAAAAACGCCTTCGTCCAGGCGGTGAGGAAAAGAGTTGAAAAAAAAGGGCATATCCACAAAAGATTGTGTTGCAGCGCTAGGGTCGCCACCGGCAAGCAAAAAGAGGGGAAGGACGCTCCAGCAAACAAACAAGAAACGTCATTACGGGTTGTTGAAAAAAAAGCTTTCCTGGATCGCGGAAAGGCGTAAGGGAAAATATCAATAATAAAGAAGGGGGCTCAGGGAAACCCAAACCACTTTTCAGAAAAAGCCGGAAAGTCTCACCTTGACAGTCGCTAAGCGGCGGAGGGACAACCGCGTCTAGAAAGTCGGAAGCATTCGACGCAGCCAAACAAAAAAAAAAGGGGCCTTACCAAAGAAAAAAACTTCGGTCAAAACGCCACTCACCCAGCTGTGATTCCGGGGGCTAAGCCGGCAAGGTTGCAGGGGGAAGAAGCTCCTTGCAAAAAAAGTTCATTGCTTCCCAAAAGGGGTTGCGGAAAAAAAGGAGGATGCGCGTTAAAAAAAAGGAGGGCTGACGGGGGGCGGTAACGCAGGGAGATCATTAATTTACGGGGAGAGCCCATCGCCCTGGGCAAAGAGCACTCAAGCCAGAGGAAACAAGAAGGATAAAGAAAAAAAGACCGACCGTCTGCCGGCGTGGAAGGCGTCGTCAGCATTTGAGAGGAGGCTTTGGGGGGAGGAAATCGCCTCGCCGCGGGGAGGCCCCAACCAAAGGGGGAAGAGGATTGAGTGGGGAGAAGATTTCCCGCGCGTGCTCAAAATGTAGGGGAGAAAAGAAGAGGATCTTTGGTCTAGGGGAAAGGAAAAGGGGGCTGTCGTAAACCTGCCGTCTTCTGAAGTCCGAAAGGGAAAGATCTCGCAAAAGGAAAAAAAGCTGACGATCATTCATCGCAAAGGGGGCCCTATGACCAGGGAAAAGGAAGGTTATCAAAAGACAAATTCAAGGGAAGAAAACATAAAGGGGCGCAAAAGCACCGGACAAATAGAGATGCTGCTATTCGTGAAGCTTAGGAAGTCGTCTATTCGGGACGATGAAAGGAGGAAGTGATATCGCACTTCCGCGTTTGTCATAAAGGGGGGGGGGTCTCGACGGGGTTCTTACGAAACAAACGCTCGCCGAGAACGGAGAAGAATAAAAAGAACCCTTCTGACCTTGAAAAAAGCGGGCCCGTTGGTTTTCCAGAGGGGGAAGTTCGGAGGGGGAGAGGGCAATCCCAATCGCCTGGGAGATCCTAGAGGGGAAGGGGGGCTGCTGAGAGGTCTGTGTTTCCAAGAGGTGCGAACTTCAGCCCGAATCAAAAAACGTGAAGTGAAGAGGAAGAAATAACAATCGCTCAAGCCACTTGGGGGCCTTCAAAGGGGGCTGGATCGAAAAAAAGTCTTCTCGCGAAAATTGCATCCTGTGGGAGAGGCGTCCGAAGGAAGGGATCGATGCAGAAAGACGCCCAACGGTAAGAAATCGAGAGGAAGCCCTGCAGAGCAAAAAGCGTTGAGAACGTCAGGAAGCGCCTCGGTCAACCATATAAAAAAAAAGAAAGTTTCTCAAAAGAACGGCGCGCATGGTGCCAGAAACGTCAGGGGAGTCCAAAAGGAGGAAATGCTCGGGATAAAAAAAGCAGGTTCTCTCCCTCGACACGAGGAGAAAGGGGGGTGTGTAGAAGAGAAGGGGGAACGGATCGACCGCCGCGTGGCAGCCGGGCTCCAGGGTCGAAAAAGGGAGCGGGAGGGGAAAAAACCCATCTCTAAGGAGCCTTTGAGTCGCCAAAGTCACATGTCGTGAAGCTCGTGGCGGTAAAGGGAAGGAAAGGAAAGGAGGGAGAAATCCTTAGCGGCGGTCCGACGCGTGATTGGTATTAGGAGCGAAGCAGGAGTGTTAAAAGAAAGCGATGCAGGTGACCAGCGTTGGACGCAGCGCCTCTTCAAGGGGAAGGGAGTCCGAAAAAGGAATCCATTAAATTCGAGCGGTCCGACCGGTCGAGGGGGGAACGGGAAAAAAAAGAAGGGGGTGCTCCATGCCCGAAGAAAAGAGATATTGGCGTCCCGCCGAAAAAAACGTGAATATCGATCACGT
>Ga0179593_1344861_pt1 | contig 14097 bp, 13 predicted proteins | sample CZODoug2_1_08_16_FD_185931 | JGI IMG/M metagenome (GOLD analysis project Ga0179593, IMG submission 185931) | Vadose zone soil fungal communities from Angelo Coast Range Reserve, California, USA - CZODoug2_1_08_16fungal (PacBio error correction) | ecosystem: Environmental > Terrestrial > Soil >...
CGTTTTGTAGCCGGCCTGGAAAAGAAGTCCAAAAAAAAAAAAAAAAAAAAAAAAAAAAAAAAAAAAAAAAAAAAAAAAAAAAAAAAGGAGATTCGAGGGGGGGACCGCCATTGGGCGATTCTTGCGCAGTCGACTTTGTCTGAACTTTGGAGCTAAAAGCGGAAAGGGGTCACTCTAAACTTCTGCAAAAAAAAAGAACCTACCCAACAAAATGCCACGCTCCAATGGCGGGGGACTCAGGGAAAAAAACCCCTCGACGCCCAAGCAAGGAGTATGGCGGCATTTTCATTTTATTTTCCCGTAGAGGGGGGGCAAAAGAAAAATACACGGGTCAAGGAGCAAGCTCATGTCATCGTACAAAGGGTACCTTGTGTTGGAAAAAGGGGGGGTCCAGTCGAAAAACCTCGCAATAGGAAAGGAAGTGGAGTGCAAAATGAGAATTAATAACAGAGGCTCTCTATAAAAACGGGGGACTGCCCCAAGGTGAGGACATTTGTCATCAGCCTGGAAAAAACATAAATAGACTAAGAAGACAGACGAACATTCGTAAGGGAAACAAAGGGGGAAAGAGAAGTATATGTTCCAACAGGGAAAGCTAATGCTTACTAAAAGCTTCGGATGGCGGAAGAGGCAAAGGGGAGTCACCCTTGAAATGAATCGAGGGTATGCCACCTTGGAAAAAAGAATGCCATTATGCCGGTCAGCACCGCACGAGGTCTAAAATTCAGTTTCTACGCTCGGGGGAAAGAAATCAAAACCTTGCGAAAAAATTGGGGGGGGGGGACGGGCAAAGAGGGGGGAAAATCAGATGAGCTAAGTGTTCCACAAGAGGAGAAAAAAAAAGCACGCCGCAAGGCAGGCGGGACAGACGCGGAAAACAGGATCACTTTCACTTGGATAAGAAGCAACTCTTCCCTAAAAAAATGAAAGCGGCGGGCGGAAAAATAAAACTTTTCAAAGCGGGGGGGCTCTGCAACTATGCAGCGGGCGAAAAAAGTGAAACGAGTGGAGACGGAAAAAGCAAGAAAATGCCGAACCGCAAAACTTCACTTGGGCAGGGGTCAGGCTAGGAAGGCGTGCTCTGCAGACGATCTCGAAATCAAACAAGATTTAAAACAAGGCGTCTGCCAAAATGGAAGACGGCAGGCACGGCGGGGGGGGGACGGGATAAATTCTGCGAAAAAGGCGGCGCCTAGCTGCGGCGGCCGCTCCAGGTGGAACCGGGTCGTGGAAAAAGCGGGAAAAAAAAAAAGGAACGGTGCAAGGTAAACAGACTCGAAAGTACATGAGAGTCCTTTCTGCTTGGGGGGGGAAGGGAGAACAAGGCGCCAAGTTCGACGGGCTGGTCTGCACTCCATGAACAGTTCGAAGGGGGAAAAAAGGAAAAAAAAAGCCGGGAGTAAAAACCCCACCCAGGCATAAGGATAGCCATTGAAGTCACAATTGGAAAAAGAGGTGGAGGAGGTGCGTAGGAGGTCACATCGAGAAAGGGAAAGGAAAACATGACATCAACAAACCACCCACACCACGCTGTCACCGGAATACTAACTTCATCAGGCCTGATCGGGGAAGAAGGGAAAAAGGGGTCGGGAAAGAGGGAAGCTCAAGGCTTGTGGACGGGGCTCTACGCTAAAAAGGGAAATCGGATATAAAAAAGGATTCTAAGGAGAATAGAAAGAAGAAACTCTGAGAAGCCGCTGAAATCGATACGGAGGCCTCATTCGATCTTCTTTGGGGGACGAAGAAAGGTCATAAAAAAGGGGGGGGGAAAACGCTGGAGCCGAATGCCAGTGGGGTCCTGACAACTTACCGAAAAAAAAAAGCGGCCTGAGGCCAACTAAGAAAAGTCTGAGCAGTGCGGCAAGGGTGCCATATCGCTTCTCTTGGAAGGATAAAGAAAAAGGTGGAGGCCGTGGAAGGAAGTTGTCACGGAAGTTACTTAGGAATGGCCAAACAGCCACGGATCAGACTTTGGACGCGGTCCTGAGCCTCCAATAAACCGGCGCCCCGGAAGAAAAAAGGGGAGAGACAACAAAGAAAAAAGAAAGGGACAACGGGAAAAAATATTCTCAGGAGGGAAGATCGCCGGCGGGACATGGATCAAGTCGCGTAGCCTAAACAGACCCGAAAGCATCGCTCGAAGCAAGTATCTCTAGAACCACCAAGAATAGCCGGCGCGCGGAAGATTCCTATTGCGGGATCGTGAAAAAAAGGAAGTGCCGGCAGGATCGGCCCTAATTGGCTGAAAAAGTGCGTCAGTGTCCCCTGAATGTTAGGGCTTCAAACGGCGCCTGGGCGAAAAAGTGGGCAGAACGCTCTGGGCCGCGTGCCAGTCGGGTTCTTGGACATTTTCGTATCAGGACTGAGAAAAAGACAGATTGCACCGCTAAAAAGGGACCCACGGGCCCCTCATGGTGGAGTCGAAAGTACGCTGGGAGGTCTGGCACAAGCGCGCAAAAAGAACGAGTCAAGGGGAAATCTGTTGCAAAAAAGGAAACGAGAAAATAAGGGGGGCCTGCGGCAGCGCAAAAAGGTTCCATTTGGTCCAAAAAACTCTAATAAGGACTCCTCACGAAGCTGATTCGAGCTTCCATAAGGGATGAGCATTGCAGAGTAATCTTAAAAAGGGAAAGACGCTATGACGGGTAGAGCGCCGGTTCACAAAAATTAGCGAAACAGGACTGCTCAGTATAGTAAAAAGTGGGACGGGTCAAGAAAGGAAGAAGGCGGAAGGTTCGTGTGCAACTGGGAGGGGGGAGAAGACTTGGCGGGGGGTGTCAATGGGGTTGGACTCCTCGAGGTAACCAGGAGAACCGTCCCACCTGGGATGGGGCAACCATGACTGGGACGGAATAAGAGGAAGGAGGAAGGGGTTGGGGAAGGGGCAAAGAAATCGAGGAGACCGGTAGGGAGCCAGAATCACATTTCGAATAACCTAAAAGACAATCATCTCTTCGGGGGGTCAATCTTGTTCAAAAAAAAAGTGGAAAAAGTGGCCGAAAGCTGGAGGGTGGGCGTCGTGGGGAGAAAGGGGGAAACGGGATTTGTTTTGTGGAGTAAAAAGGAATTGCCAAAGGTGCTTTCATTACCTTCAGAAGACAGAGAATGCTGGAAAGGGGTAATGCCAGCCGTGCCGGACAAGGAACGGTAGACGCACACCCCTTGGGTCATGAATCTCAAGTCTCGCGGGGGAAAGTCCGAAAGAGCACGCGGGGACATAGCAAAAAAGAAAAAAGGATAGTTCGTGGGAAGGAGGGAAAAAATGAGGACGGCTTTGAGGGAAGAGAAAAAATTTCACGGTTCTCATGGGGGGGCATCGTTTCAGGAAAGGACATCCGGCCACGTTCTTCACTTGGGTTCAAAAAAAAAAAAGAGGTCATCGCGGGGGGGGTAGAGTCGTTGAAAGAAAAAGATCCATTTTCCTTTAAAAGGGGTGGGGGTGGAACCTCTGGAAAGATGGGACGGGGAAAGCTTTCAGAAAAGGGGGGAAAACTGAAGTTAAAGCGATTGGAATGCGGAAAAGAGGGAAAGTCATCAATCGTGCAACTGGGGAAGGATCAACCGGCACGACGTCATAGATTTCCCGCTGAAAAAAAACTGCTTTCCTTGTGAAAAAAAAAAAGAAATGGGGGGGGGGGGAATTCGGGGGAGGGGGAGCTTGAAAAACATAGGCACATCTTCACAAGAGAGTTCCGATAGGGTCATCCAGAGGTGAGAGCCCATATCTTACTCAGGAAAGCTACGTGCGGCCGAAAGCGGTTTATAGGGAATTGTCTCATTTCGATTAGGAGATGGAACGTGTGTTGTGCACAGTGCTGAAAAGGATCGCACCCTTGGAGGAGCCGTCAACTGGGGGGGTAGCGTAGAGAATTCTGCATGGGAAAAAAAGAGGGGGGACGACTGACTCGGCAAACTCATGGGATTAACGAGAAAACAAAGGAATTTTGTTCGGGTTCAAATCTCTCATGGATAAGGAAATGTAGTGTCTTCGGTCCAGAAAAAAGGAATAACCAAAAGCCATCAATACAAAAAAAAGAGGGAGTGAGGTTCCTTTAGGACGAAGCAAGGACAGAGGCCGTCGAAGGAAGGGGGGATCACGCCTGTGCCGTGGGCGGTCCTTTAATGACCCTGGCGACTGGTGAGAGGCAACACAAGACCACTCCTCAAGGACAAGAAAATTCGCCAAGCTAAAAAAAAAAAGGAAACTATCTTGCGCCTTACTCCGCCCGAGGGGGGTAGCCTAAAGCTCAACACGCGTCTCGAGAGACTCAGAAAAAAAATGAAGGAAAAAGAGAGAGAAGATGAAGCGTGTTGAGAGGGGAGGGGCTGGTGGGAGGGGGATCAAGAAAACCGAGCCCGGCGCAAGATCAGGACGGGGCAGAGGGTCGGCCAGTGGGGCGACTTCAGGGGAACCAGTCCTGGGAGGTTGGGACTTGTCTCTCACAAAAAAAGGTTCATCGTATACGGAACAAAAGTCACCTATAATGCGAAAAGGCAAGGGAATCCTTTCTCATCTCAGAACGAAAGAAAGAAGAAAAAAAAGGAGTATGGCTGTCATGGTTACTAGTTTCCGTCAGGTTGGAGGGCAAAACTCCACTACACGAGGGCCGGGGTTAGAGCAACTCGATGAAAAAAAAAAGAAAAAGAAACAGGGGTATTTTTGATGGTCCAAATGATCCATCTCAATGCAAGGGAGGGGGGGGGGTGCGTTCAGTGAGGGACGAATGCACTCGCATGGGGTCTAGAACATCCCAACGACTTTACGGAAGAGGGGAAAAATCCAAGAAAAGCGGAAGACATGCCTGTACAAGTTCATAGATAGGAGTAATAACGAACATTCGGAAGAAAAGGGAAGGCGCGAAGAGGGGTTCCGGAGGTATAAAGTCTAATTTCAAACGAACTTCATATCCAGGAGCATCGCAGATTGGGGTAAAAAAAATGATATTCCACCTTGAATGAGGGAAGAATGCAATGAGTCCGGCAATCAAGAAAAAGAAACAGACGATTTGATGACGTTGCAAGTAGTTCGCATGTCAAAGCAAGCAGAAACTACATGTCCCGGACCGTTGTATGAGAAAAAAAGGAGAGGAATGTGAAGGAAAGGTGGGATAAAGCTCAGAAAGAAAGGTGAGCAAGACGGCCGGTCAAAATCCCCACGTGAAGGAGTCAATCCTAAGAACCTTGGAAGAAAAAGATGGGGTGAACATCGCGGCTGCGACAAAAGGGGAGGCTTGGGTACATAGGGTTGAATGACAAGGCGGAAAGCTGGAAAGGGGGCGGTTAAGGACTGGCATCAGACTAGGCCGAATGCAAGACAAACCAGAGCTCATCTGAAGGGGGGAACTATGCAAGGCGTGCTGAATCGGAACGATCGGATCGAAGATGACGAGATACCGCCCGGAAAAAAAGAAGCAATGAAAAAAGGGGACGTCTACGGAAAGGCGTAGAGACTGCTTGCCGAAATCGGGAAAAAAAAAGGAGACGGGTTGCCCTTCGTCCCTGAAAAAAATTCACGGTTCAAAAAAAAAACGACTCAATTCAGCTGGTGACTCAGTTGCAGTTGGCGGCGTGGAACTTAAGCCACGACTTATCATGGCTTTCTGAGGACACAGTGCAAATTTGAAAAAAAAAAGGGGGTCCGGAGAACGAAAGGGATAATCATGCGTAATAACCAAAAAAGGAAAATCTCACTGTCGCCGTCTCAAGTCTTGTAAATAAAAGTGGGCTGGGGGTCTCCGTTTAAAGAAAGGGGAAAACAAACCATTGAGACCACAAAAAAAAAAGAAAACTGCTACACCGACAGTTTAAGAAAAACGGGACCTGATAGGTGAGAAGGGTGAGATCAATGAGAGGTGGCTTCGTGAGAAGAACATGCCAAGGGAGAAAAGTGACAAGGGGTGTCTAAGGGAAAAAAGGAGAGGGGGAACGAACTCATGAAGAAGGGCCGCACGAAGAGGGAGGGAGGTGTAGGAGGAAGAATTCTCGAGGATTGGAGCCTAATTGGTCAGACCAGATGTGTCATCAGGGGTGGACTCCTAGTAATTGGGCCCTTATTATTAAGGAGGACTTTTCCGGAAAAAAAGGACTCTGAGCATTGTCGGCACACTTTGGGACCAGAGATATTCAGAAGGAGGGGGAATGAGGAATTATTAAGGAAAGGCAAAGGGTCAATGGCTTTGCCACTGAAGGGAAATTGGACTCAGACTTTGAAAAGAAAGGGGGTTCTGTCTCGCCAAACAAAAAAAACCGTACGAACCGCAACCTTTCAAGAAGAGGGAGAGCTGCACTAACTTAAAAGCCAACTGGTATCGCCTTCATCGACGAACCAGGGAGGCGCGTGGAAAGGGGAAGGGAGAAGACGACGATGCACTCAATAGAAGGCTCTCCGGCCGGCTACTGCAACGCCAGACGGTGGGGGGTGAAGGGGCGGAATGTAAAAGATCGAGGAGAAAAAGACGACGTGCGATAGCATTCTTGCGGAGAGGTGGTTCACTCGACCATGTCCAAGCCTAAGACGCTATGGCAGGAATAAGTCTTTAAGAGTCCCCAGGGAGGGATTTGAAAGGGAAAGAAAAGCGAGGCATTACTCTGGACAGTTTCGAGCAAAAGGAAGGGGGTCCAAGTCTGATCCGTGGATGGGGGTCTCAGGCTCTGGCAGGAAAACATTACTAGGAAAACCGCTCACTAAAAACAAACCTCGGGGGGTATGGGCTCAGAAAGTCTCGCTATCTTCTGGCCAAATACGCCGGTGCTTTATTTCAGGAAGGGGGGGCTCAGTACTTAAAAGCATAATAGAAAGAATAAAAAATGACTATTCGCAGCGCAGACAAAAGGGGAGCCCATTTCGGATGGCGGGTAACTAGATCATTAGCCTCCTTCAATCAGAAATCGCTTCCTCAGCGTGGTCAAAGAAAGAGGGAGGCAATCTTCTAAGAATTGCTAGGCGAGAGCGGTGAAGGGACAAAAAAAAAAACATGATGAGGAACGCTGGTCTAAAACTGATCTTCGGTACAATGGCTTTTCAGAACAGGTGCAGGAAAGTAACTGTCAAAGGGGGGGGAAAATTGAGTGTGGGGGGGGGGAAGTTGGTGGGAGGAAGTTGTAGAATCATCTAGAGGGGAACCGCGCCAAAAGCACCGCTAAAGTCATTTAGGGGCCTGCAGATGAAGCAGGGTTGGTACTCCCGGCATGATCGATAAAAAACCGCGTTGCCAAAAAAAGTAGCGAAAGGACGCTGAGAGAACATCGGAAAAAGTCTTGGCGCTCAAAACGGGGGAGAAAAGAACTGCCAGGTCCAATTAGGAGTTCCTGGGGAAAGGGCGAAAACACCGGGATTCAGCTCACGAAGGGCAAAAAGGGGAGGACGTGGGGGCGAAGAGAACGGAGCCGCAAACCGACGAAGCCTGGTGCACCCAAGCAAAGTTATCCGCGTTCAAAAGAAATCCGAGTGCAAGTGATATAAAAAAGGAAGGAATTCTGATCCGGATCAGGGGGGGGAGGGGGGGAAACTCGCCTCATAGCCAACCTCCCTTCCGAGCGGCGTGGCGAGGCAACATGTGGAATCTCGCTAGGGAATGACTAGCCTCTGGAAAGGGGGGGGAAAGAAAAAGAGTCGAATCGTGGCAGCGCAGGTAAAGAGACCCTTTTTCGTCATCGGTAAAAAAAGGGGGTCTCGCGGAGGGAACGAGTCGGGGGTTAACTCCCATGTTCACGGGGATAGGGGGGGTTTTTACCTTCAGGGACTAAAAAAAACGGCGTGCGATCTGGAAAAAGGGGGGAGGCAGGGCAAATTCATATTGAGGGAATGCGCTGCCAAACATCCATACTGGGCAACGGAGCCGGCAAGGGTCTGTCGCTTTAACTATCAATCGAGGGGGGTGTAAGAAAAAGCGAAAACATAAGAAAAAGGTGACTTAAGTGCTAGAAGAGGAAAGGGGAACTTTGCCGGGAAAGAAGAACATCGAGGCGCGAAGTGGGGGTGCGCTCCATACTTCTTATCAGCCGGAATCGCTCATCCTTTCGTTTAAAGAGGAAGTCATGGGGGACTCCGGACTAAGGGGAGGTTAACTTGGGAGGGAGGAACAAGAGCGCACCCTGCCGTTAGAGTCATCCGTAGGCTGGTGGTCAAAACCATTCTTGGAAACCCACAAAAAAGTGCAAAAGGGACAACCCCTAGGTGTGCATGAGTAAAGAGATGACTGGCAAAAAAGGTATTTTGGACCTCGATGACGACAAGGGCAAGAAGCCTCGTCACTCCCTCCACCTCGGGGAAACGGGAAAAAAAAAAATGAAAGACGCTTGTCTTGGGCGTCTTGAAGTGACGTGGGGACGGATGAGAGAGGCCAGAAGGGGGGAGGGGGGGGTTCCCGGCCTCTGGTAAGGGGGTCAACTACCTGGGAGCGTGCGAGGTTCAGTTGAACTTGCTCCGGGGGCATCATAAAAAAAACAAGCACCCAGAAGAAAAAAATCACTGGCGTCGAAAAGAAATGCAAGTAAAAGGTCTGTCCCGACGCCCCTTCCGGAGGGGAGCGGCCTACACGCGGTAGCGAAGGCGGAAATCCCACAAAAGGGGCGACTGGATTGAATAGGTCCAGGTAAAAGAACGGCGTCCGGCTCAGATGGGACCAAGGACCAAGGGAAAAGGAGGGTAGATCCTTGGAGTGGTGTAGCGGCAAACTTCTCCTGGGGAAGAGAGTCGCCAACGGCCCAGTTCACAAAGAAGCCGGATAAACGCTTGCTTGACTAAGACAATAGGCTACTCAAGAAGCCCCAAGCAGGAGGGAGGAAGGTCTTTGGAAAGGGGTCCCGTCGAGTGGGGGTAGGGCGCTCAGGTAAGGTTTCAGCAAGGCTCGATTCTAAACAAATAAAGGGGGGAGGCTTCTAAAAAAAGAAAAAGGAGGGGGTGTAGTGGAGGACGGCCGATGTCACGTTCGAAGGAAAAAGAAGAATGTTCTCTACGCTCCCAACCAGCAGACGGGCGACACGCAGGGGGGGTCTCTCTTGGGGGGGGGGAAGATTCAAAGTGATCAAAAATAGACATAGTAAGGACAACGAAAAAAAGGAAAAAGTCTCGGGCGAAGTAGATGGAAGGAAATGAAGGGGGAGCGCAAAAGCAGCAAAAGGAAAAATTCCATCGGCCAAGCTTTGGGGAAAAACATGAAATGTCACTAGCCCGTGAAGGGAATCGGTCGATAACCAGAAAAAGGCACGCTGCTGAACGCAGAAACTAAAGGGGGGAAGGGAACACTTCGGGACGAGATACTAAGGAAAGCAAAGAGTTCCAAGGTCACGTATGGTGAAAAAAAAAGAGTGGACCAATCAATATGAATGGTCACTAGGGAACTGCTGGGTCAGCTCGCCAGGAAAAACGAGGGGGGGGGGTGGGGTTGAAGGAACAGACTTTCCAATCACGTGAAGGAAAGGAAATCTCTAACTGACTCGGGGGGCCCTCCTCCTCGATGCCCGAGCTTCAACCCGTGAGCAACCAGGGTAAGGCGTTGGGGGTGAGCGAGGATCATGGCGAGAATGCGAATGAACGGAGTGGAAAAAAACTTCAGAGCGGCCAAAAAAGAAACACCCACTCCGAGAGCGGGAGGAGTGGAGAGGATCAGAGATAGACTCGATAGAAAACGAAAAGAGGAAAGTGGCGTCTACGAAGTGCAGAGAAGAACTGTTGGTACCGGGATAAAGGATACGACGTCAAGGGACAGGGGGCGGGGGGATTAGGAAAGCAAAGCTCACCTGCAAAGGAAAATCGCCCAAACAAATTCAAGGGGAAGACGCTCCAAACAGAGTTAAAAAGGAAAAACGCTTGGCTCAGTCTACTTAAGCCAACTAACTTTCGAATCTTTCTGCTTGGAAGATGCAGGTCGCGAAGGGGATAGGGGGGGAGAACGAAAGGGGGGAAAAAAGGTTAAGGCAGGGGCAAAGGGAAAAAACCCAGTGCAGAAGAAAAACACGAATGGTCGGAGGGAAGTCATGGCAAAGAGGTACTTTCTGAGGAAAGCGGGGGACTGAAAAGGAGAAAAAAACCCAGGTAGCATCACAACGGTCAACACAATCACGAGAAAGACGTTGCAGACGAACTTCCGCCTTGCAAGGAGTGAGACTAAAGGGTTTAGGGGGACAGATCATTATTCGAGCGTAAGCTAATAAAGGAAGCGATAGCAGCAAGGCGAGTATAGCGGGAAGGGACGTATGCAAGGGAAAAAAGCTGGGGAAGCGCACTGTGTAAACTCGCAGGGCGGCCTTCGATTCGGGGGGCGAAAACGAATTTAAAAAAAAAACGGGGTCTCGCGCTGCCGTCCGGACATTGATTCAACTGAGGGGAGAGGAGGGGAAAAACGCCTGAGCAACTCAGGCTAAGGAAAAACTCGTAGGTCAAGCTTTTTGCCATTCATACAGAACAATTTCGAGAATCGAGGCCAGGTTGAATGGGGAGATCTGGTGCACAAGCGGGTCCATTTCGTGAACAAAAGGAAAGGTATCAATGACAGGATCAGACCTGCGGCACTAGCTAATCGACAACCAAAAACTCCGCGCCATGTCAGAAAGGGGGGAGATGCAAAGAAGATTCATGGGACACTAAAAAGGGGAAAGCAGTAGCGCCGATCCAAGGACGTGTGGATCGTCGTAGCCTCACCCACGATACGCAATATATATCGGCGCAAGACAGGAACACAAAAACGGAGAGGAAAAGAAACAACCGATCTCTCTATTGCGAATCGGGCTAAGTCCATGTCCACGCCAAAGGAAAAGCTAGGAGATAAGTCTGGGCGTCAGTTCCCCACTGAACGACTTCAGCTATTCATTATGGCGAGAGTCGGGGGTTCAGCCGCCAGCCGCGAAAAAAGAACGTGAGTGGGCCATTGAAAAGAGTTCAAAAGGCCAGGACAATTATTAAACCCAAGAGCCTCCAACGTCATATCCCCCCATGTGGTGACGCACTTCCGATTCTTGGCCAAAAGCGTAAAAAAAGGGCTGTAGAGAGAGGGCTAAGGGGCTCAGAAGAAGGAAGGGGAATAAGGGCTCCACTGGCAGAGTCGTAGCTCCAGGTCGAAACAAAAAAACGACCATTCTTCGGAAAAAAAAGAGAAGGCCTAACCCCCGAATAACGGGGAAGTGCGGCGTCTGCAGCGTGAGGGGGAGGGAAGCATTGCATAGTCTCAGCTCGGCAAGATAGCCTAGGCTCGGTCGGCTCTGGGAAAAGGAGCGAAGAAGATCAAAAAAAAATCACTTCAAATTGGCAGTGAGACTCATGAATGGGGAAGGGGGAGGAAAGGGAAGTTTATCAGCGTGATTGAGTGGGTGACTTGTATTCAAGTGTATACATGGAAAAGAGTCATTTGACAAACTTCTCCTAAGGGAGGCCCACCGCTAATATTTCCCGGACAAAAAGCGAGGGGGGGGGGGGGGGGGGGGAAAAGTTTGGTGGGTTGTACTTGGGGAACGTCAAGGATCAGTCTAAGGTATAAACCATTTCAGAAAAACTGCACGCGCCTAAAAGAAAAAACCGTGGCGATCTTGGAAAGACACAAGGTAAAAGGGGGGCACGGAAGCGTTACAGTTACGATAATGACTGATGGGGGGTTTGGGGATGTCACGAAGAAAAAGGATGTGTGTTTTGGGGTGGGGGGGGGTGGGTGTGTTGGGGTGGGTTTTGGTGTGGGGTGGGGGGTTTTGTTTGGGGGTTGGTTTTGGTGGGGTGGGGGATTCCAGACGACAGACTCGTCGTGAGGAAGAATTTGGTATCAAAAAAAAAAAAAACAGACGTGCCCACGGGCTCTGGAAAGAACAGAGGGGGAATCTCCGATCGAGATCGACTCGAGAAGCACTCAGGTGAATGACAGCCTTCCATGTGAACAAAGACGGGCTTTTCAAAACGAAAAACGAGTGGATGACGTCCTGACCAAAGAAGTGGCAAGAGAGGGGGACTTGTCAATCGCCGGCACAGGGAATCGGGGTTGATTGGGTCAACGTGGTCTTCCGGGGAGGGGTCATCCGAGGTAAGAGTAGGACTGCTCCGGGGAAGTGGGGGGGGTACCGGCGGAGGAGAAAAAACTGCCCGCGAGCTGGCGAAATCTGTGACACTTTCACACAATGAAGGGCTTTCTCTTCAAATCAGCCATACGTGCAACGAACATTAAAAAACAGTAGAAGGATTTGGTGGGGGGGGTTGTTGGGGGGGGGTGGTTTGGGGGGTGGTGGGGTTTGGGTGGGTGGTGGGGGGGGCGGGGTTGGACCAGGGGTACCTCTAAAAGATGGCCGAGTTGCCGGCGAAATGCGTCTTCTTCAGTTGAAGAAAAGGGATCACACGGGGAAGAAATCTTGGACTTCTGCATGCTCCAATCCTAGCTGCAGTTGCTCTGCAACAAAAGCCGAAGTCGAATTAAAACGTCAATAAGAAGAAAGAAGAAAGTTAATGTTATTTCTAAAACTAGGGTTGATGAACGTGTACAGGCATGCTGGGAGGGGAAACTTCCGAGAGGAAAGAAAGATTTTGGAGCTAGAGTCCAAATTCGCTAGGTCTAACTGGAAAAAACACTGAAACGCCACACCAACCGCTCGAAAGAGGAAGAAGAGCGAAGGACCAGAAAAAAAGGAAGGGGGTGGGCGACGATTGAAACGACTTGGGGAAAAAAAAAAGGGTGGGCGGCTCCCTCCACAAGAACTGAATTAACTTCCAGCCCATGACAAAGCCAAGTAGGCTGAGCTTGAGTTGCTTTAGCAGGAAGGAGTCCATCCATGGGGACGTGAGGGCCGTCGGCGGATGCGAAGGGGGTCCGTTTGAACGAAGGGGAAAGAAAAAAACGGCGCACGACGACCACTAAACAGGACTTGGTAATAATTCGCCAGAGGGTCGACCCATCCCTGCAACGGTCAAAGTCGGGACGAGCCCTGACTACGTCAAAAGAATAAGATCCGGCCACTCACAAAAAAACAAAGAAGAGTCAAAAAAACTGAGGAGGACTAAAAGAGATAGAGAAGAGGGGGGAAGATTGTAGAAGGAATAGGGAAGGGCGGCGCCGGCGCAAGATCGATGTGACTGGGCCTGGGACTGGGCGAAAATTCTGACCGGATGAGTTCAGTCTGTGGGGAAAAAAAAAAAAAAGGCGCCCGGGTTCCTTTATACCAAGCGGCACCAAACAGAGGAGACCTACAAGGACGACGATCCAGAAGGGGGGAGGAGAGACTTCATCGGCAGAACGGAAGTCAGGTCCGAACCGATGTCTAGTTTAAAGGGGGGGGGACCTTCTTTAGAAAACGAAAAAAAAAGCGGCAGGTCGTCAAGAGCTAGTGGGAGGAACCATAACAATCCTTTTTTGAAGGGAAGGGGGAAAAAACCCTCAATATGACACAGGACTCCAATTTGTGCCAGGGGGATCGATGCCCTTTAGCCATCCTTAGGGGAACTCAAAACAAACCAGCATAAGAGAAAGCAGGTGCGCTCAGGGGGAATCAAGGAAAAAGTATACAATGGAAAAAAGATTGGATAACATGACGAACCTTCGTAAGGAACTCTACAGTCAGTAGATGTTACGCGCTTATCATACGAGGAACGCAACGCCTCAAGCAAGGAAAGGAAGAAACCGGAGTGGAGTCACGCCGATGCCAAAGGAAAAGCGCCAAAGCCCATTATGGGGCAGGCAAGCGGACTGACCAAGCAGATTTGATCGCTAGGGAAAAAGTACTGGCCGTGCTAAGACCGTGACACGGAGGGAGCGGACACCCTTCAAGTGATTTTGGAAGGATCTACAACCGCTGATGCATCTCATAAAGGCACTGACGCCTGGGGAGTCAAAAGAAGGGAAGGAAGAAAGGGAACATGGGCCGCAGTCAGGAAAAAAAGCGTTTCCTCCGGGTGGAGATGAACATCGACGGCAAAACTCGAGGGTTCAAAAGGGGAATCGCTTAAATAGCGGGAAAGGGAACAAGAGGGTGAGAAGGAAAACTCACATAAGCCACTGAACGGGAAGGCGAAGAAATTTCGAGTGTCAGGGGGAGGGTAGTTCTCGAACCATGGATGCTGAATATTCAAGATAAGTCAAGCAAAAGGGATCAAGGGGCACGTCGGGGAAACCGGTATAAATCTGCGAA
>Ga0179593_1369187_pt1 | contig 14097 bp, 14 predicted proteins | sample CZODoug2_1_08_16_FD_185931 | JGI IMG/M metagenome (GOLD analysis project Ga0179593, IMG submission 185931) | Vadose zone soil fungal communities from Angelo Coast Range Reserve, California, USA - CZODoug2_1_08_16fungal (PacBio error correction) | ecosystem: Environmental > Terrestrial > Soil >...
GCAGTAGGTCCAAGCGCATGGCATTTCATGGGGGGCCCGCTTCAGGGTGCCACAATACTGAAAAGGTGCAAAAAACCGCGTGGGAAGGGAACTCTAGTTCTGTAATAGGAAGAATGACTCACATGGAGTATATTGGTAATTCCTTCCTTCGGGGAGACGGGGTATTCTCTGGAGGCGGAAAGGGCCGAAGACCTTTTTGTGGATGTTTTGCAAAGGGGTATAGGCCTTCGATGCTTCTACGTCTTAAAGAGGGAGAAGAAGGAAAAATTGAGGGCAAAAACCTTATAGGCACTATGATAGAGTAAAAGGTCCCTCATTGAGGGCCGAGTCAAATTTGAAGGAAAAACTGTGCATAGGGTCCAAGTAGACCTCAGGGGGATCGTTAGTAAGAGGCCCGCGCAGAAAGGGCGACGAAGGAGGTCGATAGGAACGTCACTCTCTCCATCACGAATTGGAAAATCCGCGAGACCTCCTATAAAATCGATTCTCCTGATTGCGGCATTAACAGTACACTCAGGAATACACTCCATCTGCACCGCCTCTAACTTGCGGAAAAAGGAGACTGGCTCGACTTCCTGAAAAAGAAAATCTAAAACAAGGAAAGGGGGCTAACTGGAATACCGGCATGATATGGAAAAGAATGCCGACGAAAGAAAGGGGATCTCCTACGCCCTACCCGCCGGGAGAAGGATCGCCATTCTGAAAAGAATCGACTCACAATAGGGCCTAAGAGTAATTTTTCAGGGAACCACGGAACGTGTCTAGAGAGGGGGGGGGGTGGGAGATGACGATAACAGACGGCGGCCAAGACGCTTTCATTTAACAAAAAAGAGAAGAAAACAGGGTTGTAAGTTAGCCGGGGGTAAAAGGCAAAGACTGAAAACGACAACTCCGATAAGTTTTCATCCAGAAGGGTAAAGGGGAAAACGGAGCCGTCGAGTCCAGACGGGGGGTTGTTGAAAGTCATCGAGTAGAGGTAACCAACCGGGGGGGGAGGGTGACACTATCTCACCCTGCTACCACATCCGCTATTAAGGCGAAGCCCGTCATGATCTGCCGGCACGCTCAAAGGACGGCTTTTAGATAAGTTTTGCCAAGCGAGCTGTGCATAGGGGACTACTTAGGAGCAACGGAATGGGAAGGTGGGCTCTATCTGCGATCGCACTCGCCCCGAAAGATGCAGGAAAGACAGGGGAAAGAGTCCGCGCAGGGGGAGCGGAGTCATCTGTTATGGGTCGGAAAGCAGAGAGCGCTAAGGGTGCCGCGACATCTGTCTTGTACGCTGTCTCTCCAAAAGAAAGAGGAAGGGGGAGAGGGGGGACAAGGAAGGAAGGGAAGAGGAACATCGAGTAAAAACATCAAGAAAAGAAGAAAAAACAACCGAGAAGGAGACAGAGATTGCGCGCTTCATGCTAGGCTGCTCTGTGAAAATAGAACAAAAAGACGAAAGGGAAGATCATCTCCAGAAAGAGAGGTAAGATGGATCCCTATAAAAAAGAAACTAGAATTTTCTCTCCCAAGAAGGGAGACGCCAGGCGCTACTGAGCGAAGACCTAAAGAGGTCGTTTTGGAAAGTCTAATAAGAAGAAAGACCTGGGGGGCGAGAGAAAGGAGTCAGTCCACCAGAAGAAACAAAAAGGCTCTATTCATGAAATAACGGGCAAAGAACCGAGTGTTAAGGAAGATTCAGTCGTCAGAGCACAGGAGGAGTGGTGAGAAAGAGGGGAGAGGGGTCCACAACTCAAGAGGTTTGCAGACGATAGCGACAAAAAAAGAATCGACGAGAAAGGAATAGTGTAGGCGATGAACTCCTTATGAATCTTTCTGGGGGGAAATGCAGGGTAACTGAAAGAAAAAATGAGTCTCGGCGACGGGGGGGCTAGGAAAAATTATATGCATTGAGGAAGGCCGAGGGCGGAAAATCGTAACGTGGACAGGGAAGGGGACAAAATGCCCTCGACATATCCATTTCGTCGAGGCTCGAAAAAAGCAGGGGCCGGGGATACGGAAAGAGTCAAGCCAGCGTCGTGACTGGTAGCGCGGAAGGTCGTCACGCGAACGTAGAGGCACGGGAGGGCCCGGGTCGAGAGGGAAAGGGGTGAGCGTAGAGTGACTCACCGCGGCGGGTGAGGAGAACTTAAGGGCAGCGTACCAATGCGGCCCGATATCCGCTGTAGGGGGGGGGATACTAAGAGGGGTAAGACCAGCACAGAATCATTTTTAGATTTCCTCTCAAGTGGATAAGAGTGGGGAAAAGAGGGGCCTCCAGAAGAAGGGAAAGAGAAGTGGCTACGTCCGTCGGACTCTCGGGGAGGGATCTAGAAGGGGAAAAAGATACCAACTGAGGAGGAGGGTACTGGAATCGGGGGGCAAATGATGGTTGACTCCCTGAGTCGAGTAAAACAGAGAAAATTCGGGGGACAGGATCCCTCCTAGGGGAAGAGGGGGGTTAAACGGACCAACAAAAGGGGAAGGGGAGGGGGCTGGAGAACGCTCCTCTTAGAAAGGAAATGGGCAATGTCCTCGGCCACGGAGAAAAGCCCACCACAGAGGGACTTCGTCCGGATGAAGATCCTCTCTAGGGCTCGGAACTTACGGGAACAAGATAATCCATTGTTCAATGGAGGAAATCAGCAGTAGGTGAAGATCAAAATCTACCTTCTCGCCGGGAAGAAGGAGCGCGAAGTACTTTAACGGTGGGGGTTCACTGACTCATCCAGCAACACGCGGGAGCCATGAAATGACATGAGTTACCTCCTTCAAGCTCAGGAAAAAAACACAACGTATGAGAAGTAAAAAGGAGGGAGATTGAAGTAGGGCCAGACAAAAGAGGGAAAGGGAAAATGTGCAAAGCTTGTCCGGGGGGGGGGGGGGGGGGGGGGGGGGGGGGGGGGGGGGGGGGGGGGGGGGGGGGGGGGGGGGGGGGGGGGGGAGGGGGGGGGTGGGGGGGGGGGGGGTGTGGGGGGGGAGGGGGGTTTTTGTGTTGTGGGTGTGGGGGGGGGGTGAGTGTGCTCCTTATCTTTCCACTTTTCCCCTTCAAGGAGGGTAGTGGGAAAGACGACTCAAGAAGCGTTCGAGTATCTCAGCCTCCACCGGATTATTGTCTAGACAACATGCAACGAGAGGGAGAAGAGGTAAAGGTACCGACCTTGTGTTGTGGGCAACCTAAGAAGGCCCTGCACCTGAAGGGAGGAAGATGGTGATTTGCTGACCTGACGACAAAGTATTGGAAAAAGGTTCACGAGGGGGATGATCCAGTGCCCGCCGGGGTAAAGAAGGGGACATCCGCCATTCGTAAAAAATAATGGCTTTGCAAACCATAAAAAAGCATCTGGATGAAGGGGACTGGGGGGGAGGACTAGACCGGGAGGCCTAGCGCGACGAGCGTGACACAGCTCTTCACTTATTGGAGGCTAGAAAAAAAAAAGAAAAAGGAGAGGCAGCACGTATTAAGGACGGTGGCAGTACCCGTAACGAGGAAGACGCCAGCGGATAAAAAGGAGGAACAATTGGGAGATTCTGCATTTCTCATTCGACACAGAGAGAGGGAAGAAAGCGGGGGGCTAAAGTAAATGAGAGGGGAGGAGTGGCATACGGGGCCGAGGAAAACGGAAGAAGTACGAAAGGAAAGGGGGGACTTGAGGGAAATGACTCCGAAGAAACATCCTTCGGAAAGAGGGGGACAAGGGAAATGGGGCGGGCGATCGTAAGAATCCAGAACATTTAAAGGAGGGAGGGTGAGACAAAAAGAAAAGGTAGAACGTAGTATTACGATAAAAAACTTCGCCATCCTGCTCGGAAAGGTACCCATCGCCGATAAGCATTGGGAACTGTTCTCGAGGTCAAGGCACGCTGGCATAAACTAAGACTAAGTAGGTCAAAAGATGCCCAAGGAGTCAGATTCCCGAAAAGAGGATGGCGGAGTGGTGGGGAATGGAGAGTACTGAACGAGGTGAACGGAGGGTGGAACACTATAGCTCCGGCTACCAAAAAAAATACTAATCAAGGGACGAGGGGGATCTACTCAAGCTAAGTAAGCATGCAATTTCAGAGTAAATAGTCTCTTACTTACCTGCAATAGACGGGGGGGAATGATTTTTGCCATAGAAGTCTGAAGACCGGAGAGGTTCTTGGAGAAGAGACACAGACCGAGGACGAGGAAGATGGGCGAAGTTCACAGAGAAGAGAGGATCCTCGGGCAGGAAAAAGTGCGGGCGGGGATAGGAAATACTAGAGGTCTTTGGTAAGTAGGACTATTTTTTTTTGGTAACAAAAACAAACACCGATAAAAGGGGAGTGATTGGGAGATTGTAAAGCGCGCAGCGGAAGGAACACAAGAAAATAGACTCGTCAAACACAACATAGCTTAGAGGGGAAATACATATCTTGCTCTAGGGTTAAGATCTTCTGAGGAGCGGTTCAAAGGAAAGAGCGGCTTCGTTTGTGACGCGCAGATGACCAAGAAAAGAAACCTGCTTAAGCGTCCAAAGTATCTCTCAGAGGGTGTGGCGCGTCAAAGACGGACCGCGAGGCGCGAATCAGGCGATCTCCGAAGAGGTGGGGGGAGAGGGAGAAAAATAACTACAAGAATTTTTAAACTAAGGACGGACACACCGCATTGGTAAAAAACCACAAGCTGAGGGGCGTCCACTTAAGAAGTAATCCTCTAAGTTAGAAAAGAGCAATGAAGGGACCTGCGGACCCGCGAGGGGTATCCTAAGGCACTTTGGAACAGATTCACCGATTTGGGGGGTCGTACTCTATCAAGAAAAACCAAAGAAAAGGAGAGACTGCGGGAAGGAGGGGCTACTCTGGAGTGAAGACTTGCGGATTCCGCTCAGATGGGGGGTGAACGGGGGAGGGACAGGCCGAAGAGAACCCACTTCTTCTCTGAGGGACGGAGGGGAAGGGTGACAGGGGGAAAGAAAAGGGCCGCCGGGGGCGTTGTGATCAGTCATCGACGGGGAAACCCGTAGGTATGCCCTCGAACAGCTCTCAAAAGGGAGGGAGAGGGAGGAGAGAGGAAAAAGAAGGAAAAGACGAGTCCCCTCGTCTTCTTTACTGGAGGAGTAAGGGGGGAAACATCATCGGAACGGGGGAGGTCAGACCCGAGGAAAAGGAATGCAGGGAGCAAAATCTACTTGGTAGCGGCGGTTCAAGGCTAAAGGGGGGCAAGGGAGAAAAAACCCAGAGAATGAACGCCTCGTCCAGCGCAAGCGGCCTACCACAGGCTGGGATGCGGAAGAGGGAGTAAGTCCCAACATCGAACTCAAGGAGCACTCAGGAGGGGGTTCATTTTTATAAAATGAGACCGAAGTTCAAAGTCCTGTCTAAGTAAGTCAAGTAAGAAAGAAGTAAGCCCTCAGCACCACGGACTCGAGGGAGGGGGACTGGTCACCCTCTTGAAGAGTATGTTCGACTTTCTTTGGAGCATGAGGAGAACAACTTCTGAAAATGAGCGACTCAAAGGGAAGTACGGGTTCAAGAAGAATTGGTTATCACTCAAGGAGGACTACGGCACATAGGAAGGAGCGGGCCGGGGAATCAAAACACAGGGAGCGAGTCCCTCATCCGCGCACGAGTTAGAGAAGGTGCCTTAAAGAGAAAAGTCATCACTAAAAGGCAAGGAGGGTATAAAAATGGGGTCAAGAAGCTGATTAAGAAAAATCAAGAGGGGAACGGTGTCAAGGGAAAAGAGGGGTCCGCAACGCTTGGTGCCAGAGCATGGCCGAACCTCTGCAAAGGATATAAGAAAAAAACACACGGAAGGATGATGGAAAAGGGAAAAAGATGATATTTGCATTGATGGAAAAAAGGCACAGGGCAGGTCTCCCCTCTGTGCGGGAGGGCGAAACAAAGGGGTTTCCACTTGAGAAAGAAAAAGGGAAGGAAGGATATCCTCGCGCGTCATGAGGACATCTCCGGCAAAGTTATATGGGGAGAGGGGAAACGGGACTATATCCCGATCTGGATTAGACAGGAAAAATTGGGGTAGGGGGGAAAGAGGGGCAGGAACTGCTTGTAATTTCAGAACGAGGCGATGGCTGAAACCACACTCCCCCTCCATGGGGACCAAATCACGCGGAAATATATCAGTTAAAGGTGTAAACGAAAAAGGAAAAGAAAGGGAAACTCCAAGGGAAGAAATATTGGTCCTTTCACATAAATGTCATTAAAGGAGGGGAGATTGTCCAAAGGAAGAAGGGAAAGGGACTCAGGGGACGAAAAACGCGTCGGGGTAGACCGCACAGAGCCTAATGATGTGGAGCCGCTCTACTATCACTGCTATGCTCCACGGAGAAGGGGCATGGGAAAACCAGGAACTCTCTGCATCCACTCCAGGCGAAAGAGGAGAACGGGGGACAAAAAAAAAAAGTTCCCTGGTTCTCCACTTCCGGGACGACCGAGTATAACTGAGCTAAAACGGAGAATGAAGACTCAATTCTCGGGAGACCGACGAAAATCTTATTTAAGATGAAAAAAAACGAAACCTACCAGAAGGAGAGAGTAGCTGACGTGGCGATCGACCCCCGACATAGTTTCGGGGCATCCAAGCGGGGAGGAAATTCGATTACTAGGAAAAGACCGGCTCAAAAAGGCAGGCAGGTAAAGAGGAATCTCCTAAACAGGTGAAAGGAAAGGGAAAGTAACAGTCAAAAGGGAGGAATAGGGGGTATCGAAACAATGGGGAAATCGGGACACCCGGGAAAGGCAAGGAGGCTGGGGGGGGAATCGATGAGGGGGGGACTGCACAAAAACGAGGGGAGAGAACACGATCTCCATCTCCTACACCCGCTATGCGCTCGACGTCCGCGGAAAGGAGCGGGAAGACCGACGGTACCTTCTTCGAGACTGGGGAAATTGGAGAGGGATCGTGGGACAAGGAGGGGAAGATTGCAAAAAAAGATGTCGGTTCTTCTTCGACCGCCAGACTACCTCTTCGCGATCGCGGGGAAAGTGACAGAAGACGCTTCGCATCGGGGGAGGACGACCACGTGAAATAAGAGAAAAGGTGGCGCGCAGAGAAAGGAATCGTGGGAAAGCGACGAAAACACGCGAACCTCAGGTCGCTGACAGAGGGAACTCCGGGCTGAACATCGCGAGACGGCGAAGAGATCTCAACAACAAAAACTAGGGGAGGGAATTACTGGGGCGAGGGAGATTTGAAAAGACGGTCTGAGGACGGAGGGAAACAACGGTGACAGGAGGGGCTGACTTTTGGGGGGAAATCATTTGAAGAGACAACGGGGCTCGTCTCCTCAAAGGATCGGATCTCATGGTGTCTCCACAAAAGAGCCGAGGGGAGCGGAAAGTAAGGGGGGAAGATCAACGAAGAGGTCGATGTGTCGCCAGAAGTGACGACAAGTTGGCGCGGAAGTCAACCCAAGTCAAAAAAAAGGAAGGATACACTCTAAGAATCCTCGAGAGGGGACGTTCCTCTCCGGAGCGGAAACGTCGGAAGAAAGAAAGAGGAGGGGGGTGGGGCCCGGATATGGAGAAAGAGGTCAAATCAGGGAACCTGGGGTCTCGGGGGCCACCATCCGCAGCGACGGCGCAGGGGGAGTAGATGTCTCCGGGAGGGATGATTACTCCTTGATTATGGGTCGTGTCTTCATCTTCTAACGCGGGCCACTAAAAAAAGGAAAACCTGCTTCTAGGGGTAAGGAGTAAAATGCAGACAGGTGAATCAGGCGAAGTTGATCCGTGACACGTGATACCGGTCAGGGGGGATGCAAACGAAATAATAGAAGGGAGGCAAATGAGTCGATCGCCACGCCGAATTTCCTGGATAAAAATCCTTTTTCGGGGGCGGAAGGGGGGGGACTGAACAATCAAGGTGGACGTCCATGTTCGAAAGAGGGGTGTAAGCCTGTAGGAAACGTGACATCAGGTAACTTGTAGTCGCGCGTCTAACGTATGGACGGAGAAACCGTAGAAACTGCCGCGAGGGGGAAACATGCGAAAGTCTAGCATAGGGTCGGTATGAAGCGTGTACGTTTATGCACAAATCATAGAATAAGGGTCAAGAGCAGTGAGGACGTGGGCGGGCTTTCAACAGAATCCGAGAGTGCTTAGCGAAATATTCTCGGGATTGAGAGGGAGAGGCAGAGTACAGAAAGACTCAATAAGAGACGGGGGAGTTAATTGGAAACGAAGGGCATGTCCAGTTATCCAAGGCGTCGTCAATGAGAAGGAGGAAAAACTGAGGTGGAAAAAAGTAAAAGCAGAAGCGGGGGGAAGACGGTGAAGATAATGGGAGGCGTCAATAAAAAGACGAGGTCTGCCGGCACGTTTGCCGCTCCCTGGCCACTAAAAAAACATGGAAAAGGAGGGGGGAAGAGAACCGCCTAATGCCTCGACCTCGAGAGGGACCGGCCGAAACGCCAAAAACTCTCCTCCGGTAAGCGAGCTCCTCGACCATTCCTGGGGGGGGAGAGATGAAGACCTAGTCAGAATTTTCCACGGGGGGAGGAGTCGACGCCGCAAAGGGGAACCAGGCACCTGCATGACGCTCCGGAGCAGCTCCAACACAACACGGAAGGAGACAGGGAGGATAGTGGTAGGGGTCCTCACACATAGGAGGGGCCCCGTCTTTTCCTAGTCGGCCGAAAGAGGGGGGCAAAAAAAGGGGGGGGCCAACAGAGAAGGGGGGAGACTCACTCGGGGAGTGATGAGTCATCGCCGTGCACCTGGGAGAATTGGCTAGTCCTTCCGGCTAAAAGCTCTTGCAGGAGAGGGAAAAACGAAGAAAGTTTTGTGGGTAGTGGGCAAGTTCAGGAACCGAAAAGGATTCCGAACAACGCATATGAGCCAAGTAAAGCAACCCGTAAAAGGGGCGGGGAGAGACCTGTCCCCGCGGGGGTACACTTATCCCTGACGCAAATCAAGGCCGAACCATAGGACGGGCAATGAATGGGGGGGATAGATCAGAGAAGACGTGTGAGGGGTAAGTACGACCGACGAAGAGCGAGAGAGCGAGGAGTCGGGGGGAAAAAATCCACGTCTCAATAGGTCAAGGAGGTGAAAAGATACCCTATAAAAAGGCGAAGTCTCAAAAGTAAAGACTAAGAAAAGGGAAGCACTCGCGGCAGAAAACACCGAGCTGAAAATAAGTTGTTCGCAGGTTGAAGATGAAATTGCGCGGTGTCGTACTTCCTAGTACGACCCAGTCTAAGGAAAGAATGGGGGTCGAAAGTTCATAATCAGATCACCTTCCCTCTTGCGACAGCCGAATCGAGGGGGAAGGATACCGGGGAGACCCCGACCAATGGGAGAGATAGGACCACGAGGCTGGCAAGAGAATCCTCCCTGGGTATAAAGAGGCGGGGGGCGGACATCAAACACGAAGTGTGAGAAAAGTCGTATGAAAAAACAGAGTAAGACGGAAGCCTTCTCCTTCGGAATCGAAGGGGAAAAAATTTCACTTTCTCGCGGTCAAGGGCACTAGGGAAGAAAGAAAGCAAGAGGTGGAAGAAACCAAAGGATTAAAAGAGTCCAGCACGGATCGTAGAATGATCTGGTTTTGGAAGAGAACGGTCCACCGAGGTGCCGAAGGTGGACGAGAGAAATCAGTAAGAGGAAAAAGAAGGATAGGAAGGGAGAGAAACTTTCCCAAAAAGAGACGGGGGGGAAGTTGACGGAGGGAAAAGGGAGAAGGGAGAAGGGAAGACTGCATCGAAAAAAAAAAGGGAATGGGAGCGACTTCGCGCAAACCGGACGTTCTTCTTCTACGCGATCGGAAACTTGACTAAGGGAAGAGAGGAAATTTCCTGATCGGCGCGGCTCGACTGGAGGTGAAAAAATAGAGCGAGGTCGCTGCAAGAGCGGAGAATAGCTGCTTCCACACAACCTGGAAGGGGTCAAGGAAAGAAAAAGATAGGACAGATCTCTCAAAAAATCGAACAACAACACAACTTTGGGGGAAGAAAGGAAGACGTGGGAGATGTGAAAAGAATCGGCTGCGCGCGGTCACCGACAAGCCCGCGTTCTGAGGGGGAGGCGCTTCCAGAAAGGCCAAGGGGAGACCCTGTAATCTCTAGCCTCATGGGGGGGGGGGTCCTGAAAAGGCGAAGAAAGGAGCTACTTCGCGATCTACTCAAAGGAAGGTCGATTGTGCGGGCTGAAGAAATAACTCAGGAGGGGGTCTAAAGAGGGAACACAAGAAGACAAAAGATGCAGTCTGTCTAAAAAAAAAAACACCAGAACACTTACCGAAGACCTTCAACAAGTCTGGTTAAGGGAAGATCAACTTCTCTGCCTGAGTATAAAAGAAGCGAATGTTTTTATCCTGAGAGGGAAAGGGGTGTGGTAACCGACAGCAAAGAAGGGTGTGTAAGCATAAGTCAAAGAAACCAAGACCGCAGGGGGGACAGGCGAAGATGTCAGCCTTCTGGTCGTAACTAATGTGGGGGGAAGTAGTAGTTAGGCCAGCGGACAGGTACCGTCGTAGAGAGGAAAACCCCCGGCTCTCAGGAGGAAAGGAAATGGAAAAATCAATGATGTGCCCCAGGGAGAGGGGAGTCAGGACTACTTGGTCAGGGGTGCCCTCGAACAGAACCTTCGGCGAGGGAGTAGTCAAAAGTGACCTAGAGAAAAAGGAGTAGGTCGTAGGTCACTTCCAAAGAAGAGCATGTCGAACGAGACGGAAGAGAAGGGGAGAACCCGTTCGGGCACAAAGGTAGTGTTAGCGGAGGTGTTCGAAGATAACGGGGGAAAAACCATAAAAGAGAAAGACGGGGAAAAAAGACTGAAAAAGCTGCTTGGGGAAAGAAAGGACGGTACGGGGAAAAGGAAGTCGACGACCGGGGGTCCATCGCAGGTCGAAAGTTTAGAGCGCTCCACTCACGGAGAGCGTGCCGGTGAGATACTCCTTCCTGAACTGTCGGGCACTGGGGACCTCGGGTCCGCTCCAAGTAGAGGAGGCTGTACTGGGGGAAGAGGGAAGGCAATTAGTTCCGAGGCTGGCGGAAATAAGAAGAAAAAAATTGTGGCCGTGGAGATAATCCGGGTGAGGGGTGACAATCCTCGAAGTGCTGTAGCCAGCCCAGGGCGCCGAAGCAGTGCCGTGCGGCAGAAAAAAAAAACCAAAATTTCTGAGGGGCCAGACGTCCCTAAATGCCCGGAAAGATAGGAAGGACAGAAAAAGTCCACGCTCCTCTGTGAAGGAGGGCGACAGACCAAGCCGGAGGACTGGTCCAACCTCGACTTACTTTCCGGTGGGGAAGAGAGAGTCTGAAGGGAAAGAAAGGATTGTCAAAGTTACTGAATTTAGGCGAAATCCTTCTCAAGATCAAAAACAAAAAAGAAAAGGAGATAGAATGGGGGAGATCAACAAAATGAAGGCACCCAGTGTTGGATGCCTCGCTTTACCACGGGGGTGACAGAGAAGAAAGGGGGGGAAAAGATCTTCCTCAGGCTCTTGAGATGAAGAAGAGACTTCCTTGAAGAAGTGTAAAGGGCAGGGGGCTAGCCTTCTCGCTGCACGAGTCAGGACCTGACTCTGGGTGGAAGGGACCGTGAAGCTGACACGAGGGAACTGACGAAACTTCGATTGGAGGAAGGGAACGAAAAAGTAGTTCACCACTTACTTCAAGCATGGGGGGGGAGGAAATCCCCCGTGTGTCAGGGCCTGAGAAGGTGAACATGAAGGGGTACAGGGTTATAACAAAAGAAAGGACTTTCAATTTTCCCATTACAGCTCGATAAATGGTAGTCGGGGAAGGTAGAGGGAAGCGCCGGGCAGAAGAATGGTCAGAGATAAAGGTCAAGATAAGGGAAATGAGGGGTATCCAGTCTCTAAACTCAACAAACAAGTTCTCAAGAGGAGCACGCCTTTCCATACCGGGCCAGATTAAGAAAACTCCGAGGAGACCAACGTAGGTAGGTCTTTTTACAAGGGTCAGGGAAAGGGTTGAGGGACCAGGGCCCGAGGAGACAACCAGCTACAATACCTGATTGCGAGAACCGGCCAGATGAATCAGCTTAAGAAGGGAAGACGCTGTATTTGCCATTACTCAAGAACCAAAAGAAAGACGTGGTTCATAGAGAGGGGGGGGCCACTGGAGTGGGGGAGAGAGGGGGGGAAGGAAAGAACCTCAAGAACAGGTAGATGGCTGGGAGGACCCGACCGGGTCTAAAAAAAGGCCGTGAGGCCCTCGACGTCGGAAAGAAAGGTTGCAAAGGGTACCTGACCGATCCAGGGGGGGGGGGCCTGTAGCGAAGTGAACGAACGCTGAAGAACGACTCAAAGGAGTGACATCGCCCAGAAAAGGAGTACAGATTAAAAGAGGGAAGTTCTATGAAGGGGGTGAAGAGAGCAGTGACTGAAACAAGAAGAGGGGGAAGAAAAAGGAAACAAGGAAACCATCACCATAGAAGGAGAAGACGTCGAGGCGGGGTCGACGGCATCGCATGGATCTGCCTGCTCTCGGGAAGGGATTGAGTTAGGGAAAGACAGGACTAGAGGGTCAAATCAGTGAAAAGGATGTGCGACCAGGAGGGGGAGTTAGGAGGCGACGCGAAAACGAATCTTAAGGGAAAAGCGGGGAAGAAAGGGACCCTGGACGCTCTCGGAGGTAAAGATGGGTTCCGACACATTAGGTACTGGGGCGTACGATCTGGGAGGGGGTGAAAAAAAGAGTCAAGAAAAAAAAAAGGAGGAGGGAGATTCCAACCGACAAAACTGGAGAACAAGAAGACTATAGATATATAAAAAAGGAGGGGGGGAGGGGAAATGTCCGCGTAATTTCATCTCCGGATCGGAGAGTCAGCTAACTAAAGAGGATTCAGGGGACTCGGGCTTTAACAAACCTCTCTCGGGCGATCCCCAGGACGGCTAGAAAAGGTGAAGAAAGATTCCGAGAGGGACGAGAAAGGAGGTAAGAGACTCGTCGGAAAAAACGACAGCCAGGTTCGCTAAAGGCTGGAAACTCATGAACAAGGGGTATTTCATTCTTAAACAAAGCAGACGCAGGCGGGGGACCAATACAGTCGGAAAAAAGGGAAGCCCGCCGAGGAGGGGTAGGACCGGAGATGGAGATCTTTCCAACTCGGCACCGCGGGGGGAAGGATCAGGAGAAAGGCAACCACCAGCTCATAGGGGTAATCGACCGTCTTTAATAGGACTCAAGGAGGGAGAGAAATCCTTGGTGGGGATGTCGGGAACTGGGCAGCAGGGTGACAGCTTAAAGTAGCGAACGCCCCGGGATGAGGACGGGTAATGCTATGGAAAAGATAGACGTAGGTGCCTCCGAGTGGGAAGAGGGCAGAGGACTTGTGAGAAAAAGAAAGGGGGGGGAGAAACTCGGACATAGACCATCGGCGAGGAAGTCTATGCAGCCGCAGTCATCTCGCCAGAAGAGTTCTGACAGGGGGGGCAAGGCCATAAGCAGGAATGGGGAGAAAGGAGTAGGTATATGCCTTGAGGAACGTTAGCCATGTAGCGCTCTTTTGAAGTTAAAGAAGACCTTGTAGGGAAAAATTGAGAAGGAAGGCATAGGGTGCACAGGAGACATCTTTAAGTAGGGGGATGCCGAGAGGTGTGAGGTTTACTGGCACGATCTCCTCCGTGGAGCCGCTAGTTTCTGAGGGGGGTAAACGGCTCCAGCCTTGATGAGAAGGGAGTGGGGGGTCCTGACTCGGGGGAGAAAAGCGTAAGGCTGTCTTCCGCAGGGGCACATCCGCGCTCAAGAGCTCATGAAAAAAAGGAAAAGGGAGAAATCAAGGTTAAGAGAGTAGGGGGGGGGGTCGGTCCAAGGGCGGCGGACTAGAGGGGCGAAAATCTGGGAAGGGAGGAACGCCTCGGGTGCGACGTGTTTAAAAAGTGAGGCGGTCGCCATGCGTCCAGAAAACTTGTGTTCGGGAACGACGACCGGGCAACTAGAAAACCAGTTAGTCGGGGCAAGAGGGGGAAAAGGAAGCAGGAGACAACTCGGCTCACAGGGAAAAGGACGGGAACTCTCCTCCAAGGTGGGCGATGCTGACCGCGGAAGGACACCTCTTAGAGAAAAATGAATGGCCGGGGGGAAAGGGGGGGGGGTCAAAATCGCGGAAAGCCAGGGCACGGTCAAACATGAACCCTAGGGAGAGAAAAACTCA
>Ga0179593_1591714_pt1 | contig 14097 bp, 23 predicted proteins | sample CZODoug2_1_08_16_FD_185931 | JGI IMG/M metagenome (GOLD analysis project Ga0179593, IMG submission 185931) | Vadose zone soil fungal communities from Angelo Coast Range Reserve, California, USA - CZODoug2_1_08_16fungal (PacBio error correction) | ecosystem: Environmental > Terrestrial > Soil >...
ATGGGGTATGGGAAGAAGAGGGGGGGGAGGTGGAGAGGGAGAGGAAAAGTGGTAGGGGGGGGGGCAGAGCTTAGGGGAAGCAGACGGAACAGGGAAAAAAAGGGGTGTCCTCCGTCACTCTGCTGGGCCTCCGGGGGGAAAGCCAGATTTCCAAAAAGGAAGTCTGGGAGATGCGGTAGGTGAAGAGGAAAGACTCACCCGGACATACTAAGAGGAAAAGAGTACATTTGGCAACTACTTATCAAGACGAGAAGGCGCAGTAATGATAGGAAGAATAGACCCAGGCGACCAAGGGGGAGGTTAGGGGAAAGGAAAAAAGAAGATAAGCTCAAGAAAAATAATTGACCGGCAGTCGAAAGAAAACCACGGCGCTGTCGAAAGAGGAACGTGAGAGTCATTACGGGAAAAGAAACATCCAGCTCATAAGGGGACTAGGGGGGAAACATGGGTGGGGCGAGGAGGAGTCATCGAACCAATCAAGGTATTCTTTGAACTCATTTATAAAAGAATCTGTAAAAAATCAGGGGGGGGGGGAAGGGGACTAACGGGAAAGGAAGTGGGGGGTAAGGGAACCGATTGTTCGGTTTTTCGAAAAAAAAGGGAGCTGGATGTTCATCTCCAGCAGTCGACTAAGGGATGAAAGGAAAAAAATTTGGAGGGAGGAAAGGGAAATAGCTACAAAACTAGCCATGGGAAAACTGAGAAGAAAGACGAAGGTATAGAAAAAGGAGGGAGTGATATCCTGCTCTTCAAAGAGCTACCACTACAAAACCTGTTGAGGAAAAAGTGCGGGGTGGGCAAAAAAAACCCCCAAAGAAAAAAAGGCACACAAAACCAGACCCGGAAGAAAAAAAGAACAAAAACAACTTTTGAAAAAAATGAGGTGGAGCACAAAACAAAGATCAGCAAACCCGTTTCCGTGGTACCTCCCGGTAAAACAAAAACATAAACAAAAAAACAAGAAAAGGGAAAAAAACCTGGGAGGAAGGAAAAAAAGAACTCTGAAAGGCCCTTAAGACGCGCTTGTGAAATCAACAATACGATATCGAGCACGAGAACTTGTACAAGAAAAGGACAAAAACGAGTCACCCGCCCGGGGAAAAACTTGCGCAAAGACCCCGAAAAAAAGAAAAGATCCAACAAAAGTCAAAAAAATCATCAGAAAAGGCAAAGACAACACTTCGAATCAAGAGAGAGAGGGTTGCTGGGCATTTGGGTGGAGTAGGGGGCAGGAAAGCTCGGGGAGGAGGGGGGAGGGTTTGGGGAGAAAGAAAGAAGGAAAAAGGGGGGGATTCTGAGGGGATGCAGGTGTGATGGATGGGTAATCTGAAGGACTCTCTCTCGTAGAGTGTTTTGAGGGGGACATGGTCGAGGAAAAAACGGGGAGGAACGAAAAAAGGTTTTTGGTTAGCGAAAACTCTTGAAAAAGAATTTCTCTGAGCAGTGGGGTAAGGTTTTGCCAGGGTGCCACGAACTTTGCGGCAAAAAAGGGGCTGAGCGTTTGGAAGGTTGGGGGGAAAAAGGGGTTCTGAAGGGGGGGGTGGTCTTGGGTTCAGGAAGGTGTTGAACCCACAGGTTTGGGTGCTCGGGCTCAGGGACTGGTGGGAGGGGTGAGGGGAAAAAAACGCAAAGGGGGTTTTGGAACAATTTGGGGGTGAGTTCTCTAAGGATTCTAGGGGGACCCCTCAACGACCTGAAAACGTTGAAGGAGGAGAAGGGTAGGTGGGGAAGGGGGTTGTTGTCTAGGGCAGGCAGAAAACTGCTATACTTTACGTGTGGTCCTCAGCCCGAAACTGTGCGCCCGCTATTGAAATAGGGGGGGAAAGGACAGCTCAAACGTTCTGTAGCTTGAACCTGGTGGACAGAGGGAATCTGGATTCGGAGCGAGGCCCAAGAGGGGATATAAAGGACAAAGCCGAAAGGAAATGGGAAATGGAGAACAAAAGGGTTCGGGGGGTTCCACTCTATGGGGTGAAGGCACGAAAAGGAGATATGTGTTGCAAGGAACCGGATCCCGGGGTTCATGGGGGAGGGCAGAAGAGTGGAAAAGAGAAGTTTCGACTGAGAGATTTTCTTTTCTAACTCTTGGGGAGAGAGTTTCCGAACTTGAAAACTGGAGCTAGGAGAGAAGAGGGAGATTGGGGGAAAAATACTAAAAGGGTAAACGCGGTTATTCAGCGTCCCCGTTACCAATGTCCTGGGTACAATCTGGGTAGTACTTCCTCACTTTTGAGAAGAGGGTGGGGGGGAAGTTGTGTGGGAGAGTGAACACGGGGGAGACCTAAGAGGGGGAAAATTCTTGTGGAACTGGGTTTTATGGGGTCCTCGCGGGGGAAATAAACGGAGTTACGAAAAGGGAAGGGGGGGGCCCAGAGAAAAAGTAAAGAAAGGACGTCTCTACCAAATCAAGAAAAAAGTCTATACCATCTATGACATCCGACCAACACTATCTCTCTAAAAAATCGTAATATAGGAGGGGGGAGTGAAGAGAAAATAGGTGAGGGGGTGGAAGGGGAAAACTGGCATCGAAGCTGCATTGTGGGGGGGGTATTGGCAGACTGAGGTACACCGGACCGCTCCTTAAGTGGGGGAAAACTCTGATGGAAAGAAAAATCTGGGACAAAAAAAGGAGGGGAAGGGAGTGGGTCAACGTGTTCAAAAAAAAAAGAAAAACTTCGGTGAGGGCACCATAAAGAACTCATTCAACAAAGAAAAGAGAGGACGCCTGAAAAGGGAAGGAAAGCAGCATCAAGGAGGGAAAAAAAAAAGGAAATTAATCAACCAAGCACCAGTCCTAAAAAAAAAAAAAAAAAAAAAAAAAAAAAAAAAAAAAAAAAAAAAAAAAAAAAAAAAAAAAAAAAAAAAAAAAGAAAAAAACGCTTGCTCCCATGAGCGTGGGCTAGTGGAGAATAGGTCAAAGGGACGACAGACAAAAGACAAATGCACGTCCAGGCGGGAGAAAACCTTGAGCGTCCTGAAATAATGAAATCAGGGAAAGCAACAAAGGGGGGAAAGGGGGGCGAGGTGAAACATAACAGGTTTTCGTTCTATTCAGCGCACTCACGCGGAGGATTAAAGGATCCAAGGGTGAGGAAAAGAGATCAGGAAAAAGGAAAAAGTAAAAGGAGAAAGGAGCCGCAAAGGGCGGTAACCTGATGGGTCTGGGTTTTCACTGACGAAACAGCTGGAGTGCATCTCAAAGAAAGGGGGGTACCAGGGCGGTAAATTTATAGAAAAAAAGGCAAAAAAAAAGCAAAATACATATAAATAAGAAGAAAGGTGTCCCCACGAACCGGAAAAAAAAAAGACAAAACCGATTAAAGGGGTAGAAAAAAAAGAGTATGTTCACGTAAAAGAGGGGGACACTCTAAAAAAAAACCGGTAGAAAAAGAAGGGAGGGGTTGTACAAAAAAAAACAAAAAGAAAAGTCTGGCAAAACAAAAAACAAGGGAAGCGATCCAGGAATCAGCAAAAACTCATACATAAAGTTCCAAGGGCGCCCAAAAATTGAGGAAAAACCCCATGGGAAAAAAAAAAGAAAAGGTACAAAAAAACAAAGAAGGGGAACAGGGACACCAATAGAAAGAAAAAAGAGAAAATATAAGAACCAAGGAAAAAAAAATCACCAGTCCTCTTCTGACACGCCGAAGGGGGAACACTCACTATAAGAAAAAAAAGAAAGCCCGTTGGGGGGGGGAAGATGAGAAGAAGAGAGAGAGAAGGACCTGGAGGGAAAAAAAAAAAAGAAAGAACTCAAGAAAAAAGGTCAAACTGCGCACCTACCCACGTGAAAAAATCAAGTCTCTCTCACCAACAACAGAGTATTGAAGAGGGGCTGGGTAGGGGGGGAAAAAAGAGGGGAGGGGGGGGGAGGTTGGGGGAGAGGAAATCTTATCAACGGCGGTCTGACTTTTGTCTTCGGGGTAGTGGCTTTGACAAGGGAAGGAAGGGGCTCTAATCAGTGAGGGGCTTGTACAGGATTTAAGGGGAAGGTGTTGGAGGGGGGTAAAGAGACAGGGGGGGGGGACTCAACTTTGACCGGAAAAGCCTTGGTATGATGTGTGAAACCCTGTGGGAGAAAGGCGTTGCTGAAAGGTGGAAAGGGGGGTGAGGGAGAACTCCAAGTGGGGGTTAGGGAGGGTGTCACGGGCATGGGGTGTTTCGTTTGGGAAAGGCTTGACCATGGGGTTTGGGGGGTGGAGAGGTCTCTTAAAAAAATGCTGGTTTAGGTTGGGGAAAACTAAGAGGGGGGAGGGTTTTTTGGGTTGGTTTGGGCTCTAGGTGATAGATAGGAGGGAACCACCAGGGGTGGGGAACGGGGCAAGATTCTGGGGGGCTGGGCGGGGGGGGAAAACAAGGGGGAAGAGAAAAAGGTGTCATCTGGAAAAGGGGTGGAACACTTTTGGGGTGTTGTCTATAGCAATCCCTTGCACTGCTAACCTTGTGGGGGCTATGATTCTGAAAAAGAAACGAGGCTAATTGTTTACATGAAACTCCACACATACAAGAAAACATCGGGTGTCAAAGACTTCCCACTTTCGCTGAAGGGGAGTTCTGGAAAACAGGGGTTTCTAGGAGGAAGGGGGGACCCACAGTTTGGGGATTAGATTAAATAACTCTAACTTTAGTGGTGCGAGTATCAGAATCGACCCCACCCACTTGAGGGGGGCCACTCAAGGGGGGGTGCAGGGAGGGGGGGCAAGGAGAATTAAAAAAGGGCAAATTTCCCTTTCACCTGCTAAAGGGGGGCACACTCTTAGACCGGCCTGTGGACGCGAGTTGAGTAGGGGTTAGGAAAAAAGTATAGAATTAAACCTAACCATGAAGCTTAAAAAAAGGGGGAAAAGCAATTTTGAGGGGGTTGAGGGAAAGTAAGTCTGCGGTCTGATGATACTGACATGCCAATGTCCCTTTTGTTCAACAGAGGAATCTAGGCACGTGGGGGGGTAGTGACACTCACCGAGTGGGGAACCAACCGAAGGGGTTTCCAACAGCCTTCTGGTACTCTGTGGGGGTAGCTCACGGTGCTTGGGGAACTTAGAAAAAGGGGAAGCTAGGGAAGTCGGGAGGAAAAAACCTCAGCTCTGCAAACCAAAGAAAATTGCCATCAAATCAGAACTTCGATAAACCAGTCAAGGTACATTGCCAAAAAATATCTCTCAGAAAAAAAAGTATGGAAAAATAGGGGGGGAAAGGAAGTTGGGGTTTGAGTTGTTGGGGAAGGGGGGGTCGCATGGTTTCTTCTTTAAAAGGGCCTCGAACGGAATTGGGTCCTTGGCAAGGGGGGGGGGAAGAAACAGAGGGCGGGTTGTAAAGAGGGAGAAAGTCACCCAAAGAAGAAAGAAAAACAGAGTGGGAACCAAGTGGGGACTTAAGGGGAGGTGTGCCTTGTTTCCCTCAACAGGCGGGGGGGAGTACACACCACCTCAAAAGTTAGTACCCAGATGGGAAGGGGGGGAAGGTCAAGTAATGGAATCAGCCTGAAAAACATCCTAATGATATAAAGTCCAACAGAAACCCCTGAGGAGCTGGGAAGAAGAAAAAGATTCGGAAGTAGGGAGAAATAAAGATCACAGGCGGAACCGCGGAGAAAGATCTTCTCCCGGCTCTCTAAAGTTAACTTGAAGAGGTAATGAAAAAACCTGTGAAAGGGGGAGAACAAAAAATGCAGAAAAAAAAGAAAGGGTTGGGAAAGCTTCTATTTTCAAAAAAAAAGGGTCGTTGACTGATATCTCAAAAAAAAGGGTAGATTCCTTGATTAACTCTCGGGATAATACACAAAGCTTTCAATCAGGAAGAAAATTCAAAGTGAAGGATCAGAAACGGAAGGTTTGGGAAAAAAGGGGGGGGGAATGTAAATGGGAATTTTCATAATCCATAGCTGGCATCTCATCTAGGTTCTCATATGCTGGATGACTCACATAAATTGGAGAAAGCATTGCTGAAAACTATTAACGAAGAGAAGGGGGGCAAAGGGAAGAAAAGAAGAGGGTTAGGTGAAAAGGAACAGAGGCAAAGGAAAAGAAGCTATCCACTCGAGCACTAACAACAAACTGGTTCGAAAAGGAAAGGAGCGTGTTTGAAAAGAAACTCACATCAAGACAACAAGGGGGAAATAGAAAAAGAAGAAGAAACTAAGCAGGGAAGCCAAATTACGAAAACCCATAATAAAGCCCCCCCGTTGCCAGCCAGAAAGGGGGAAAAAAAGTCACAAAAGAGGAGAACTATCAATAGAAAGGATAAAAATCTCTGAAAAAGAAAGGAAAGCGTCGAATCAGGGGCATTGTACATCACTCTGATATCGGAAGGATACCATCCAATCAAAAACCTCGCATCAACCCGTACCTAGCGAAGAAAGAAGGGGGGGCGCAAACTCAGAAACCCTAGGGGGGGAAAAGAGACACAAGGTAAAAATCTCGAAAGAAAACAAATGGTAAAAGATAGGGGGGGGGGGTGTTTTTCATTGTGGGTGGTATTTTCTCCAAGAGGAAGGGGGGGGGGGGGATTTCTGGGGGGGGGGGGGGAGAAGTCTCGGAGGGGATGAGTTGGGGGATTGATTGTAAAGGAGGGTATATTAGGTGTTTACAATTGTCTTCATCAGACTCGACTTTGATTTTGGTCTTACTATCAAGGGTTTTAGGGGATCTTTCAAAGAGGTCTTGAGGAAGGGGGAAGGGGGGTCAGGGGAAGATATGCTGGTGGCGCCACGAAAGTGGCTCATTATTGTTTTTGACTTGACGCCTGCCAATTGCATTTGACAAGGAGGAGTTTGGGGGGGTTGGATTAAAGGGAACCCCGGGGTTGGGGGGGGGGTTGGATCGGCGAAATGGGGCTCGGAAGGTAGTTTCTTGTGATTGTTCAAAAAACACCTATTTCTTTTGAGGACCGGGGGGTTTGTGGGAGAGGGGGTTTAAAGGGTGGAAGGGGAAAAATGGGGGATAGGGCCTTAAAAGGCTTCATGCTTGTCTCGTTTCGTTGGGGGGGAAAAAGTGACTTTAGGGGAAAGGGGGGTGCTGGGGGGGATGAAGAAAGAGGGACGTGTGAGTCATAAAGAAAGGAGAAAGGGATTAACCAGCAGGGGAAATGAACATCCCAAAGACCATCGAAACCCTAACAGTCCTAGAGCTTATGACCGAAAGCAAGCGGAGGAGATGAAAAGGTGGGGGGGAATCGAAAAAGGAAAGACAGCCGCAGACGGATTGCAGATGGATCTCAGAATCGACCCCCACTGTGTCTGGGGGGTCCACTCGGTTATTCACCAAAGGAATATATGGGAAAAAAAAGTGCCCTGAAAGGAGGGAAAAGGAAAGTTTATGGACCGTCAAGTGCAGATTAACGAGAAGGCTCATTTTTCCTACTGCGGTAGATGTTAGACGAGGAGGGAATGGATGGGGAAAACCATAAAGGGTTTGAGGAAGCCGAAAGGTCTATGGGGCCATGAATATCATTCTGAGGTTTGGAAAAAGCTGATTTTATGAAAGGGGACAGTTTGCCAATGGTGAGGGAAGGGAAAACAAAGAAAGATCACTTGGGGATTGGGGGGGGGGGGTAAAAAGAATTTGTGGGGTGTGCACAACTCCTACTTAAAAAAAATCGGGGGGGGGGAAAAAGAGTTGGGAAAAGGGCGTCGAAGAAAAAAAGAAAACCGCGCTACTGGTGGGGAAGTCTGCTTCCCCAGTCCCCGCGCTTATCAATAAAAGTACAAGCAAAGAAGGAAAAATCAGAAAAAAAAGTTGACATGCAAGAGAAGACTCAAAAAAACAAAAGAAAAAGGGGGAAGGAGGGAAAAGGATAGGGGGGGAGTCAAGGGGGTTCATTGTTTTGTTCTGATTTGGGGGCAAAGAGAGTCCGTTTTAATGGGAATAAGCAAAAGGAAAAAGGCCGGAATTAACGAAGAGAGAAAGAAAAGGGAAAAAACAGACGGGGAGTAAAAATTTTCACTCTATCAAAAGGTGATGGAACACATCCCCTCATCAAAAAGGAATAGCTAAAAGGGAAGGTACATTGCACTGTCCCCTCATCAAGAGAATTAAACCGCCGAATGATATAGTTGCACCATAGACCAGTCCTTAAGGGGGGACTCCAAGGAGATATAGAAGAAAACCTCACCCAGCAATTCCCGCAGTACAAATGAACGTCAAAAAACGCTTTCGAGGGAGAAGGAAAAAAAGGTGTAAGGATTAGAGGGAAAAACACACTCATGAAGTGGTTTAGGGACACTTCTATTTTAAGAAAAGAACCATGGGTGGGTCGATGATGCTTTTGCATCTACAAGGGATGGGGAGATGTAGATAAAAATGGCAATCGCTCAGAATCGCTAAGGGGCACATAACTGTCATAAGCTAACAAATCGGGATACTATGGGCGGGGGGGGGGGACACCATGACGGGAAGAGAACCATAGAGAGGCTGATTACTGAACAAGGAGGAAGGGGCATCATAAAAAAAAAGTCACCTATGACATAGTCCCCTAAAAAATTGGGAAAGAACAAGCAATAGGGGAAATTCCAGGGGGAAGCATAGAGAAAAAAAAAGAGAAAAAAAATTAAAAAAGGGGAGGGAAACAAGACCCGCCAAAAGCAATCACACCACACCTCCCGTGGGCGGACCTAAGCCCTGAAAGAAAAAAAAAAAAATCCGACAGAAAAAGGGACAATGAAAGGTATTAGCAAAAAAAAAAAAAAAAAAGACCCCACATGCGTTAAAACACCATCATCTAGCAAAAAGGGGAAACCATCATACCAAACGGCGCCAGAGACGACCAAAAAAAACCTGGAAAAAAGGGTCTCCGGCTTAAGAAGAAAAAGAAAGAAGATACGATCGAGCACGCAATTTGACAATCAAACCTCGCATCAAACACTCCACGTAACTAAGCGCCTACTTGAAAGGGAAAGAAAAAAAAAAATAAGGAAGACTTTCGAAAAGGAGAAAAAAGCAAAAAAAAAAAAAACAACAACGGAGTAGGGAATTTTTGCTGGCAGGGGGGGGGGGTGGATTAAGGTTAACGCTTGGGCGGGAGGGGAATGGGAGTTAGAAGGCTGACGAGAGAGGAAAGATGCGAACGGTTGGATTGATTGTTAAAGCTCTTGCTCGGCTATCTTAGAGAGTTTCTTTTAATGTCGTGGAAGAAAAAAACGGAGGTAAAATGAGGGAGAGGTCGGAAAGGGAAAATCGTGACAGGGGGGGATTCCTGTTTGTGCCAGTTGAAAGATATTAGGGGTGGGCAACTACTAAAGAGGGGACTGGGGGAAGAAGGGGGGGTAGATGGGGGGAGGGGGGGGTTATGGTTGGTTTTGTTTGGGGGGTTGGGGGGGGGTTTTGTTTGTGTTTGTTTGGGTTTTTTGTGGGGGTGGGTTGGGGTGTGGTTTTGTTTTGTGGTTTTTTGTGGTTTCTGTTTGAAGTAGTTCTTGGGAAAAAAAACTTTCGGAAACGTGAAAAGGGATTGGGAGGGTGGCAAAAAAAAAGACCTAGGTCGAACAAACAGGGTTGTTGTGTGGGCTCTCAGGGATAGCGGGAGGAACCTCCTGACCTCGGAAGGAGAAATATCTGCATTAGTTGGAAAGGAAGGGGGGGGAAAAAATGTGAAATTTAAGAGGGGTGGGGAGGAATGAAAAAATCACTGCTCTACTTTGGGGTTGGGGAAAAAAGATATTATAACGAATTCTTTATAGCACATCCAGCAGAAATGGTGCGCATGTAAAGGAACCCGAACATGAAAAAAAGGGGAGCTTAGGACAGGGGGAAATCAAGAAGGGGAGGAGAGAAAAAAAATTAACCCTTAGAGGGCAATCTCTACGCTGATTGGGGCGATAGACGACCAAAAGACGGTGACCAAAGAGGGATTCACTTAAATTATGAAGAGTTTGACTGACTGCCGGGGGGGGAGAAGGATTTCACAGGAGGGAAAGACCGGAAGGGATCGAAAAAAAGGGGGGACAAGGGGAACTGCGGTAATTAGGCGACGGGGTGAGAAGGCATTGAGAAAAAAAAAAATTTAACTCTTCCATTGGAGAGCACGCTTAAGGCCTGGGAGGTTTTGACCAAGAAAGCTGCACGGGGTCGTACAGGGGGAAAGGTAAGGTAAAGAGCCGCGTTGGGGGGAAAGGGGATCTGTTTTTTCCTCAGTCATGGTGGGATAGTGGCCCAAGAACTAAGATACTTGGAAAAAGGGAAAGGGTTGAACTAGGGGTAATCGACAGGGAGTGAGAAGAGACGAGTAAAAGAATCGCTAAGGGTCAAGGCTTCTGGAATTCCCCCTCAGTCTCTGCCTAAATTACAAAGCAACGGAGGGAGAGGGCCAATCAAGAAAAAGGAGGGAGTAGGGACTATCTCCTAAAAGGGGAGGGGGGGGAAAATAGAGGGGTGCCAACGAGATGTCTCAGGGGGGAAAAAAATTCTTTGCTGGCCATCGAGGGAATTTGTAATTGGTAAGGCAAAGAAAAGGGACTTGAAAAGGAGGGCCAGCCTAACGATGTAAGAGGGTCTAAAAGAGAGGTCCAAAAAGGGGAAAATCTATAAAATTCGTGGGAACACACATATAAAGAATCACCAAGACTACCAGGGAATGACCAGGATTCCAAAAAGAGCATAAAAGAATATTTGGAAAATAGACCCAGAGATCTCTCCACTTTGAAGCGGAAGGAATGGGAGGCTAAGAAGATCCTAGAAAAAATCTTCAAACAAAGAAGGGGGGGGGGGGGGGGAATCGACAAAAGAGGGAAAAAAAACGAGAAAGAGGGGGAAGAAAAAAGGGAAGGGATCCTATCACATCACAGCAAAGGGGTTCATACACTTGTGGGGCGGGATTTAAAAAGGAAAGTTTGGGGGAGGAATTGGGGAAAAAGAAGTTAAGGGGAAAGGAAGGGAGAGGTAAAATTTTCAAGAAAAAACCTCTTACAATTGAAGTCCATAGTTCATAAGATAGAGAATTCTTGAAAAGGGGGGGGGGGTATGGGGAAAAGATCTTTCTAAGAAAAAAAGAGACTAACAAAAGGGAAAGAAAAGAAGGAAATGGAGCAGTGGCGACAAAAATGAAATAGAACAGGCCCCTACTCCTAACACTGGTTCCAAACACCGGAAGAAGAGGCGCTTTCTAAGGATTAGTAAGAAAGAAGAGAACATATAGGAGAAAAAACAAAAAACAACTTGGGAAAGGAGTATTTGGGGTTACACACACATACAAAAAAAAAGAACGACTAGCACTATCACCCCAAACCTCCAGTGGCAAGCGCAGACTGAATCACCGACCCCAAAAGGAATCCAGTGGAAAAAAAGTCCAACTTGGGGGGAAAACCCAAGAATTCAGAAAAAAGTCTTGTTAAAAAGTGCACACCTTTCACACAAGCATACCCACGGCCTCAGATATTAAGAAGGGGGAAACTAAAAACCGGCAATGATAAAAAATCCAAGGAGAAACTAGTACACCGATATAGGAGACTTGTAAAAAAAAAAATCAGAAAAATCAAACCTCGCATCAAAAGTACCTAGAGGGGACCGAAGAAGATGAAAAAGAAAAATAACCAGCCAGGGAAAGATCCCAAAACAAAGAAAAAAAAAAGAAAGAAAGAGAGAGATGGGCAAAGGTTTGCTTTTCAGTGTTGTTTGATGTTCTCCATTACCGGGGCTGGGTTTGGCTGGGGGGGGGGGGGGGGGGGGGTGTTCGAGGGCGCTCGAGGTCCTTGGAGGGGGGGAGGGTTTGGGGGGGACAGTAAATGCCAGAGTTGGAAAGTTTACAATTTGGCTGCTAGACAACTCGGCTGGGATTTTTTGAAATCAGGGGGGGGGGTTCAGTATGGAGAAAGGGCGAGGAGGGGGGGGGGGTTGGGTGGGGGGCCAGCCCATGAGTGCAAAACGACTCTGGTGTTCTGACTATGTTTTCGTTTGATAGAAAGGTGGGAGGGGGGGGGGGAAAGGGATTGGGAAGGATGTTTTATAAAGAGGGGGAAGGAATTGGGGGAAAGGGGGGGGTGGGGATGCTCTGTTCGGCAATGTTCTTGTACTTGTGGTTGGAACACGCAACGCCCTGTCTTTTGGGGGGTGTTTGGGGGGGTGTTTGGTGGAAAAGGCGAGGGCAGAAATAAAAGGTCTACCAGCTTTCCCCATACAAACACTTTCGTGTTGGACACATCTTCTAGGAAGGGAAGATGTAAGGGGGGGGGGGGAGGTATCAAGGAAAAGATCTATAAGAGTGGGGAAAGGGGAACACCAGGAACGATTCTTATTCACAAGGATCTAATTTTTTCGTCAAAATCCAAAGAAAGCGTCCCGAACGAAATCTGAATATTAAGGAGGAAGGGGGAGAAGGATGAAGAGCGATTTCCACGACCGGGGAGTAGGCTTACTCAAGCTCTACTTGAGTGGGGGCTAGGGGGAAATAAAGAATTCGGGAAAAAATCGAGGAGAGGACGCTCAGGCAGTTGGGGCCTTCTTTCACCTGACCCTTCTTGAAGATTTTTAAGAGAAAGTTCATCGGTCGGAGGAACTCGGGGGGGGAAAGCGGAAAAGGAGGAGTTCTGACGTGGGAGAAGTCTTATGGGAGAAGCATCTTTAACTCTTCACAGTGGGAACAGGAAGGGGGAATGTGGAGGGGGGGTTGCAGAAGATCATTCGGGTTAAAACGAGGGGGAAGATGGAAGAATGCTTCTTTAATCTTTGATAGCCTCACTTGGGTTAGAGGTTAGATTTGTGTGAAAAACAGAGTGTAAAAAAAGAAGGGGCACAAAACAGAACAGCCCGAGGTGTTTAAAGAGGGAGGGGGGAAAAGCATAGCATAAGAGTACCCTCGCTACTGGGGAAAAAAGGGATTCCCAGCAAGGGGATTAAAACAATTGAAAAGCTGACATGCAAGAAAAAAGAAAAATACCATCAGAGGACAAAATCAAAAAGCTTAGGGGGAGAGAGATAGGTGTGGACATGGCAGGTCGCAGTTTTTTCTGATTTGTGCCTTGGAACCTGAATTTTGGAAAGGGGTAATTGGAAGCTGAGGGAGGAAAAAGACTTGGGGGGAAGGAGAACAGTATCTTCTGGATATACCCTAGTAGTACAAAAGGGGGTCTTATGTAGTCCTTGTTCACTCAAGACAAAATGGGTCTTTACAAAAGACTCATCAAAAAAATACAAAGGGGGTAACGCATGGGGGGGGGGGACTGAGAAATCAACCGCCTGAAGTCATTGCAACAATAGACCCCAGGGGACTCGTGCTCAATCCACTTTACTCGTTCAGGGCATCAAGGGAAGAAGGGAAGAAAGGTATAGGAAAAAGTCGAAAATGGGAATGTTAGGGAGTAAAATCTGGGAGAAGGGATCAGGCAATGGCAGAAAAGGCATTAAGTGGAGGTACAGGGAGCACCGTAATTACTGGATCGCACCAGAAACGTAGCTTTGGGGAAGATTATATCCCAACGTTCGAATCCTCAGAATCAGGGAACCTTTGGGGGGAAAAGAAGGTCCATAATAGAAGGTAAGGGCGAAGGGAAGTTGGGATTTTAAAGGAACCATACTGGTTTCATCTCCAGCATCCGTCTATTCTGGAAGACACACGGAAGTGGAAGGGAAGGCAGTTCGGGGGGTCACAAACAAAAAGGAGAGAGAAAGGGGGTAAAGACAAGCATGCCGAGTATGTTATAAAAGGGAGGGTTCCTATCCATACTAGCACTAGCCTACACAAAAAACCTGTGACAAATCACATGAAGGGCGGTGCCACAGAAAAAGACATTCATCCGAAAAACAAAGAAAAACCTCCCGAGATAAGTAATCCAGAACGCAAACTAGAAAGAAATTCCAATGCACCAAACTTGGAGTAGCAAACGCAAAACCCGAGAAGGAAGAGAGTTGGCAAACCGGGGGAAATAGGGAAAAATTCTCGAGAAAGAGAGAGAAAAAAAGGGAATAAAAAATCCCAGAAGTCGGCTCGAAGGAAAGGGGAAAGCCACTCCTCTATCGTACGATCACGAGCACTGTTTGAACAATCCATGCCCACAAAAAAAAAAAGGAGGAATCAAAAAAGGAAAAGAGCTCGCACAGGGGGGGGGGGACGAAAAAAAAAAATCCATAACTCAAACACCTAGTCCTGAAAAGGGACCCACACTGCCCAGCAAAA
>Ga0179593_1515173_pt1 | contig 14096 bp, 19 predicted proteins | sample CZODoug2_1_08_16_FD_185931 | JGI IMG/M metagenome (GOLD analysis project Ga0179593, IMG submission 185931) | Vadose zone soil fungal communities from Angelo Coast Range Reserve, California, USA - CZODoug2_1_08_16fungal (PacBio error correction) | ecosystem: Environmental > Terrestrial > Soil >...
GAAGAAGTACGTAGAAAGGCTGTTGGGGGAAAAAAGAGTTGGAAAAAAAAAGGGGGGAACCCGGTAATCGGCGTGGTCATCATGAAAGGGGACGGTGGCGTTGCCGAGAGCCCGAGATCACCTAGCGGCAGAAAAGGCATAGGCGCGCAATTGGGAATCATTGGATTAAATAGTTGAAAAGATGCGACAAAGGGGGTCAAGTTAAAAGTTGGAACGATGAGAAAGATGCGATGTCCACCAGTGATGCCCTGGGTCTTTTGCGAGACGAATACTGTGGACTCTCTCGTGACCGATTTACTTGCAACCGATAAGTTCCAAAAAAACGGTAAGGGGAGGGACCACTTCGTAGGGGGAATACCGCCCCGACGTCCAAAAGCGGCCGCGAGGAAAATTGATGCATGTGTGTCGGATTGGGGGAGACCGCTTAACAAAAGAAAAAAAGGTGGACGACCTGCGACCATGGCGGAAGCCCACCTGTTGAGGCAACCAAAGGGAAAGCAGAGCTACAGGGTTGCTGTGTTACACGATTTGGTTGCCGAACTTCTAGAACAGCCCAAACCAGGTAAAGTGTTTTAAAAATCCCCATAGAGGTCGGGAGCAAAAAAGGCGATCACTGAGGCGAAAGGGCTTTTCTCCAAAGACATTGGGGGGGCACGTGGCTCGTGAAAAGAAACGTCATTTGAAGAGGGATAAAGGGGGTTCTGCCGTGTCGAGATCGTGGGGGATCATTCATAGAGAAAGAAAAGTGGGACTTTCCAGTGATGAAAAAAGAAACCGCGACAGTCCTGAAAAAGTTCTAATGAGGCCTGGTAAAAGGGGGAGACAAACCGAGTCGACACACCAGCCTCCAGGTTAAAAAAAAAAGAAGAGAGGGAACAATTTTGGAGGAAAAGTTCCGCAGGGACTAAAAAGGGCAACTTAAAACACGCAAGAAAGGAGTGAGGGAAAAATGAAAAAGTGAGACTTTATAAAGAAGTTGAGGCGGTTTTGGAGGGCTTCATGAGATATTAACGAATTCAGATCAAAGGAGGCTTGGAGGGGAGTTAGAGGGGTACGGGACCGCTACACCTGTACCTGGTGCTACGGTGCTTGGGGAAAAGAGGTCATATACCCTCACAAGCAATAGACCAAAAAGCCCGGTATGGGAAAGGTCAGACCGCATTCCCAGGTCAGGTCCTTGAGAGCGTCTCGTCAAGGTTAGAGAGGAGACTTCTCTAGAAAAGGATAATAATAGAAACTTCTAGTAACTCATGGCTTTTTCTGAAAGTAGTGGAAAATCGTGTTCCGACGTCGCTTTATCTAAAAAAAAGGGGTCGGGAGGGAACGGACCAAAAATACGGGAGAAACGTGCTTCGGTACTTGGAACGATCTCAAAGCGGAAAAGCTTCTCTGGAACTACAAGAAGGGGCCTTCTGCTATCCATCGCTTAGATTGATCTAAACAAGGGGAAAAACACGGGAGGGTCATCGAGTCAAACGAAGAAACGAAATCGAGATTGGTCACGCTTGCATCTCCTCGTTAGGGCCTATAAGGCCTTGTTCTCTTCACCACCTACAAAAGAGGTAGGGTGGCTCAGTGATCGTGCAGGTCAGGTAAGCAGCAAGTCTTCGTCTAAGGAAAAAAACGGTAAACCACCGTACAATGTTCCCCGATTCTAGGGCGAGTCACAAAGCAACGCCGAATTTCGGAATAGAAACACAACAACGGAGGGAGGAGTCATCCGGAGAGTTTGATGGAAAAGAAGAAGGGCATCATCAATCGCGTGCGTAGAAATTTTATGTCGTGACGGGGCCCCTCTGTTACTCCAAGGGATGTGGGGAAAAGATCGGTGGGGACGGACGAGACGGAGGACCAACGAAAAATTGTTCTCCTTTTCTCTTAGAGAATCGCCCTGAAGAATTGAGGCCAGTCAAAATTCGGCGTCTCAAAAGTCCCTCTGAGTAGGAGATTGAGTGTGCAGGTTCACCAATTTTTCCTAGGGTGGGGGAGGCTTGGGAAAAATGCCGCGGGGGACTAGCGCCAGTCTTTTGCTGAATCTTCAGGAGAATTTTTACCAAAAGCATTTTCAGAGCATCGCAGAAATCTGGTGAGTCTCAGCGAGGTCCTCTTCTCAAAGGAGGGGTTAAAAATGTCCTCATGGGGCTACGAAGGGCATTAAAGAAGAAAAGAAACAGAGGTGAAAAGCGGGGAGCCGCTGAATAGTTCATGGAGGGGTGAATGGAAAACCGATCTGGACCGATAGCAAAAAACTCAGACCCCGCAGGGGAAAAAGAAAGGCTGGAGGTGGGGTAAGGTTACATCCAACTAAAGGGGAAGATCTAACCAGAGAGGGTATATGTCCATGTCCCATCAGGAAAGAAGTATCCAAAAAGGGGGCGCTGGGGACCTTCACACAATGATTCGCCAGAACAATCCGAAAAAACAGAAGAAATGACTGAAATTTCCAGTGGGTCCATGACTCAAAAACCAAACATCCCTAACCGCGACAAGCTCTTAGCCGTAAAAATAGCATAAAAAAGGAAAAGCGTGTTCATTATTGTAACAAAAAAGGGGAAAAGCACCTTCTTAACGGTCTACCGGAGAACCATTGTAATCGGTTGCGTCTACCCCTTGTTATAAGTGGGGAAGCCGCGGGACCATGTCTCTAGAGCATACTCACAAAAACTACCCGTAAGCTTCGGTGGGAATTGCAAAGAAAATTTCGCCTAGGAGGAAAGACATATGGGGTGATATTAGAGACTGCACAGCGACTCGAAAGCGGAGAACAAACATCGAGCTGCTACAAGGAGGAGATGTCCCGCGAAAAAACGAACGGCAGAGAAAAGCCGTAGGGGAAGAAGGGCGAGAGGGAGGGAGAAACCAATACTAACGATGCTTGCTTTACAAAACTCGAGGCATGGGAAAACAAAACCGGGGCGTTCCGTTTCGGGCACGCGAGATGCGCAAAGAAATCGTGGTCAAAAAAAAAAAAGGGAGCAAGTCCGGTGCCATGAGGGGGCCGTACAAGTCAGGTGGGGAGCCTGGAGGGAGGACAAAAAAGGTCGCTTTACACACATTAAAGTTGATGGGGGGGAGGAGAACCTGAAAGGACAGCCAAAATCCAATCAGTCTTGTCGATAGGGAAAAAGAGATTTCTAAGAATAGACAACGAACGGTGGAAGGGGGAAAGTTACCTCTCTGTTAGGGGTCGGGTTAGAAGTAATTCAGGACCGATTATGGTAAGAGGGGCACAAAGTGACAAAGAAAATCATTGGTTAGGACATCCTCAAGTCAAAAGGAAAATAGACGAAAATGAAGTCACGTGGATCCCCGCTATAAAAAAACCGGACAGAACTAATCCGGAGAATGCTCTTCAAGCTGACAATGATGACGGTAGCTTTTTATTCTGGACCGGATAAACGTAAGAACCCAAGACGACACTGGTTTGCCAGCAACAACGGGGTCTGTCTCAAAAAAGAAGGTTGCAACAACCATCTGAAAGGGGAGGAACACTCACACGCGGGTGAGAAAAAAAAGGGGGGGTTACTAAAATTGCGCGGCGAATAAAGGGGTGGGCATTGGGATGTCAAAAAACATGCGATATGTTCTAGAGTGGGGATATTGTCTAGGGAAAAAAGGGTTGATGGGAAAGCCTCCAAACACTGGGGAAAGATATAGGGGAACATAAGCCAAGGGAAAAAGCAATGACGAAGGACCATTGCGGAAATCAGGTGTACCGGCATCGAGAAACGGCATCTCTCCAAACTAAACAGAAACTTCGGAGTAGAAAAGGAAGGGTTGGGGAGTGAAACCATTGCGGATGGTGGAACAAGGGCGGTGAAACGTGTCAGAGGCCCAAAAGGGGCTTTGAAGGGGAACGAAGGGAGGGGGTACTGGGAAAACCGGGGGGAACCGGAGGGGAAAGGGAGAACCCGCTAAGAAAGGTAAGCCACTGTATAGATCGCAATCGGAGCCTTATTTGAATGGGGGAGGGGGGGTTGATTCTAGTCAGACGGCAATTGAAGTTGGTGTGGGGGGAAAGCAGATACATCAGAGGAAATCGCCACCATGTTACTTCTGGTCTCAGGGGAACTCATTGCCAAAAGGGGGAAGAGAGGGAGGCGGGGAAGGAGAAACCCTCTTTCTTAAACAACCCAGACCTACAGAGAAAAGGGAACTTATTAGAACAATAAAAGAAAGGCGACATCACGCAGCTGGAATCATAGCCCGCTCTTGAATGGGTGGTAGGGGGGGTGAAAGTTTAAGAGCGCGCCGACCTCACCCTCAAGCGGGAAGAAGACACATTCCTGGGCGCGAAAGAGCGGAAAAAGAATTTGTACTTCCAGCCAGCCATCTTCGCATTGAGGAGGGTGGGATGCCACTATTGGGGGGTACGACTGGAAAGAAGACACCGGGGGGAAAACGAAACGCGGGCGGGTACAGGGAAAGCCGGATTCGGGAACAGGAAGGAGGAGGGGACCGAGGGCTGTGCGCAAAAAAGTAGGGGGAAGAAAAAAAAATCATCAAGTGCGCGCTCGGATAGGGGGGAACCGTGCCAGAGAAGGGATCTCGTTTTGGGTCACAAATAGGGGAGTGAAAGGGAATATGCGGGAGAAAAAGCTAACAGACTCAGACCGCGCAGGGGAAGACGTATTCAAGTAAATGAACGCAGCGTCAAAAAAAAAAATCCGCCAGGCAGGCTCGCCGCCGCCAGACATCCAGGGTAGAAAGGGGGGAAGGGCACTTGTTGCGACGTAAAGAAGCAAAGGCGGGGGGGGGGGAAAAGAATATAGATCAAGTTAGAGAAGAAGTTTAATCAATGGGGGTGCTTGGGCTAAAAAGGGCCTCGGTAAAGAGTTAAAAAATCGGATCTGGGGGAGGAAGATACTGAAATGGGAAATAGGCGATGAAAAGCGTCACCTCGAAACGAAGGTGTTTCGAATTCTGAAGGGGACCGTCGATCAGGGGTCAAACCCTAGACTGGCAGATCCTCCAACACGGAACTAAGGGATGTAATTAAAAAGGACTACTAACCTTGGGACCTAGGATTTCGAGCGGATAGTGAGACTAGTCCTGCGTAACCTCCCAACTGAAAACGCCACCGCGTGATTAGAAATTCGGGGATGGTAATGGAGTAGGGGTTCCAAAAAGAGAGAAAAAGAAAAAAGGTACAGTGATAAGGAGGGAAGGCAAACTTCGTCACCTAGTCTTCAAGGCCCGATTCACCCGATTGGCAACTTCTATTACCAGCAAGAAAAAGGAACAGTTACAGGTCAGAAGGTCCTCAAAAGAACTTCTATACGAAAACATCTGAAAAGAAACTAGGGAAAAAAAGGGACAGATCACTCTAATTGCCTAAAAGGAAAGAAGAGGTCTCCTAAGAAGCCCGGTGAGTGACAATGCTGAATTAAAAAAAAGGAAGAAAAACTGGTGTGGAAAAAAACTAGATTGCCGAATCTTAACCAGTGTAAAGGACGCAGCGTAAGCACGGGTAATACTACAGGGCGAGAAACCGAGTATGTGCTGCTTAAGAAGATGCCAACAGAAAATCAATCTCAATAGCAGGGGGGGGGGAGATCCACAAAACCACGGGGAAGAGAGGGAACACCGTTCTGGCGAGTTGATCGCCGCTCAGATCAAAAGGTTGGCGCGCAAGGGTACTCAAAAAAAAAAACGGGGTAAAAAAAGATCTAACTATAAAAAAACTAAAAAAAAAAAAAAAAGGGTACGAAGGTTGGAGAGGGGCGATACAATTCAAGGTCTGGAGAAAAAACTGGAGCGTCTTAAAGCTCAAAAAAGGATAGTGTGTAGGGTGAGCATGGAAAAAGGAAGGGTGTGCCTAGGTGAGATCTGCTTTCCAGGTTCCGTACCCTGGGAGAAAAAAGGGTTCAGATTCAAAAGGGAGCTAGTGTGAAGAGAGGGGGAAGAAAGGGAAGGAAACCAATGCGGTGATCGAGCTGAATCTCACAAGGTCTTCCTTTCTGGGTAAATATGAAAAGAAGGGGCAGTACCACGACTTCCTAAAAAACCCCAGCTGTGAAACTGAGGGAGGCAGGGGGGCCGAGCGGAAAAGTTCAGTGGAGTTCGATGTAAAAAAAAAAAAGCCGTCATTTCCGCCTCGGAAAACAAGACCCGAACGGCACAGAAATGCTCTGTCAGAGGGGGGGGTCACACCCTTCACGGTTGAGGTGGGGGGATTTGGTGCCCACCGTCTGGGGGGGGGGAGAATCCACTGATAGGGGCTGGGCCGAAAACCGAAGGGAAAAAAGAATTGGGTCGCGGGACGTTTAGGTGAAAAACGCATCCGACAAAACAGACGAGGGATATATTCGTAATAAGGTACCGCGGACAGAAAACCAAGCCCTAACAGGAGAAAAAGCGGGACGCGCAATTCTAGAGCAGGTCAAGGACGGGATGAATGTTTTCAAAGGTAGCACAAATTACGCACGGGCCCGGAACAAGACCACCTTGTAAGATAGATGGCGGGGATAGGGGAAGGGGCCTGCGATCAGGGGGGGTAGACTCTGTCCATTTATAGGAAGGGAAAACAGAGGGAAAAAAAAAAAGCTAGTGGGGAAGAGGCGCGTAGTCTTCGCCTCAAGAAAATCACTTCAGACATCAGTAGGTGAGAGGGAGAAAAAGTGGAAAAGGCGTCAGGCGGAAAACGCGAAAAAACGCTTCATCGGTACTGCACAGCGATTTTAGAACCTAAAAAAACGGTAAATGGATGGAACATTCAGAATAGTATACTCCTCGTGAGGGGAGGGGACCGATGCGGGGAAGGAACAGAGAAGCGTTGGTAAATTTGCTTCAGGAAGTGCAAGTTTTTCAGAAAGCCTCTAAATTTCCGCAAAACCAAAAAAAGGAAGGGGTATCAACCTCCTCAGGAAGCCTAGCGTGCCTCTGAGGTCTCCACAGGAGGAAAAGTTCGCGGGAGGATATCTCCCCGCTGGCCTGTTCAGACTGTGAAGTGGCCAAAAGCTTTCAGGTTTGGGGGCGCGACGTATTAACAGGGCACCAAAAAGGACATCAGCAAGATTTCTCTAGGATGCCCGCTGTGGAGTCTGATAAAGGTTTATCTGCCAAAGAAGTTAGGGGGGGAATGACTGTAGGCGGCTGGAGGGAACCTCATTTAGGAAAAAAAAAGGTGGTAGAAGGAATTCTGCTCTATAGTACAGTCCAAATTGAACAGGAATCGAAACACATCTGGGGCGGGGACTACAAAGAAAAAGAATTGTCATGAGGAATACATTACAAAAAAGGGTCATCTTTGAGAAGGAAACGAAAGCCTGTCATAAAATAACTAAGTTCGCATCGAGGAGAGCCTCTGAGAGTACATCTTCGCGGGGAAAAAGACGAGGGCAAGACCGGGTGCAGGCCAAAAAGCCAATTTACTCACAGGGGGGGTCCATCCACGCCGAACGAGTATGAAAATAAGCGTGTTGACACACAATCCGCACGAAACGCCAAAAAAAGGGGGGACTCAGAAGGTGGGTAATAGGCTTCTTACTCGGCGAGATAATGGGGATCAAAGGGACTGTGTCCAAAACATCGATATGGGGAGAGAAATGGTTGGATCAGGAAAGGCAAACAAGTTGTTGGGGGGTGCGAATCCTACTCAAGATGATTAGGAAGGAGGTCCAGCAATAACCCGGTGGGTGCCTGCCAATAAGACCTCTTCGACCATCTGATCGTGGGGTTGACCTGACATCGATTTCGCACAAGAAAGAGCACTACGCCGGAAAAAAAAATCAGGATAAAAAGGAATGTGGGAGGGGGGGGGCTACCAAGGGTCGGGGATGGGTGTACACCGTCTGGAAGTTTTACCGACCGTGAGAACTAAAAGGGATCCAGTTTACTTGGCGGTGGGGGGAATGACAGGGGGAGACGTAGTGAACGAAAACACGAACTCCTGATGAAAATCACGGGGGACATGCCGGTGGTCTGCACGCTATTAAAAAATGCTGGATGTGACAGAAATTCTTTCTTGGTAAAAAGACTGGTCCTTTGTGGGTGGGGCGGTATTAGGGTCCAATTGGCTCAAGAGAGGTCTTAAATGCTTAAGCCCCAGTACGGTCTTGTCTTAACTTTTGGATGGCTCCATTGGGGGGTGCCCTTGGGGGGAAAGAGCTTGGATGGGGCCAGCCGACTCTGTTGCCAGGCAAGGAATTGACCCTAAGCCGTAACCAGGACAGAGGAGGACAGAGACTTGCTTTTCCCACCAGAAAGAGAGCAAGTATCGGTTGGAACAACGTGTCGGCAAGGCCTAAGCCTGAAGGCATTATGGGGTAGTATGCCGGCTCGGTCTACGGGGCCCGCAAAAAGAGCGAGTGCATAGCGCCGCCAAGAAATGCGAGGGAGGCCGGGCCATAAGAGGGCTCCTGCGCGATAGGGAGCATTTGTGGGGGTACCGGCGGGCAGAGAAGCCTGGCGGGATTGTGTCGTTAGTCGGTGGAAAATTAAGGGGGTCGGCGGGGTCGAGATATGAAAGGACTAGGGGGAGCGTGCAACCCGGGTAGCTGGGGGCGCGTCGGGGGGAAATACGTGTGGGGGGGGTTGGGCGGACCTGACGGCACAGGAAGTAGAGAAGGGGAGGCCGCACCTGGGGGACGACGTGGGCTACTTTGGAGCGTGAAGTAGGTCGGGTAAGAAAGAGAGCGGCCGAGGCGAATATGAGGGAGATGCGGGCCGGCAGGGAGGGGAAGGGACAGGTATGCAAAGAAGAAGAACTGTCGTACTCCCCGGAATGAGTATCGTGGGAGGAATACACCATTTTTCGCCTCGCAGGGTTAAGGGGATGGTAAGGGGAGGTAGTCCGGATAGGGAAGTTGGAGTGGGTCGTAAGATAAAAGGAGGCGCGGGTATGGGGGTGGTGAGGCGGTATGGTTAATGGAACACTGATAAGTTCGTTCCTTATGAGGAAAGAGGTCGGAGGGAAAGCACCAAAAAAGACAAGGCCCCTGCGAGATATACAAGACCTCCGGTCGCGGTGGGGAGGTTTTGGTGTATCCGGTCGGGGGGGGGAACCAGCATCTCGTTTTCGAAAATAGGGAGGCCCTCAGTCATAAAGGACGAATGGGATGGAGCCCAACTTCATGTTCTTTCGTAAATGACTTTCATAACGAAAAAAAAATGAAACCGTTGCTGGGACTAGAGGAGGGGGCAATTGTAATGAGGAAAGGAGTAAGAAGAAAAAACATAATGGTCTATTCCTTGAATCTAGACTGCCAATGTCCAGTGAACCAGCAGAGAAAAAGGGGAACGTCATCTAGACATGCCTCCTGAAAAGCCAAATACGACATGATTCTTCTCGCAAAAAAAAAGGCCGGTTTGCTCTTTCGTGACGACAAAGACCACCCCCGGAAAAGGTCACTCAAACATGGGGGGAAGAAAAGGAAAAACTCAGCAAGGAGGTAGAAAAAAAGAAGAAAAAAAGGTCAGCCAAAATGGGTGTCGTTCGGGGTTAGGGAAAAGGGGAAAACTGAAAGAATGTTACTACTATCGGAAAAATGCGCGGGGTACGGAAGTGAGTGCAGAAATAGGCTTCTACAAAAAAAATGTTTCTGTGGGCTAGAGGGGGAAACGGGAAGGAGATCCGTTTCGAGAAACTCGTCAGGGGGAAATAATACACACCTATGCACAGGGATGGGGGGAAGGCCGTAGAAAGAGAAAACCGGAGCCGGCGGGCAAGTAAAGGAGTAGACTTCTGTCTCAAAGCTGAAGAAGAAGGAAATCTGTGGGAAACAGATGAAGTACAACGTCTGGAGGTATGGGGGGGAAAGAAGGAAAAAGCAAAAGAAAGCTTCAAGGAGAAAGCAACCTTTTCGGACGCACCAGCCACCTGATCCGAGACGGACAGAGAGGAAAAAAAGCCCACCTTCAGAGGGACCAAAGAAAGACTAAACAAAAAAAAAAAACGCCGAACTGTAACGACCGAAAGCTCAACCTCACAACAAAAGGGTCCGAATAAAAAAAGCCTGGTGGGCATCTGCAAGTACTATCGAGAAGGTCCGGGTCTCTGAACAATACTCACTGGAGAAAAAAAAGAGATTGGGGGTCTAGTGGACGGGGCTCGAGAAAAAAAAAAAAAAAAAAGGATTGACGGGAGCCTTTGATGCCGCTACAAGTGGGACACAACAGTGCGGTATTTTACAGAAGTCTTCTTCAAAAATCAGCAAAAGGGGTATACTCAAAAAAACATATTATTAGTAAAATAGAGAACCGGAGGAGGGGGGGTGTAAAAAAAGGAAAAAAAAGCATCCCTACTAGGGATGGGGAATAACTTTTGGAAAAGGAAAGTCTGGAAAGCAATAACGGTCGAGGTAAAAAGAGGGCATTAGTCGAAAAAAAGACCCCGGTGGAAGGGGGGGGTTTACTGGCACTCGCCAAGTGAAGTCGGGGGCAAGCTGCTAAGAAGGGCACGTCCAGAGGAGATCGGGGGGACTGGGGAAGGGAGCACCTCTGTGTACTGGGTTGGAAGATCGGTCTTGGAAAAGGGGGGAACGGACTGGCTCGAGCGGGTAAAGTCGGAGGGGCCTCTGAGGGGGGGTAAAAAAAAAAACATAGGGGGGGAAGCCTTCTCCGAAGCGTTTGTCGGGAGTGGGAAGATACCTCCTTCTTTTTGAATAGACAGGAAAATTGGCGGACAAAGAAAGGAAGGTCCAAACGCCAAAACGTCGGAGGAGCGTCTGGTTGAACAGCGAAAAGGGCTGAGTGTGACATGATTGAAAGAAAAATCTCAGGAACAAGAGGCGAAAAAAACCAGACCGCCCAGTTGGCGAAAGGGTTAATTAACCATTGAGGCTCTGGGAGTAAGTTCCCATAGTAATCCAAGAAGGGGAGGTCAAAACCCAAAAACAGCCCTCTATAGATAACAAATTGTGTCCGATCCGGAAAAAAAAAGATCTGCCAGAACTCAAAGGTAAGACCCCCCTCAAGGGGGGGGGGATGAAAGGGTCGTAACTCTTTACAGTCATTGCAAAAAACCCAAACAGCTTGGAAATCAAGAAAAGCCAAGCGCCGGGAGGGCAGAGGGGGGGGTCAGAGCAACCATTATCTTGAAGAAAACTGCAACTTTCAGAAAGAGCCACGGGGAGCAGTCGCTGCGCTCGAAAAAAATAGGTGTTTTCGACGCAGGAAAAAAAACCATTAATTCTGAAGACCCCATCCGGGTGAAGGTCGGGTTCGAAAAAAAAAGAGGAAACAGAAAAAAGAAATGTCGATATCCTGCACCCGCTTGGAGATCCGGAGGGGGAACAAAGGAAGGAGCGAGCTACCTTCAGGGGCGAGGTGCTCCCGACCACTAACGTCATTGTCGGGCACCAAGAAATTGAAACGGAAAGGGGGATAGGGAAATGTGTGTCCGGAAAAAAGTCGGCTAGGGACAGAACAAAGGGAGTTTCGGGGGAGGGGAAGGCCGGTTTCAAAAAAAATCCGCATAGGAAACCAAGACATGTGGGTCAACACCAAGGAGGAGGGGAGGTGCGGGCCCAGACAAGCCTTGGAGGAGGGGGGGAGGATGGAACCAACAAGAACGTTCCGACTGAACTACACTCTTGTTGGAGGGTGTTTTCCTCAGCGTCGTACCTTGACACACAAGAGCGGACAAAGAAAAAAGAAAAACCTCTTCTTAAGCGTTGAGACTGGCCCGTGGTTCGTATCATCCAACTGAAGTACCTGAGAACCCGGGATTTGGGGGAAGCGTGTAGGAGTCACCTCGTATTAAAAGGGAAATCGTAGCAACACTATAGAATCAAAGGGGGGACTCCCTGACTGGGATGCTGAAACAACACCACTGGTTCATCTTGAAAATCGTAAGGGAAAAAAGAGGGCTAGACAGAAAAGAAGTCTAGGAGAAGAAGAGATTCCTGGATAATGAGTCATTTTTCTCTCGACGTCAAAAAACCGCCTAATGACGGGGGAAAAAAAAGTACCCGCACGCTGGTTTTCCCGAGAAAAACGGCTAAGGGGAGAAAAGGTCAACGGTGTTCCAAACGCAATGGTCGAGACCGAAAGCATATTTGTATACGCGGGGGTTAGCCCAGAAGGGTTAGCTATAGGCCACGGGTGTGGTGAGAAATCGGGACCAAAAAACAGATGTCTAGAATGTTAGAGGCAAGGCAAAAAAAGTGTTGAGTCTAATAGAAAAGAAAACGGAGTAGGGGAGTCGAAGGGGGAGTGTCATAATAAAACAAGTGTGGGGCAAAAAATGTCCTCCTACCACACGAAAAAAAGATCATTTCCTGAAGAGGAGGTTTGGGGGGGGAAAGGTCAGCACTATCACCTAAAGCTTCGGAAAAAAAGGGAAACCCTTCTTTATGGAAAGAAACATTCAGGTATGGGTGGTGTTAACTAAAAAATATTTGACAGGGTTGGTTGCATCTGACCCTGTATAAAGTGGATCTGTAAACCAGGGAAGTTTTTACCAGACTGTAAACTGCTTGCCGGGCCGAAAGAAAAATACGGGGGAAGAAACAAAGAGAGGGCGCGCAAAAAAAAGAGGGGATGTATAACGAGGGGGGCGTAAAAAAAACGCATTTTGGGGGGCGTGGGAGACGCATTCCCAATGAGATGGCGGTAAACCAGTTGAAAGAGGCTCTGGTGCGACGCTGGGGGGGAAAAAAAGCATCGCGATAAAAAAGGGGAATTCATCAACCGCGGGAAGGTTCCAAAATACCAGTAGCGAAGGGGGAGGGAAGAATGACTCTTAAAAAAGAGTCAGCATCCTAAGTCAATCCCTGTGAGGCCTAAGAGGGAAAAAAAAGCGGAATTCTTGTGCATTCTAGGGGAGGATACTAGAAAAAAAAACCGAAGGACCTACCGTGGGGGGATACCATGCATGAAGTGGGCAGTAAACATCTCCAAAAAGGAAAGGGGGGTGAAATCACCTGTGGTAACTCAGGAAAAAAAAACCTGGAGGATTGTGATACAAAGTGTGTTGAGAAAGAAAAATAAAGCCTTTATTCGTACAGTGTAAAAGAAGGACTAAAAAGTCTTTGGGAAAAAAGCGCTTACGGAAAAAAAGGAATGACGGCGAATTTCCTGTTTCTCAAGCCATTAGAAGCTGGGCTCTGAAAATCCTAGGGGAATGAAGGTATACGCTAGAATGAAGTGGAGGGCCTGCGGGGTGGGAGGGCTGTGCAGTCAGACGATCGAAGGAAAAGGAAAAAGTACACGAGACATCTAAAAGCTAACAAGGAAGGTGCCGGGAGCATCTCAGACATTTCCCGCCGCTGAGGAAAACACCCTTATGACGCCGGAGGGTCTGAGCCGCCTCAAAGAGAGGAAAGTTGGTAAACCCGCCTGTTGTCGAAGTAACGTGCTGGTTGATACAAGGAAAAAAAAAGAAGTCGTGGATGCATATGATGATCATTCTAAGGAGCCAGACTGGGTCAGACGGTGGTGTATGGCCTCGGGGGAAAAAACGATAAATCTGCGCTGGGTTCACGACTCTGACTTCTTTCGAATCGTCGGGGAAAATTCGAAACCGCTACACACCAAGAAGGGAAGAATGCGGGGCTGTTAAACCGCGAAACGTGGAATTCATATCCAAAGGCCGGGGCCTCACCCACCACTGCACGAAAATTGCTCAAAAAAAAGGGAAAACGGTGCAATGCATTTTCTTTTGAAGCGGCGGCGAATTGTCAGAGATGAGTCCTCTATCAAAGAAAGGTTACCTAAGAGAGGGAAAAAAGCGGCATTACGACCGGGTTCTACCGTGGGGCCTAAAAATAGAGGACAGGGCAGACCAGTCCCTATTAGAAAAGTCGGGAGATAGAAGGAACACCTAAAACCGTAGAGGGAAAGAGGAACTTGCCGAGGCCTAACTTCTAAAAGGAAAAAGACTATGGTGGAGAAAAACAAGGAGAGAAAACGAGGGCAGTCCACAACTAGGTACTGAGAAAAAAAGAATCTCTATTGAGAGTTCTGCAAGAATTGTTCGCCTATAGAAAAAGGGAAAGGGATTGCAACAATCTCACAGGGAGAAAAAACTTCAAAAAAGGGGGGGGGGTTGATGTCGTATACTTCGGTAAAGTTGCGCCTTCGAGAACGAACGTTGAATGCAAAGAAAAGGAGCGCCCAAACAAGTCTGCTGTCATCAAAACAAAAGCATGGGA
>Ga0179593_1560691_pt1 | contig 14096 bp, 17 predicted proteins | sample CZODoug2_1_08_16_FD_185931 | JGI IMG/M metagenome (GOLD analysis project Ga0179593, IMG submission 185931) | Vadose zone soil fungal communities from Angelo Coast Range Reserve, California, USA - CZODoug2_1_08_16fungal (PacBio error correction) | ecosystem: Environmental > Terrestrial > Soil >...
CCAGTCGGCCAAAAACTTAAAAAGAAACGGCAACTTAACTGCCGATGCGGAAGCGGACGCAGTTGGGTGCCTACCAATAACATGCAAAGGACCGCGCGCGTCGGAAACAAAGGAGAAGTTATTTGCTGGGAGAGGAAAACACCGCAAGAAAAAACACCCCGGAAACGACGGTTGAAAAGCGCAAGATAATAAGAAATTCCATGTCTTGGCAAAAGTCCGGACGAACAAATTCCAGAGTTCGGAGGAACAAAGTCCGACACCAGTAGGGATTCAAAAAACGTCTAAATCGAGAAGAAAACGAATTCCAGGGAGAAACGGAGCTTGCCCAGTGGGGAGGGAGTCTAAAAGCAAAAAGGGAGGGAGCCTAACCCACAATTCATTCCAGAACAATGTCGCAAGTGGAACGGGGGGAACCTTGACAGAAAACTCCATGGGGCAGTCATTTTAGGTGATCTTGGAAGATCCTGGAAGGGAGGAATCATGGCAATTTACGAAAAGAAACCCGTTCGGAGGGGGCGGTGGAAAGAGTCACCGGATCCGGGGTAAAGGGCTCATATGAAACATTGGGTCTTCGGAGGAAAGCCGCATCAGATCGTCAAGAAACTAGGGAGACAGTGGAAATGAAACAATAGAAAAGGGACTTAGGAAGGGTAGGGCTTAACAAATACAAACTAAAGTCACAGCCAAGGACTGCGGGAGAAGTGGCCTAAAAAGGCCAGCCTCTGGATTACTAAAAACTAAATATAGAAAAATCAAAACGAGGACGCGGCAGACCGTGGTAGGAAGTTTCAAACCGGAACCACTCCCACACGGGCCTCGAAAAGTCTTTCCGTGCGCAGCAGGGAAAAAAAGGAAGGCGGTGTACCAGGGCGAAGGATTGGAGAATTTGCCGGGAGAACGAAAAGAATCTAAAGGGGGGTTGGAAAACACAGCCTCCAGTCGGGAGAGCTATACCCTTTCCCAAAACATAAAAAAGTCCACGGAAAAGAAACTCGGAGACCGTTGCTGTAAATAGGAGAGGAAACAGACGGTGGGTTCGCGCGCCAAGGAATAGGATCAAGGTAGAAACATCCGAAAACAGGGGGTCCTGGTTCTGCGAGGGTCCCGGATGAAGACCGGCAACTAAAGTTAAAAAGTTTTGAAGCAAAAATATGGTGCGAAAGGCCAATCTGGAAAAAATGAGGAGAGGAGGTTGCAGGAGCTCGAAGTCTTAGGGATTCAGACTGGGGAGTAAGAACCGTAGTGTGGGTTCTGAGGGCGGTGAAGAAAAACTGACAAGAAATAAGCCGTGGCATCTCTCTCAAAAAAACGGAGGGAGAGATGCTCACTGCAGAACGCCATAGCGCTAAAAAAAACTTGTAAGAAACCCGGTACAGACCTAACCGAAAAACAAAAGGGGCCAGGAAAGACCAGGAAAGGCCTAAAAAGGTCTCGCGCGACTTAAGTCATAAAAAGGGGCTGCTGGTGGGGCTGCCAGGGCGAACACAAAAAGTCAGGGTCAGCCAAGAAAAGGTACTTAAAAAGATAATAAGGCGCAAGGTCGGAAGGAGGTCGGAGGCTGGTCCGAGCAGAAAAGGGGGTAACCGAACCGCTGGGCGGGAATGCGGAAGAAAGGAACCCGCGGGGGAAAAGGTGACTGTTGGTTCTCATTAAGTAATAGCGGAAAGCCCTTGAGGTGGTTGGGGAAGAGAACAAGCAAAACGTTGGGGGTCTGGAGATTAAGAATCCAAAGAGGAAGTCCGATGGAAGGGACCGCACTGTGAAAAGGGCCTTTTAGCCCTAAGGGGGGAGGGTGAAGCTTAGGTTAGACAAACATCGGGGGGAGTGGTCTTGGTCTGTTAACAGCATGCCTAATAGGGAGGATCCAGGTGAGGAAAATTAATCGCAGGGATGGTGAAGGTCCAGCAATTGACGCAAGAACGAAAAAACTCGTTCCTTGAAGTAAGGAGTGGCTGGGGATGGGGATCACGGAGGAAAGGTGATGAGATTGGGAAAAACAGGTCCGAAAAATAAGACGGAAAAAGGGCGATGGAAGGAGATGGTAAAAAAAGGACCTGGAAAGGGGGAGAAGAAAACAGATAATCACGGTCTGCCCCTAGAAAAACCCCAGCGAAGTACCTTACCCGAGCAAACCAATTGTACAGTGGGGAAGCCCTGCGGAAAATGCAAAAAAGCGAGGGAACGAATAATGTGTTTGAAAGATCTTCTAGAATGAAAACGGCCCGCCCCGGGAAAAAGTCTGCTTCGAATACGGAAGGAAGAACTGCTAATAGGTCCGTCCATACTAAAAAGGGCGCATCGCCGTGTTGCGTCCGGGGAGGAGGAAAAAAAAAACTACATTATGCACCGACGGGAACATCTCGCGAAAAAAAAAATTTGAAGTAAGGACGGTACCTAACACACCTGTCCGCCGACAAAGCAAGAGACACAAGCGGAAGAGTAAGAGCCGCCCAAAGCTAAAGCAAGAGCACGGAAAAAGGTACGACCTGACAGGGCAGCTTTTTCAACAGAAAAAAAGAGAGCGTTGACTCCGACAAACTACGCTCTTCCATAAAAGGGCAGGGCAGCAGAAAAAGAATAGAGAGAAATCTTAAAAGATCAAAAGAAATGGAAGTCGCGCTAAAAAGTGGGGAAGAGGTAGTTAGTAAAGGTCACCAAGAGCAACTGACGCGCCTTGCAGCGAACTCAGTTGGAGTCAAGAGAAACACTGAGAAAGCGGGAGGAAATTAACATCATGGGCGGCGTTCAAAAGAATGGGTAAGAGGTAAAAAGACAATAAAAACCACGTTAATTATGTCAACCCGCCATGCCGGCGAAAGAAGAGCGCTGATAAAAGTGGGAGGACAAGACCGGCCGAAGGCGTTTGTGTCAAGACACAATGACACACGATAAGGAAAAGGGATTACGTAATGCAAACTTTCAAAAAAGAGCGAACCGAATCGGAGACACTGGAGGGCGGCCTGGTGGGCAGTCCGAAAGTCTACAAACGGAAGCAAGTCCCAGTCATTCCCCGTTTCAGGCCCCGCTGGGAAACTGGAAAAAGGCCGGAACTCCCGGGGTCTCTCATTTATAACTGGGGGGAACGGAGGCGCGGCGGCACGGAGGATTTACAAGGAAAAACTACCCGAGGCGTTGTCGAGAACTACATAAAGGAAAGATGCGATCAAAGTCAGGCTGGCAAAGAGGGAAGTCCTTCCGGAACCTGACAACAATAAAAGAAACTAAGCGCCATGCAATCCGCCAGTCTTCATACCATGATTGTGTCAATCGGAAAAAACACGCCAAACGAGGCAAGCAATACTGATACGTGTCCAAAATGAAAAAACCAAGGGAACATAAAAGCCGCAAAAACATAGAAGAAACGACGGACAGGGAAGTCCCCGGGGTTCCCCAAACCGAAAGAGGGGGGCACAACTAGAAAACTTATCCGAAATTTAAGGGTTGAGGCGAAGATCTTGTTGCAAAACAAGGGTTGCCTTATTGGAAACACGAAAACGGGATCAACGAAGTCGAGGTGTGTCGGAGAAGTTAATCTAGAGGAACCAATCCTAAAAAGACCTGCGCAACGGTCAGGCAAAAGGAAACCCAGGAGCCCGGGAGCAGGAAAGTCCAAGCCAACAAAAAGGGGGGCTGTTATGCCATTGAGACAGTGAGATAGAAATCAAGGGCCTTCAAGAAGACACATCCGACAGCGGGGGGCGTGCTAGGAGACAAGATGAAATAAGGAACTGAAAAACTTAATTGCGGAACAGCCTCAGAAAGACCAAACAATTATGTTATGAAGGAGGAGAAATCTCGCAAGTGCAAAGTTCAACTCAAAAATTAGAGGTTCGGTAAACGAGGGGGAAAAACGATACCTAGCGTGTTGGGTTCGGACCGCGGGTGGGTTCGAAGAAACTGGGGGAGTCTGATATGGAAAAGGGGGCTGGTCGCCGACGTAGACATCGCTCGACACAAAACAACGGCGAACGAAAGGGCAAACAGACCACCTAATTTAAACCTAAATGTTTGCCGCCCGAGGTGGGAAAAAAACCGCTTACCGAAAAAACCCTTAGTGCAAAAAAGGAAAGGCATACCGGAGAGACCGCTTCGACAGCCTGCGAAAAACAGGACTCTATATTGGGCTTCAGGAAGAGCCATAGGGGTATTGGGGCTCGTACCGCAACCCGTGAAGTCCTCCAGGAAGGCAAAGTGTCCTCTGGACATAAAGGCCCGCAGGAAAGCTTCCAAAACTTGAACTGAATCGCGGAGAAACCGGGGAGAAGTATTCGCCTGGAAGAAACTCGAAGGGAGGTGGAGAACGGGGAAGGTTGCTAGGCCGGATTCCAAAGCCCGAAAATGTTGAAAGAACGACGAGGAGAAGGGCCAGTTCGTGTCGTCAAAAGAAGCAAACGTATTGAAGATTAGGTCTTAGACACAACGCAAGGGAAAGAAAATTCCAGAAAGGAGTTTGTATAGTGGTGCCGTAAGGAAGGGGGGGAACCAAAAGGGGACAAGCGGGGCTCCCGCCGTAGAGATGTAGGGGGGTCAGACAGCGGGGAAAATAGGTTAAGAACCAAAATATTAATCGCAAAGTATGGAGAAAGAAGAAAAAAAAAGTGGTGTGGCTGGACGCCCAAAAGGGGAGATGATCAAAAAACTCCTGGGGTAATTCGTGATTTTGTCAGGACAAGGACTATAAAGGGATTGACGACTGAAGGATTGGAGGGGAGAAAAAGGACTGAAAAAAATGGCATGACGAATGATGGGTCGGAAATTGAGAAACCTCCCTTGCAAAACGCTGTCGTAAATGGGCCCATGGGAGCCTGCATGCCCCAGCAACTAAAAGCTGGGAGAAAGTCCAAAGGAAGACTTCTGCAAGGTCAGAAAGCTAAAAGGGATAAAAAGGTGGCTAATGAATGGTGACGAGCATAAGAAGAAGGAGTCTGACAGACTTGAACACCGCACCCGTTCGAAAATGCAGGTTCTTATGAAATCTATGTATCCTGTCTGCGAAGAGCCGCGTGAAAGAGGGTTGTTGGAAGAGAAGAATCTCACGTCAAAAGGGGGTCTAAAAGAAATCGCCAAGGGACCGTACTCGTCAAAAAGGTTCAAAACGGTGGTTCATCAAGAGGTCGACGGGGGAGTGACTACAGGGGAAGGTCACCGGGGTACAACAAGACAGGTATTTAAAAAGTCCAGACGCAAAGAAATGGGTTTTTCGAATCTATTCGGAGAAAGTGCACTGAAAGGAGAAACTGAGGAAGTCCCCAGGGAAATAAGCGTGGTTCAAGCGGCGTGACGTGGAATCGGGAGAGAACAAGACAAGAAGAGAAAGACGGGGACGAATTACATTGTGTGGGGGGGGGTTGGGTGGGGGGGGGGTTTATTTTGGGTTTTTGTGGGTGGGGGGGGGGGGTTTTTGGTGGGGGGGGGGGTGTTTTTTGGGGGGTGGTGGGGGGGGGGGGTGTTTTTTTTTTTGGGTTTGGGTGGTTGGGTTGGGGGTTTTTGATTGGGGGGTAGGGGAGAATCGAGGTTGTTGGGTTGTTTTGGTGGGTTTTGGGGGGAGGGGGTTGTGGGGGCTTGCTGGCTGAAACCCCCACCCCCACGGGGAAACAAGAGAGATCCAAAAATTTAACTCGTGCTGCTGCCAAGGAGTGTAAGAGCAAGAGGAGAACTGAGGGGAAAAAACTCACGAGGAGCCCTGTCGGATTTTGGGATACGCTGCCAGAGAGAATCGGTCGCAAGAACAAAGGAGGGAGTCCGAGCGTCTAGGAAAGCTGATACAAACAAGGCAACTCCTGAAATGGGGAGAACTTATTCAAATGGAACAATAGGAAGAGAAAAATAGCCATCTAGGTGTATCTGAGCCCCCGAAAGCCACGGCGGAGGAGGTAAGGTGAAGAACAACGGAAAGGATTGAAACCGCACAGGGAGAAGGTAACGGGGTCAGAAAAAATCACGCGAACGCAACAAAAAAAAAGTCTTCTAAGACTGAAACAACCTTCAGCAGAGGGAAGCAATGGTCGAGCCCCACAAAAAACCTTGGGGCAGTAGGGGTGAAGACTGAGAAAGTGATTGACTCTTTGTCGTCTGTGGCAGGGGGGAAAGAAGTTACGACCCCGAAGACAAAATTAATGGATTTTTGCAGGACGTCCAGAAAAAGAAGAGGTGAAAAACTAAGAGAAAATTGCAGTGGAATTCCGGTTCCCTGACAGAGAGAGAGCTCGGTTCAAAGAAGATCCAGACCGCCAAAGCGTCTGCAAGGGCCAGAAGGGGGTTCGGGGCGATAGCAGCCAACGAAAGTACTTTTAAGAGGCCACTCGGGAACTAGTAAGCAAACCCACTAATAAACGTGGGAGACTTACGGGAACCTAAATGGAGAACACCAATGCGGCTTCTAGGAAGAGTAAAAGGTGTGCAAAGGGATCCCCTATCCAAAACATCCGCTCAAAGATTCTTCCGGGAGAACCCCAGTGGAGAGTTTATCCCGGTTTTGGAAACGTGAGGGGAAAGAAAGCGACCACGAACTGTATAAAGAAGAGGATTAATAAGTGGTTCGAGAAAAAGAAAAGTTTCTGATGAGGAGAGTACAAAACAGTGCCGTCAAAAAAAACTAAAAAGGGCAAGTCAAAGGAAAACTCGGAACGAGGCCCTGCTAAAGGAAGAAAAACCTGTGCCAGCTGGACAAAAAAAAAAGAAATCAAGTCCGGGACACATACACAGGAAGAGGGATTTGCAGAGAAGGTCCATGAAAGTGCAAAACCGAAGTAAGGGTTGGAGCGATAATGCATCAAAAAAAAAAGAAGACATAGGTGAGGGAGAGAAGCCAAGACTCAGAAGCTTTGAGAAGAGGGGAAGACCAAAGGCATAGGAGGATCCTTGGAGGCAGAATGGCAAATATCCGTGGGGGGAGAAGGGAAAGATGAGGGGGGGGTCGTACAGGGTTTTAGGAAAAGAGGCAAGGAAAAGTCGCCAACTTCTCCTCAACCCCAAAGAAGAAAAATAAAAGAAAAAACGCTCGGTCACAACCACAGTAGACTTCCTCTTACACCGGGAACTTGCAAAGAGGGGAAAAAACCCACCTCGAAAGATAAAAAGAGGGGCAAGGAAACCGTTTAAGAAACCGCAGCTCCATGTCAAAAAAAAAAAGCCGGCGAACAAAGAGATTTGTGCTGAAAGGAACCATAAAGCTGGAAATTCGGACAGCACAACCAGTCATTCATACAATTTCCCGGAAAGGTCATCGGACATAGCCCTTGAAAAAGTCAGCTGCCTACGAATTGCCGATCAAAATCTGTAACGAAAAAGGTAAAATGAAAAAGGGGGGGGGGGGGGGGGGGGAAAAGGTCTCAACACTGAGCGATGGGTTCCGACATTCCGTAAGCCGAACTTTAAATCAACTTGTCGCAAAACAAAGGAAGAGGTCTTTGAGCGGAAAGACGTCGTTAGAAAAGCAAACGAAGTCTTCGCCGGCGCTGTGAGGTGACCTCCAGGTTACCGGGAGGAAAAAATTGTTGGGGTAGGGGAAAATGAGGGTTTGGGAAAAAAAAGGGCCCGAAAAAAGACCGTAAAAGATATAAATGGGCGGGTGGTACTCAAATGAAGATGGGCTGGAACGAACGTTTTGGGATTGCAACAATCGTACAGGTCCCAGGACGGGATGTGAGAAGAAAAGGGACTCCAAGCGCTGAAAAAAAAACTCCACACGTTAGTCATATGGACGGGGGTTCTCAATGGAGAAGAGAAGTATTGAAGAAAGTCGGTGGGGAAAACCAAGGCCGATAAACCGCACGGGGATGTGGGAAGGGAAAGAAAGAAACCGCCTTCAGACGGGTAGTAGGAGTAGGAGAAAGTCTCCCTGCCGAAGAAAATCCCTATCACGAAAAAAAACGCGGGGGAAAGGAAGCTGCAGAAAAAGGAGTGGAGGACAGCTCCAAAAGGGCCTTCCTAATTGGGGCTTCTCAGGGCGAAGATTTGGTCTGGTGGTCGAAAAATTTCGTAATGAACCGAACTCAGAAGATCCCGAATTGGAGGATCTCGAGGGGAGAGGGCTAATGAAAGAGGTCGAAGGGACTAAAAAATCAAGGGGGGAAAGGGGGGAATAAACTTGCTGGAGGACGGAATTGACCTCCTTAGACCGGACGCAGGTCGGCCAAGAAAAAATTCACGGATAGATGGCTACCCCCGGGTTGCCAGGGAAGAAGGAGACGAAGCCTTCTAAGAACGACGCCCAAAGAGGTGAAAAGGCGAAGACAACGTTTCGATCACCGGCACGGTGACATGAACTGAAGAAAAAGAAAAAGCGACTCTCAAGGAAGCTTGCGGCCGAATACTCGAGTCAAACTGGAAAAAGAAAATTCCACAAAGGGATCTCAAAAAAACAAACAGGAGAGGAGAAAGTCAGACCGCAGTGAAAAGGAAGGCTTCAAAAAGGATAGCGAGGGAAGCGGCCATCACGAAAAGGGGGAAAAGAGGACAAGGTCCATGTGCGAACTTCCTGAATATGTATAGAACGCTTTTTTCAAAGAGAGGGGCGGCTCGGGAATGGACAACATTGAGGGGGGGAGTCACTGCAAACAAGGGAATATGTTAAGAATCGAAACGATCCTGACAGCGCACGCAGGACTTCAAAGAGGAAGTAATTTCGTCCAAGTCGTCCAAAAAGCCACGAGATGCGTCGTATTCGGAAACAAAAAAAGGGAAAATGACGTTCTAACCATCAAGAATCGAAAGGAGAGGGCAGGGGGCAATTAAAAAGACGAATGCAGAAAAAAATTCTTGCTTATACTGGGGAAAAAAGAGTCATCACACTAAGGTGACCTAAAAAAAACAGTTGGGGCGCAATTATTTTGAGATCGGGGACTTGTAGCGGTAAAAGTTCCCAGGGGAAGAAAAGGGGAAAAGATACTCCCCGGAGGCAATTTCTGGGAAAAAAAAAAAAAAAGAAACAAAATCCAAGAGGGAAGGGAATACTTCAGCAAAAGGACAAGAGACGAAGGAATTCGTCCAGTTGCGAGGCGAAAAGGGACTTGAACATAAAAAAGAAAGAATTAAGAAAAGGTGAAAAGGGTCAATTGCACAAGGGAAAACTAGGGAGACGGTCATCACAGAAATTGCGACAGACTATTGAGGGGAGCTAAGAGGAACCAAGATATCAAACGTGTACGGGGGGGGGGAAGCGTTTTAGGAATCGCTGGAGGGTCCCCTGGGGGAAAAAACACTAAAGTAAAGCACCCAATCCACAAAGAGAAAAGAACCAGGAGACATGGCGGTGAACCAGTTGAAAAACGAAGGGAGAAGCGAAGATCTGGGTTTGGGGAAAAAGGGATTTCAGAGAAACGAACTTGGATTCGATTGGGGGAGAAAAACGAAAGTGTTCGATCGGATCAAGTGAAAAAAAGGACAATGGAACAAAACAGCGGGAAAAAGACCCAAAGGAAAAACACAAAAGAGTTCTTGCGTGAGGAAACCACGGGGGGACAGGTACGATGGTTCTCAGAGGAAAAGAATCAAAGACCTAAATCAAGGACGAAACAGCCGTACAGCGTTCCTGTAAATTGGCGTCCATGGGAGGGCAAACAGAAGGGGTTAGGAGAAGGCCAAAAGATCAAACACAGAAAAAGAAACGATTAGGGTCAAAAGAGACATCCAAAGCTAGAATGGCAAAGACGGCTTCGAGTTACTGAAACGTAGGAAAAAGATACCGAAGCCGGTGCGGACCCGGTGGGGTTAGAGAAAAAGTGCAAAGTAAAAAGGCAAAGACAAACGCCGAGCGGAATATCTAGAAAACAAAAAGCGTAGGAGGAGTAGCTCACTGGCATCGGCATAGCTTCCTCGTAAGGGCCTGCCCAAGGGGAAAGAAACAAAAAAGAAAAGAAAAAGGGGAAAAACAAAAGTAACTAAAAAAACCGTTCATAAAAGGAGGAGATGCAACCCGCCTGGAAAAGGGAATTCTAAGGGGGATAGAATTCAAAAAGAGAAAAACCCCAAAAAACCCAAAACCAACACAAAAAAAAACCCGCAAACCCCAAAACCCAAATCCAACAACCAAAGGAAAGGCCAGAAAAACCACAAAAAGGAACAAACGAAAAACAACAGAAAAACCAGCAAAAAAAAAAGAAACAACAAACAGCACATCCAAAAAAAAAAAACCCAAGAAACAAGCTCAGAAGAGGAACACCCAGAAAGCCACCAAAACCAACACAGAGGAGGGGGGAGGGTGTTTGGCTGCGCAGAAAAGGAAACCGTAATACAGGTTCAAAGGGGTGCCCGGAAAGGACCAGGAATAAACGAGGGAAGGGATTGGAAGACTGGAATTGTAAAAGCGGTAGCGAAAACCCGGTCGATGGCGCGTTCAGCTTTCACGCGGGGTTATTGAACCGATATGTCCGAAAGAAAAATACGACCGGAAATTGGATGCTTGCAACGACAAATGACGAAATAGGTGAGCGTGTCTTGACGAAAAAGGGTTTCCAAAGATCTTCGCCGGGAGAACCGAAGTCGATGTTAAAAAAGAGGACCGCACGGTTCGAAAAATCTGTGGGGGTAAGGGTGGACCAAAAAAAGCCAGCGGCTGTCCACAAACGCCGAGAAAGTGAAATATTGGGTGGGGGTCTGAGGTTCGGGGGAAAGAAGGAACCCAGCAGTGCCGCTGTATTCACGAAGAGCAAAGAGGAAAATTTGATAAAAAAAGGGGGTATGGCAAGGGGGGGGGACCCTCCAGAAAAAATCCTAAAGGATAAATTAGAGGTTCAAAACACTAAAAAATTCTGAGAAGCAGGAGGCGAATTAACAGACGGACTGCCACGAGGAGAAAAAAATTTGTCCCAAGGAAGAAAAGGGAATGAAAAGTGAGAAGGAGGAAACCGGGAAGGAAAAAGAACTTTGAAGTGGGCGTAAATCAAACCTGCAGACAGACGGTCCCAAAAATAAAGGACAGAGAAAAGAGAAGAAAGGGGGAAGGTCCCAAAAGAAAACAGTGTTAGAAGGGGGGGTGAACAAAAAAAAGTTTTGGGAGTTAACGACTCCCGGAAAAAGAGGGTGCGATGGAGGGAGGGGTGGAAAGAACGTCCTGGAGTGGCGGGTCGGGTGGGGCGTAGAATCACCGCATCGTTCGATTGCGAAGGCAAGGAAGAAAGGCTCAAAATCACCGAGGAAGAAAAGAGGGTTTCGACGTAGTTCAGAGAGCCTTTGCAACGCCGGAGTTTGCAAGAACCAAGGGGATTGGCGAAGAAAGACGTAAAAAAAGTGTGGGGGGGGTCAGAAACGTATAAAGAAGAGCCACTGACAGGTTCCACAGTCGGAGGAGTGAGCTCCAGAGAGACATCAGGGGCCGGCAGGAGGACGTCCGCTGCTGATTCCCAAGAATAAGAGAAAACGTATGAAAGTCATCCGCAGGCGGGAAGGAAGGGGGAGATAGGACTAAGGATTAAAGGGGCATAAGAAGCTCAGCCGAGTCAGGTCTGGCTAAACGCCAGGGAAATAAATGAAAATGAAGAAGGGGAATATCTAACGAAATAACATCATGGGGTTAGTCAGGACTATAAGGAGGACGGAGGAAGTAAGACCAAGGGATGTCCCCCCCATCCGGCGAACATAAGAAAAGGGGAAATTGGTGACACGTAAAGACGGGCTTACAAAGGGAAAGGAAGAAGTTTCATCAGCAAGAACAAAAGAGAAAAACAGACGGAAGATGGTCAGAAAAAAATCCAGTATCCATAGAGAAAGCACGATTCGGGAACAGTGCGTGCGGTTTATGAATCTACGACGGAAAAACGTTCTATTCAAATGACAGTAAACAATGTTGTGACCCAAGGAGAAAGACCTTTGCCCCAGGCAGGAAACATGGGACTTAGAAAGGGGGGATGATCGGGGAGAAAGCCAGATAGGACTAAGAAAAGTTGAGTTAAACACAACATTTCGCTGAAGTTTCCAGAAAAAAATCATTCCATTGGCTAGAAAAAGAGAGAGCAAAAGGAATCCTGCAAGGTCGTCAGAAAAACGTCTATGCAAAAAAATCCAGAGAGATAAGGCTAGACAGTGAAAGTTACCCAGGATTGGCTGAGGGCGGAGCACAAACACAAACGGGGGGGGAAGTACAGTCCACATTGGAGAAGGGAATCAGAAAGCAGCAAAGCGGGGAAGTCACCCGCAGAAAAATATCCAAAAGTGCGTGTACCGGAGGAAGAACCCGGGAAAGCATCAAGAGGCCTCAAAGACGCAGGGGAGCCTGGACAAATCCCATTGGGAAAATTCGCAGGGGGAAACCCAGAGAAAAAGGAATCACGTTTGGAAAACTACACGAACTGATCTTCGGAACAATGGTACGGGTGCGGAGCAAAAGATTGGAACAAACCAAAAATCGTACAACGGAAAACTTACAACGTGAAAGAAGGCGAGGGGGAAAGAAATAGGTAGATTCGGACACTTTTGCTAAGAAGATCAGCCGAAAGGAAAAAGCCGAAATCACGACAGGAAACTGGTAAAGTTATGGTGTGTTCACGCTGGAGTCAGGAGAACGATGAGGGTAAATGGGTCCTGTCAGAAACCGACAAATTAATGAGAATACGAGGTAAGACTTGCCGAAGACTCGTTTAAGGGAGGAAAAGGGGAAGCAATCGTCCTCAGGGGGTTACACCGCGGTTGGGGACGTCAAGAAGGGGAAGGCCCGGTAGGGATGGTCTAAGCACATGGAACGAAACACAAAAACGAAAAGGAAAAACCCTTTGCGGGGAAAAGCACAGAGGCAAAAAGGATAGAAACGGGCACAGGCTAGGGAATAGAAAAAAAAAGGGACTAACCTCAAAAAAGATAGTATCGGAAAAAACTGATATTACGAAACGAATAAAGAACACACGATTGCACACGACGACAACAACTGCGCCGAGGAGACGAGGGGGGATTATTGAGAGAGAAAAGTAATCCTTTCAATTGTAGGCTGGAAAATAACTAATTCAGGGAAAACAAGGTTGACGGGGGGGGGGGGGGGGGGTAATTCATAGAAAGTAGAAACGCTGGCCTACCTTCCTTAAACAGTTAAAGTGTCAGAAACTAAAAGAGGCTGAAAAGGGGAAACGGTTCGGGGCGGGGAAACCGGGAAGAAAAGGAAAAGAGGTTGGAGAAAATGGCGTGTTGTCCGGTGGCATGAAGTAATAAGCTAAGGAGAAAAGGGCGTGAACCAACCAAGCCAAGGTCCGTTGAGCTTGACATTGGCGGGGAAAACTGAATGAACCACAAGGAATCCGGGAAAGGGTTGGGTACCGCGGGCAAAAGGAACTGAGAGATTGGTATAGGAGTACTTGCGGGGGTGGGAACCCAGACCTCCAGAGAGGGAAAAGCCCTACAGTAAAAGATATTATCGGGTGGACGAAAGTTCTGGGAAGTGTGTGAGGCCTAGGAAAAACCGGAGGTTGGCGTTAAATCAGAAAAAGGGGGGGTAAGTTGAGCTGGGGACGCCAGAAGAAAAAAGAGTCTACCGGGGGGGGCAAAACTGAATGGGAGCACTAGAAAGGTGGCAATACTAATTTGGGCCGGGAGGATACTGCCACTTGTCGGATACAGCCTTTGAGGAGAAAATGTTTCCTGAAGAGAAAAAAAACCGAACGGGAGGAGGACAAGAAATGAAAATATAAACAAAAAGCGGATCCTTCCCTATCCAGCGTAAAAAAAAAAAAGAAGAGTCCCCCGGAAAGGGAAAAGGGAAGAAGTGCGAAGGGTTGAGGGCAAAAGGGTTGGAGCCTGCGATTCAGGGAAGAACCGGCCCGCCTCCCGAAGACGTTAGGAGAATATCGAGGGAGAAGAACGAACTGTAATTAAAAAAAGGAAGACTGAAGGAGTGGGTTCGTGCGGACTTCGAATAAACATGAATGCGCCGAAGGAAAAAGAAAGCTTCCAAAAAGGAAAAAAAAAAGGAATTCATAAGGGAGGATACGTATGGAGAAGGACTTTCAAAAGCCGAAAACAGAGAAGAAATGAGGCATTGAAGAAAAAACGGAATGATTATTGTCGAACCCAAGTCGAGGAGAGAATTCAGGAAAGTGCACTGAGAGAAACACTGCCGAGCAACTGGGAAGGGAGAAGGACTAAAGGAAGAAACGGAAGGCCTGCGCACGTCC
>Ga0179593_1630829_pt1 | contig 14096 bp, 17 predicted proteins | sample CZODoug2_1_08_16_FD_185931 | JGI IMG/M metagenome (GOLD analysis project Ga0179593, IMG submission 185931) | Vadose zone soil fungal communities from Angelo Coast Range Reserve, California, USA - CZODoug2_1_08_16fungal (PacBio error correction) | ecosystem: Environmental > Terrestrial > Soil >...
CAACCCCACCCATCCCCCATAACCTCCTGATCTCAAAAAAAAAAACGGTTCCTTTTTTTGTTTTGGGGACCTCTGTAAACAGGAAAAAACTGCCTTACATTGAGACTTTTGTGAAATCCACTCATCCTAACGACACGAAGTCAAAGGGTGTGTCCTCGTCAAAGCGTCAGGACCGGACATGATTACGGACTACGAAATTGCTTTACTAAAAGAGGAAGAGACTTGAAAAAAGGGGTGTCCATAACTGAAAAAGATGAAGCTGACTCCGGGCCATTTCTGTCAGACCGTGTTGTCTAAATTAGTGACGGACTAGATGAGAAAAGGAATAAATAATAGAGAAGGAAAACGATTGGGTAGCTAAAAAACCCGTTTAGGAGTTAATCAAGAGAGGAAAAGGAGTAGAGAAAGGAAAGACACGGAAGACTATAAAAGACCAAGGAATCCTTACAGATCGAAGAGTCAAAGTATTGGATCTGTACTAAAAGGAAAAAAGATAGGGGACGTGGATTAAAACTATCCGATGGTGTGGGGAAAAAGCTAGAAAAATGTACCGAGAGAGAACAACGTAGCGGAGGAAAATGACCTAATCTCCTGACACCCAACCAGGGTGCTAAAACTTCAAGGAAGGGAATGGGGTATGGAGAGAGAAGAAAGGAGAAAGAAGGAAATGGGTAAAGGGGGGTGGCCACAATTTTTAATCGAAAAAGACCGGAGGTCTTCCCGTTATTTTCATGAGGGAAGGAAAGATAATGGCGTAAAAAAATAGGGGTCACATCATCGAATCAAGAATTGCTGAAATCAATAAAGTGCGTGGAGGGGGTTTGGGGAAGAAGTAACGAAAAGCGGCCAAAGCTTTTTCCGAGGAAAGGGGTTGGTCAACAAATGAGCATCCTGGGGGGGGCGGGACAGAGTATGAAAAGGGAAGGCTTGATCCGTAACGGGTTTAAAGTTATACCGGAGAGGGATGTGGGAAAGACGAAAACGCAGGAACCGGGACGAGGACAGTGTTGTGAAAACAGGAAACCGCCGAAAGAGCCAGACGAGAAATTCATCGCTGCTAGTTACGGGGTTAGGGCAAAGATTTATATTCGGAGTAATCCTCAGGGAGAAAGAGGTTGCGAAACAAAGGTGAAATTTGCCCAGGAGGGTCCCTGGTTCTATCATAACTTCTGAGAGCGGAAAAGACTCTTAAAAGTGAGGGAAGGGGAAACGGTCGAAGATGGGGAAAAAGTTATAGCAAAAGAGCTAAGTAAGAACTGAACCGGATGAAAAGTTAAGAGGAACTCAGCGCAGGATTCAGGAGGCACAAGAGTCAATTCATAGGAGAAGGGATGGAAACTCCTAACGAAATGAAAGGGGAAGGAGTTACGAAAGCGGGGGGAGATAGAAGAATCTATAGGTAAAAAAAACAAGTGGTTAGTGAAATTGCGGCGGGGAAGACACAGGATCGCAGAGAATAGAGTTGCTCGGTCAATCTGAAAAACTTTCTATGAGATTCCTTAACCAGGTGGACTGAAAAAATCGTCATTCAAGAAGTTTCGGGTTAAGGTGGAAGGTTTGTTTCCCCCGGTTTGGTTGTGAAACCCCGAAAAGGTTGATCTAGCTCGCCAGCTGCATTTCCCGGGGAAGAGAAATGAAATACTAGATTGGTGTGAAAGAAAAAAAAAAGGGGTGCCAGGGAAGAATTTTAAGGGAAAACCTTGGCGGAAACAAAATTTAAAGTTTCGGGGAAACAATCTGGAACCAGGCACCTGCACGGAAAGGGCCTCTTCGAGATAGGGGGGAGTCCGAATCAAACAAAATCCTTCAAGGTGGGAAAAGGACCACCGTTAACCCAACTACTAGTTTCTGCACCAAGAGGGGCGGAGTACGCTTCAAGACTTTAAGACCTTATATAAGGCCTTGGAAAGTTAGGAAGTCGATGTTTCAGAAGATGGTAGAGATCTCTAAAAAAAAGAAGGGAGGAGGGAAAAAATTAGAAGAAGAAGAGAAATCAAAGATCGAATCAATAATAGGGGAAGATGGGAGAAAGGGAAACCATTTGAGGTTATCCGCCCCTCCCGAAGGGGCTAAGTCTTTCTATAGTGGCCCAGGGGAAGTGGGGAAATTGGCAGGAAAGCCCTGCTGAAGATAATATCAGGGGAGGGCGACTCAAAAAGGAGTCGCGGTTCGGCATAGGGGATCAAATATGCGGGTATCACAAAAAACAAACACATCTTTCGGTCACGGGTTGGCAAGAGACGAATCCCAGCTAGGGAAAGTGCAAACAAAGTAATTGAAAGAAAATTAAACGGTCTAAGATAGTATGGCAAACGAGTGGAATGCATTCGCGGGGCAAACTCGGGATTCCCCCGTCTGGGGGGAAGGGGAGAAAACTCAAAAACCTGGGGGTGGCAAGACCTCGACGACTTTTGTTGCCACGCTGGTCGAGGAGGGTATCGGGTGGTTAAGGGTTTCTGCCGGGCGTCCCCAAAGACTAACGGGGGAAAAATTGGGGAAAGGGCGGGTACCGATCTTCTTGAGAGGGAGATAGGGGAACGCAAATGGGGGTCGGAAAAGGCTGTCTCCAGCAGTTACTGAGTAGGGGAAAAATCCCGGTAAGGCATTATTTGGTGGAAGGGGACGTGGGATCCCCACACAAGAGGAATGACAACCCCCTGTCATCCAAAACACGGGTGTAAATTGGGTGTGGTTTTTCGAAAGTTGTGTCCAGGCAGTATAAAACCACCCAATCTCGGAACACGAGAACCGCACTCTCACCTCTTTTCCCCCCCACAGAAAGTGGGTTTGTGTAGGCGAGGAATGGTTCTATCGACCATGACGGTGGGAAATGCCCGGGAGTATGGGCACAAATCTTGGAAAAGTAACGCGAGGAGGAAGTATGAAGACGCAGAATGAAATCCTGTGGAGGAAAGTAAAAGGACATCTGTGGAATCTTCTGGGCCAAAGGTAGAAGGAATGATTTAGATTTCGTGCCCAAGGACCCGCGGTAAGGCAAAAAAAAAGGAAAGCGACGGCAAAGTTGTGAGGACCAGGGAAAAGAGTAGTCGCCTCGGAGAAGAAGGTTGACAAAAATATACCAGAGCTCCTAACATTACGGAGAAATTGTAAAAAAGGTTAGCGGGATGGGGGGGGTTGGACAAGCATACGACGCGGGAAAAAGGGCGGTTGAACGACAGGGGGAGGCCGTTTTCAAGGGTCTATAAAAAACGAAAATTCCAGGAGGGGATTAGGAACACGGAAGGGGAAAATGAGGCAAAAAAACGGGCTTGACAAACGGAAAAGCGAAGAATATCCCGGAAAAGGAGAGAGTCAAAAGGAAAAAAATGGAAGGACAAGTCTTCTTGTGATGTGCGAGGCGCAACCACCCACTAGATCCAGGCCGGTTGGGGGACGTTTGGGGTGATGGCGGAATTGCCTGCGGGAGGCAATCAGAAAGAAGGAACTCTGGACATGGACTTGAATCTGGTACAAGGGGGAGTCGTCAGAGGGAAAAAGCCTAAGGTTGTGGTTTCCATCAGTCAAGGCATCGCTTGGCTTGAGAGACCAATGTGTGAAAGCGTCCCGGACATGGGGGCCCAGACAAAAGGGTTCAAAAAACGTGCGGGGGCACACCCCCCGAAAAGAAAGTAACAAAAAGTCGGAGAAAAAGGGGGAGTGGTCAGTACGGATGTATCCAAGGGGGCTCAGGGAGGATGACGGGAAAAGGTTAGCAAATTCGTGAATTGCCCGGGGAATGGAAATAGGACAAGGCTGACGACGAGAAGTCACTGGCCAGAGGTAACTCGCGCTGAAAACGAACTTGGACACAGGGCGGGGGACTAAATGTGCGGGAAACCTGGTTCCAAGTCTAGTTGGTTCTGTGAGCAGCAAACTGATGTGTTTTCTAGTTTACCTCAACCAGGGGAGCCCTGCCCACCCCGAACCACCCAAGAAAAAGCCCCGGTGCCGTTTGCAGCCATCTCAAAGAATGGGTCATCCAACCCAATGCATCTTTCCTGGGTATTCCCGAGGGTTTGCCCCACGGGAGAAGGACGTAAAAAATAATTGGAGGGCCCCAGTGAACCCGGTTGGGAATGGGTGAAGTTTCAAAAAGGAAGTTAATCCCTCCGCCAAAAACGGATGAGGAACAACTATCTTTCCCTCCCTTCCACCCACGGCGGGCGGGACACAAAGAAAAAAACGCCATCAAGGGGCTAACATGTAAGACTTGGGGGTGTTGCAGAGAAACTCAGCTCCTCGGAAGAAGACACGACCTCAGGAGGAAACCCATTTTGTTTGTGAAAATAGCGGTTGGTCCCACTTGGCCGCCCCACACCCGGAAAGTTTTCCAGAAAGGAACTACTGAGTTCAGGGCTTCCCCGGGGTAACAAGGGCAGTTAATAATAAAGCAGAAAGGGGGTCCGAAGAGAGAAGAGGAAGAGTCGGAAAAATTGCATTTTAGGAAGAGAGTATATCTAAGGAGTGGGTATGAAAAGACAGTGCTCCCGAGATCGTATAAATCCCTATAACGACAAGAAAAATTGGTATAGGGTGGGGTCTTACGTTCCGGGCGATTCACAAAGGATGGCGAAGTCCCATGAAAGAAAAAAGGGGTACTACTCCCGACCCACAACGTAAGACTAATTCTCAAGTCCTCAACCCTATTGAGACAAAAAGTGGTCTGCGAACATTAATCGGGGATAAGGGGGGGAAGGAAAAACACTATCTCAGATGTGTTTAAACAAAAGGGGGAAAGAGAGGGAAAGGCTATATCAACAACGCCCGGGCAGCCACACCTGGCCCAAGTGAGGGGCAGCCAATGCCGCAAGTTGGGAAACAGGGGACGTGACAACTCACGGGAGCGAGGGGGGGGAGATCGTCAATCAAGCGAAGTTGAACCATTGTTGGGCCGTTGTATAGGCTCTGAGCGGAGAGGCCTGGTTTTTCATCATGGTTCAAGAGAGAATCTTTGTTTTTCAATATCGAAGAAAGGGGGAAACATCACAGAAACGGGGAATGGATGGGAAGAAAAGTGTTGGGGTCCGGAAACAGGTAGGGAGGAACAAGTCCTGTTAGGGGGGAGTGGGTCTTGGGGGGTACAACAACAATTCTGGATCGCTAAAAGGGTACACGCAGGTAAAAACGGTTTCCACTTAAAGAAAAAAGGCTACTGGAGAGTTTTACTCGGATTGTAGGGAGGGACAAACGCCTCAAAGGGCCTAAGGGAAAGGCATTTTGGGGGAGGGACGAGCCAAGCACCGAATCTCAGAAAGAAAATGAGGAAAGAAAAAGACTAAAGTATTAACCGATTGGGGCTCAATTATACCGGGATGTCTTATAAGAAAGCAGTTCTGGGGAGACCCAGAAATATCAATGTAGGGGGCAAAACGCGCCACGAAACCTGAAAGATGGGAGATTAAAACCTTCAGAAAAACAAAGAGGGGGGAAAAAGCGCATTTACACAATCATAAGGAAGGGGATATTCATCAAAGGCCAAAAATCTTATTACCCGGTATGAGGTATGGCCTTTTGAAAGGATTCCTTGGGGTTTGGGGGGGTAAAACACAGACCAAGGGTTGGGGAGCTTGAAACCTCAGAAAAACCGGCAAGGTTTCGCGTTTCCACGCAGAGACAAAAGGAAGGGACAGGTAGAACGGAGTAACAGAGACCCGGTATAGCTTTATAGGCACCTCAATTGTTGGGTAAGAACGGACATCCACGGAATAATCATCCCCACACCTCTGAAAACATAACGCTAGTTTGAAAAACAAGAAAAACCAAAAAGGTCAGGACTTTTCCTTCAACCTTTTTGCCGAGAATTCGGAAAAGGGATGCCTTGGAAAACACTCTGGGGAGTCCCCAGAGTTTGGTATTAAAAGCAGACGATAAGAGCGGACTATTTGTCTTTCAATTGGGATGAATAAGCGGATTCCAGGGAACAGAAACCCTAAGATGGTGGGGGGGGTGAGGAAAGGGTGCGGGGGAAACAGAGGAACCTCTGTCACGAAATTCAAAAAAAAGGGAAAGACCCCCGCAGGGAAACACGAGAGAAGGGAAATAGGAAAAGAAGAAGGGCAGGTTTAACAAAAAAAAGAGTTAAAAGGGAGACTTATATTCACTCCTGTAGGGGATTTGGGGCGTACATGGGGAGAAGGTTTTTAAAGAAAAGAGCTGACCAGCCGGTTATGATTTAAGAGGATTTCGGAAAGTTGTATCTAAGCAATCACAAAGAGAGGGATTAGAAAAAAGAAAAAGGAATCATCTAATCAGAAATACCTTTAAACATGTGGTCTATTGCTCCGGCCAGGGACCGAATTTGCATAAAGCTAGAGGGGGAAACTGGACTGTGTGAAAATGGTTTAGAATCGTGAATCTTCGAGTTGATTCTGCATTCTGGGGACTCACCGTAAGTTCGAGACTGGGAGGAAGAGGTTCACGCCCGATGCGACGGTTAAGGTTTTCACGCCACCAGGTCAAAAAGCCATGCCCCCGTCACAAAACATGGGGCAGGGGTGGGGTCCGCTAGCCGAGTAGGCGTGAAGGGCAAGTTTTCCACCTCCCGGTCGAAAGCTATAGAAACCTCGTACGAAGGTTGAAAAACCTACGTGAAGAACGAGGGAACGGAAACAGTCCCTCGGACCGAGAATAATCGTCAACAGGGGTTGACGATCGGGGGGGGGCGTGAAGAGGGGGGGGAGAGTAGAAAATCAGGAGACGCGGGAATTAAAGTCGGGAAGGTGTAAAAAGCACTTTGGAAAACTCATCGTGGGGAGAATAAGCAAAAAAGACGCCGGGTTCAAGAAAGCTGAAGAACAACTTGAGGGCCCGCGGTGTAGGGACCTGGAAAACGAAGAACGTCAGGAGGGGGGGTTGAGCGGTGACATTTCCTCGACCCCAAACAAAAGGGCGAACCGAGAAGAAGAAAATTAATAAGGGGGGTTTTGGCGAAAGGAAGGGAGTGGGGACTAAAACAGCCCAACGCTGACCCGAAGGAAAACCTGCACGACCGAGTTCCGCCTTGTTAGCAAGGAGTAATGAAATACGAAAAAAAATGACGAGGAGGGACCACGGGCGGGCACAATAAGACCGTATAAATGAAGCTTGGAGCACAGACAGATCATTGCCGATTAGTCCAGGAAGGGATGAGTTCAGTAAAAAGCGTATCTGAGCGCGCGAGGGATCCTTGAGGACGCGTGGTAAGAGGCACTGTCTGGTCGAGGGGAAACAAAAGTGACCAAACGTAAAAGTCGCCCAGGGCCTTTGGGAAGGATAAACTCACGAGGAAAATTGCAAAACAGTGAGAAAGGCAGAGACAAAGACACCAAGTTAATCGGTTCGCAAGGGCGGGGGCAGATTGGTGACCCACGTACGCCTCAAAGACGGGTGAAACCATGAGGGGAACCTTAGTTTCTTCACCAAAAACCACTTACTGATAGTCAACGCGTTGTAGTTCAGCAAAGGGATTGCTTAAGGATGCAAACGGATGCACAGAATAGTTCTTGAAACCCAAGGAAAAACGAAACGGCAAGGCGAGAGAAACAAAAGTGTCAGGGCCACATTTCCCTTACATTTGAAAAGGGAGACCTGCGAAAAAACAAAATAGGGATTCCATTGGACAAAACCGGGGGGTGGTGACCCAAATGTGGGGGGGGTGGCAAATGCGGCGAGGCATAGGGGAAAAAAGCCATACACCGGAAAAAATGTGTGGAGTGTCAGGAATTTCAGGGAATCCCTCAGAAAATCCAAGCTTTAAAAAAATCGTTGTTGGGGTAAAGTGATAACGCTGTAATGTCGCCCGAAAAAGGGGGGGTCACTCGGAAAAGAGGAAAAAAAAGACCCCAATTTGCCGACTGCTGGTCGGATCTATCGAAGTGCAAGTTGTTATTTAGCAATATACGGGGGAAAGTCCACGATCAGGATTCGGAAAAGAGGCATGTTGTCAAATGTAGTAGCGCACGGGGAAGAAATCTGAGATCACACTGAGCAAGCTGGGCGGCTAAAGAACACTGGCTCCGAAAGGAAATGCCAGTGGTAAAACCAGGCCAGGGGCGGGCCCGGGGGTAAAAGTCGAGGTTCCTGTCTGAAAAAAGCCCGTTGAGTTCCAGAAGAAGGGGTCTTCCCGGAAAATAGCCAGTGAATGCGGGAAGGACGCATTATAGGGGCACCAGTAGACTGTTATAAATGGCCTTGAGGGGGGGCACATGAGAAATGAAAGCAGTGGTGTCCGGGGTTTTGCCCTAAGGCCAACGGGGCATACGCATCCAAAAGACTAGAGGAAAAGAGAAGAGTGTTCACCCCCCCCAAAAAAAGCTTCTCCGTTGTGAACGGGAAAAACACAAAAACTGGGAGAAAAGGGGACTTTCGAAAAAGAGATCTCATCGACGGCCAAGCGAAAAAATCGGAAAAGATTGTGAGGAGACCGGCCGAGGGCCCAGAAAGGCATCCGGCAGGCCGCGGAACTCAATAGGTCAAACCGAAGATTACGGGAAACCTTCACGCCAAGGGATTGGGAGGCAATGAGCATGCGGAAACGTGGTGGCAGTTTAGGAGGCGATGCATGAAAGAACAGGAGAGGAGGTAGAAGACTAAAAGCCACCGCGAAACCCCTGGAAGAGCAATCAACGAAGGTACGGAGTTGGGTATCGGAAAAATCCGCGAGGCCAGATGGGCTAAAAGAGACAATGAATAAACTCACGTGCGGCTAGGCGCAAAGAACCATTGAAGGATAAACCAAAAAGGGGAGGTGAGAAAAACGACTCTTCAACTTGAATGAGATCGACGGGGAAAAAAAACTATCTGCTGATGTGGAAAGGAGCGAGGAATTCACGGGAAAAAACTTCCCTCCTCCGGCTGCAAACAAAACACAAAGAAGAAAAACCACCACGCAATTGGTGACCCACCCACCCCAAACCCCGTTGTACAACAGGACCAAGGAAAAGGGGGGTTATCGTGGGGGAGAGCAAAGCATGAAAAAGAAATGGGGGGGGAGGGACACAATGATGTTTATCTATTCCCTAAAGAGTTCGGAGCAAAATGAGTCAGGATTAAGGGATGGGGGGGGTGGAATCGAAAGCAGGAAAGGAAAAGAAGGCGGGTGGTCATTTTGGGTGGGGGGAGAAACTGACAACTCAGGGTCCATGGGCTGAAAGTCTTTGCAAGGATGGCAATGGGCCCAACAAAGGCCCCTTGGAAAAGTCTCTAAAAAGAGTCGTTACTGATTAGACAAAAGGAAGGAAATAAGAATAGCATTGTGACACAATTTATCCGAGGGGGGGGTGGGGGGGGAGTTTTAAAAAAACTCAAGGGCGTACGAAGGAAGGGTTGGGGAGGTTGAAACTCCACAGCGCAAGCTAGCAAAAGGGAATCGAACGATCATCTGGAAAGGATGGAACCAGGGTGTTTCATCCCGGATATGGTTTACCATGTTCGCGGAAGTGCCGCGGAAAATTATCAAGTTATGGGCAAGAACGTATCCATTACGAGCAGTGGGCAAACTCAAGTGACAGAAGAACAAGCGGTAGGAGTTACCGTTTAGCGGAAAACGCGATGGGGAAAAAAGAGGCACAATCGAGGGGCCAAAGAGGAGACACCCGGGGGGGAGGCGTCGCGGGGGGTCCGCTTAAAGTCTTCCAAGCGACTGCATGAAAGGCAGGTCGTAACCAAAAAGAGGGGGAAGGGAAAAAGGAGAACGCGTTCGGTAACGCGAGGGGCTAATATATAAGAAGCTTGATAGGAAGACCGGTATGGGATTTTAAACGTCGTGAACACCAGGCCCAAATCAAAAACCAAGATAAAGGCGAAGGGGCTCAAACAAAATCGGTCGAGAAGGGACTTCAACAAAAAGGGTGACGAATAGGGCGGGAAGAGGACTGTAAGGGAAAGAACGCGGAGAGAAAAAAGCAAAGGCACGGGATAGAGGAGGGGTCACGAGTGCTAATGTCAGGGAATGCATACGACGTATGAAAGGTAAAACCACCGTGACCTAGGAGTGGTAAACGGGGAATGGAGTGAACAAAGTAAAGGACGCAGCGGGAGACCTCTGTGTCAGAAAAAGCGGCAGAAACAGGGACAACGTGGGCCAAGGGGAAGTTGGCCACACCACCCCACGCGAAAGCCTGGTAAAAAGGCAACCTGTGAAATTCCAACAGAATCCAGGACTTGGAAAAGGAAAAATGGAACAATCAGAGATATAGGTGAAGCAGGTCGGGTCGGTAAGAGAACAAATGGGTTTTAACTCCGGGGAACTTGTTCAACTGGAAAGGGAAAATTCAAGGAGTTTAGGGATATTTTGGTAGAAAGCACTCCAAAAAAACAACGGGCTTAAAGAGGGGAGAATCAGCAGTCGAACAATCGAATAATAAAAGGGAAGGAATAGTAAGGGAGGAAATGGAACGCCCCCCCCGCGAAGGAATAGAGCAGCGGGGTTGGGAAGACGGTTTGGAAAAAATTGTGATAAGCTTCCTCGTCTGCAAAATCGGCATTCAAAAAGCAGGGGGTGACTAAACAAAGGCAATGGAAAAGAGACGTGGAGGAAGTTCCCCGAATGGTTGGTGAAACGGCACCAGGGGAGCACCCAGTCATCCCGGAGTCAAGGGGGGGGGTTTCTACGGGAATGAGGAGTAAAAATGGTCAACCATTCACCGGGGAGGAAGAAAAAGCCATCCGTAATTGGGGAAGAAAAAAAAGAAGACGAGCCTATTTTTTTCAACTGGCCAACCGCCCCCAAGCCGAGGGAGCCCGTAAACATGGTGGAAATGAAGGAGGGGACTATTGGGGGGGGTCGTCAATCAAGCTGAACGATCAAGAGGGCGGTGGGTTGAGATGACGGAAGGTGGGAAAATCAAAGGACTTGAAACCTTCAAAGATGGGGGGTGTTGGGGACTAGAAGAGGACAATATACCCCGCTGTGGAAAAACGTGATGAGGCCTCAGTTAGACTAGGGCCCGAACGCCGTCCTGAAGCGGAATGGGCCACAAAGTCAGGGAGAACACAAAGACCTGCGCCTTAATAATAAAAAAGGGGGACCCGGGGTTTTTGGCTATCTATTCGGTTTGGAGAAGGAAAGAAGACCCCCATGTCGGCCCGGCAGTAACCGCACTAAAAGAAAAGGGAGCGGGGTTTTCTCGCGCAAGTAGGGGGTCAAAGATCGAGCCTATGGAAAAAGAAAGTTGTGACAAGCGGGGGCGCCGCACGAAAAAAACGAATGAGGGACTCAACCTTAATAAAATCCCATAAGGGGGAGGGAAAAAAAGTAAGGCAAAAAGCGGTTGGGGTGCGCTGAATGAATCCCGTTTAGGTGAGTTTGGGTCAAATGGCGGCGCGGGAGTCTTGGCTAAAAAACTTCCTAGCACTGCAAAGACGGAAAGAGCAAAACATCGCCTCTTAGGTAGTTAAAACAGGAGAAAAAAGGTAACCCGTAAAAGAGATTTTCCGAACTGAACATCATAAGGGTTCAAGCTGTCAAACCACGGAAAGTCGTGGGGAACGGGCTCTAGTGCAAAAAAGTGGTCTTCCAAAAGGTCTCCATTACACACAAAAAAGGAAGGTTGAGTTCGTTGCCAAAACCCAAAGGGCATGTGGTTGACCCGATTCAAAGAACAGATGAGCGAGGAATGCGCATCGGAAAAAAAAGCCGAGAAGGAGAAGATACCACTTTGCCCAACATGGTGATACAATGTCAGCGAGTGGGAGGAGAACTTTAACCACGCAGTAATGAGGGGGGGGAAAAGGAACTGGGGGGGGGGGGGGGATGGCGGACGGCGGCAAGTGAGGCAATCAAGGAATCTACGGTGAGGTGGGAAAGGGGTTTCAAGTGTTGAAAGCAAAAGAAAGCCCTCTCAAGTAAACCGAAATCGGCGGGTTGGTGGGAACAGGTTTCATGAGGGTAAGGACCAGATACAAATATGGGGGGAATCGTTTTCGATTGGAGCGTTGGGAGTACAGAGAGAACGCGAAATTGATCGCTGGGTGCCATCATCGGAGACGAAATCACATTAGAGAAAGGATTTATGCGATATAGTAAGAATTCGCCCGTGTACGGAGCACAGGTCCTTAGCAACTGGTCAGGGGGGATCCTCAACACGTTTCCCTAGGAAGGTGGAGGGAATGGGCGACCACGCAAAGTGAAGTGTTTTTTCCTGTTCGGGCAGGGTAGGGTTCCAGACAAAGGGGGAATCCTTCCGAAACCTTATGGACAGGGAGGGTTAAAAAAAGGGAAGTCAGGGGGGTGGTTTCTGTGGGGGGGGGTTGAAAAAAAAATCATTTCGTTCAACCTAAGGGCAGAAATGTTGTTCGTGACCCAGGGGTCAAAACGACGAAGTTACCAAAGAACGGCTCACAACAACAATGAGTAGTAGATGGGGGGTATGGGGGTGCTCCTAAAGGGGGACTTGGGAACCCGTAAACAACTAAAAACGTTGAGGCAATGGAAGAATGTGTGCCAACAAGAATAAGCTCATCTAAGCAGGCTAAAGAACCATTGACATGCGGGAAAAGGCCGAGGGGGGAAGCCGCCCTTGAGCTCTCCGCTAAGTTCAACGCCAAAAAGAAATCGAGGGGGGAAAAATGACTGGCGAAAGACAAATCTTAAACTCAAAAGGGAAGAGGGCGCTGCGACCAAGTTCAGGAATGGAATAGCTCAACATAGCAAAGCAAATGCACGAAGGTTATCGCCGTGGAAAAGTGTCGGACACGGTAATAAGAGACCATGAGGAGAAAACATAACTCCAACGGGGCGGAGGTAAGAAAGAAAACAGGAACTCAATCGAAAAGAGACCCTCTTGGGAGACCTAACAGCGATCATTGACTTGAAGAAAAAAAGAGAGCGAGTTTTAAGGACGGAGGGGGGGGACGCAACTTAAACGCACAACAACTTTCGAGCTGAAGAAAAAACTGGGGCAAAGAAGCAAGGGCCAAAAAAAAGGCGAAACCCCAACTGTATCGAGGGGTAGAGGAAAAGAATCAAAAACTTAAGGAAAGGGGGAGAAATGTGGGTGTGCCTTGTTGAGCATAAAATCAGTAGCAAACTGAGGATAGCAGCCGCAATATTCGGGGGGGAGAGGGTTTTAGGGAAGAAAAGGAAGAAGACAAACGCAAAGGGGGAGGGGCTTGGTTGGGCAGTGGTTTTGGGGAGAACGGGCCCCTAAATATAAGTTGACAAAAATGAGTCTCGGGGGGGGAAACACAATTCAAGCTAACCGAGAAAAGCGGCATTACTGATTGCCCTTGCAATGGAAAGGGAAAATAGAGAAGACGGTTTCAATTGAGGGAAGAGGAAAATGGTTGACGCCTGGCCTCGCTTGCGGAAGAGGAAAGGTTGGGGGGGGGGTGGGCCTTAACCAGCAATCACACACTTCCATTTAGCACAGACAGAAACGGAAATAAAAAACGCGTTCAGTATGGGAAAAATTTTAACGCCATGACCCGGATATGGAAGGGGCAAGGAGGAAAAAGAAAAAAATCAAAACCAGGGTGTTTGGAACAAACCTAAACAAAAGGGGTGTTGGGGGGCGAAAACACAAGAAGCAAGGGTTATTGGGAATCGGTAAAAGCGGGCAGGCTAGACGACGCGAACAAGCCGAGGAAGCACGGGGAAGGGGGGACACAGGCATCTGAAGGGGGGGATGATGAACCAGCTCAAGTCACGGCCAACAACACTCGCGGTGTATAAAAGGGCAAAAAAGTCGCCGCGGAGGCGTCCCCGAAACAACGAAAGATCTGGCCGGACCGGGGAAAAAAGCCATCACCAGAAGGTGAAAGGAAAAGCTGCAAAAAACCACGAAACCGCCGTCCTATCTCGAGGGAGCCCTCAAAAGATGAGTTGTGAAGGATCGGGACAGAAAAAGACAAGCAAAATGTCGAAAAAACCAGAGTGGACCACGGCGCACCAAATCGCTCAGGGAGGGGGGTCCTTACACCCAATGGGTTGAGAGGAAGTTAAAGAGGGGGAGGTCACCCGTGTAGAAGGGAGGCGCTTTTTTTAGAAACGCAAAAAGTGCTGGAAAAAAGAAAAAGGGGGCAATGTGCTAAGTCCATGGAAATGAAGAGAGGGAGAAAGGGAAAACCTGAAAACGGGTGGGGGTTCGACCTTTTTCGAAAAAGTAAGTCTATGGCTC
>Ga0179593_1655953_pt1 | contig 14096 bp, 14 predicted proteins | sample CZODoug2_1_08_16_FD_185931 | JGI IMG/M metagenome (GOLD analysis project Ga0179593, IMG submission 185931) | Vadose zone soil fungal communities from Angelo Coast Range Reserve, California, USA - CZODoug2_1_08_16fungal (PacBio error correction) | ecosystem: Environmental > Terrestrial > Soil >...
AGTCGCCCGGCAGTGATGAAGACTAGGGGCTTAAACACCGAGTCTAAGAGTCAAAAAAATCACGAAATTGGAGCTTAAGGAAAACCGAGGCACTGAGGAAAGCATGCATCATCCAGGCCGTCCAGCGCACGGTGAGGGAGAGAACCAAAAATTGACCAGCTCTGCTAGGCCGTGGCTCTGCACCTGGCGCGGTGGGCTATCTCGACGAGGTCAAAGGGAGGACAGTGGAAGGGCAACTACCCGGGGCCCTACTGGAGGGGGCTGGGACTTAAGGACCCCGTTAACACAAAAGGTTTGGCTTAAGCACTTTCAGGATAGCCAACCAACAAGCAGAAAAAAAAAAAGCTTCCGCAAAACCAGGATTCAAGGGGGGCCATCAGCCAGCAGAAAAAAAAAGAGCAAAAGAGTCGAGCCCCTAGCGTGTCGGCGGCGAGTGCGGGAAAAGGCGTACTCAATCCCCCTCATCTTCGGTCTTCGCGATCACTAGGAACCAGAAATGCCGAGGGGGAGCTCTGAGTCTCGACGGTCGCCGACGGGGAAGTAAAAAAAAGGGTCCTGGGAAATAGTCAATCTTCAAACTGGGAGCGAAACTAAGGCTAAGCCTGGTGGCAGAGAGACAAGGTCGAGTAAAGGGGGACGACCAAAAGTGCCACCGCCGCTGGGTACTCAAAAGGGAGGACAAAAAGGAAAAAACAAGAAAGACACACTGAGAAGAAGTGACATTATCCCTACTGACATACGAAGCGGGAGGGGAAGGGGAGGGGGCTTCTGGACAGAGCTTAGAAGCCGCGGCGGCCTGTGTTCTGGTGAGAAGGAGAATCCGCAGGAGAAAAACAACAGGAGTTGAGGACTGGCAAAAGGCCTCCTGGTTGGGAGGGGAAACTCAGATGTTCTTCGCGGGACTTTGGGTTTGGAACTCTCAGGGGTACGAAGAGGGGTGCCCTGGTGAGAGTCCGGTGTCATCGGGAAAAGCGAAGAGAAACAAACCTCTCATTCTGGGAAGCCAAGAAGGGGATGGCTACGCTACAACCATGGAAGGCTGTTTAAACGAGCCATACAAGAAAAAAAACTCGCCCGGAGGACAACGCCCTTCTGTCAGAAGTCCGAGTTTCATACGATCAAACAGCGTTACTGGGGAGAGACCCAGTTGGCTGTGCTCGGCAACACCGAATTAAGGGAATTAGACTTAACTTAAGTACGCCTACCATATACGACCGGGGAAAAAAAGAAAAAGGCCAAAAGAAAAACCACAAGGGAACTCAGCTCCTTGGCAACCCGTTCATGAAGGAGGGGAAAACCTTCTCCGAGCGGGTCCCGAGAGTGGATTTGGAAAGTCTCTTTGTTAAGACTAAGACCTCGCCAGGCCTTCAAAAAGTTGATAGGGAACTTCCTCAGACCCAACGTACTCCGGTGCGCTAAAATCATCGAGACTGAGGAATCGTGGGCCTGGCATAATTGTTCCAGCTAAGGTAAAAAAGTGGAAACCCCCGCGGAAACCCAAGAGGAAAGCATAAAAACTCGGGGATTCAAGAGGCGCCGGAAGAGGGAGCGAGCCGGAGGAGGAGAGGACGCGCTGAAGCGTGGGACTCTAAAAACAAAACAAGTAGGAGAATGAGCGGGCCAGAAAGCCGGGGGACAGGAAAAAAGTCCCTCGGAACGAGCAGATGGCCAACGGAATGCAAGGAGGCTGGGGTAAGGAAAAAAAACTCAGAAAGTATTTTTTAGGTGGAAAGTAAGAGACCGGCCGCCCGGAGCGGACACTCAGGGCAAATGCCGATAAGTCATCGCGATGAAGGGAGGATAACGAAGGGCGAGGAGGGAGGGCTAAGGAAGGAATCAAAGGAAGCTGCCAGAGGGGCCAAAAGAAAAAAAGACCAGCGCAACGGCCCGCTCGAGGAAATTGAGAAGTCATCTGCTCATGCCACGGAGTAGGAACATAGCTCGGAATCCGAGGGACAGGAGAAGTCCCACGCTCTTCCAGTAAGTGTCGTTGTGGTACAAATTTCATAAGACTTCGACGGCGTTCGGCGAATCGAGGGAAGGGAAAGCTCAGGGGTCCGAAACCGCCCGAGAGAACGCTTCGACGTCTCCGGAGCTTCTTCATAGTAAGGAAAAGGAGACGACCGCAGGCAAAAACGCCGGCGCCATTGTTCTGGGTTTTCTACTGCTATGCTAAAACACCGCCGGCAGGTTGTCTCGGATCCGAGAGAACTAGGGGATAACCGAAAAGTCTATAAGGCCTCACCCAGGCTCAGGGGGAGAGAAGATTCGACAACAGCGCGGAAGCAAAAAATCTCCCCAAGAAATCCTAAAGGGAGCCTCCCCGCACCCAAAGTCGCCGGAGCGACAGAAACCAGAAATGGAATAGTCGTCTGCTGGTCAGAAACCGCAAGCACGTCGCGCACCAGGCCATCCTCACCAGAAGGACAGCAAAAAGGTAGTCCCAGCTGACAGGCCCGCACGGATAGAGCTCGCAAAAAGGGGGTGTCGGGGGAAAAAAGTACGTCCAATACGGTCATAACACAGCGCCGGTTCAAGTGTCGTGAGGGCCTTAAAAGGGAGGAAAGACACTCAGTGAAAATGTAGACCAAGGGCGATAGGGGAAAAAGGAAAACTGCCGCGGGACCAGGCAGTTGAAAGCCCGGATAAGAGGCGGGAACGAAACAGGAAGAAAGCCACGCTCAGCGTCTGAAAAGAAAAGGTGAGCATGAGAAAAAGCTCCCTCATGTTCAGGGCAACGGAAAAGCCTCCGTAACCAGCACAGAGAACAGTCTGTGCGAGAAGAAGAGGGCCAGAAAAGAGGCTGTCCCCAATTGACCCCCTGGTTGTGGCGCGGAGGGCACTTGGGCTCAAGAGAGAGGAAAAGTGTGCTGGTGGGTCAGTCCAGCCAGACGCTGAAAGCCCAAGATCCACGCAAAAAGGAAGTTGAAAAAGGCCGGAAAGCAAAAAGAGGATCGGGCGGCTCGAACAACGGAGGAAATTCGAAACCCTCCATCACCCCGCGCGCAGAGCCCAAACTAACAAAAAAGTTCGGTCATATGACACGTTAAACCTGGGGATAAGAATGATCGCGGTTGCAAGTCCACTGTGGCTGGGAGAGAATAACGGGGCTTTTCAGCACGGCGTCGGGAAGAAATGAAGTATCTCTAATATATCCAAAAAAAAAAGGGAAAATAAGAGATGAGAGATAGAAAGGCATGTGAAAAACGCCGGGATCAAGACACCCGCTTCTAATACTAAAGGGGAAGCACAGAGTTTAAAAGAATGCGACTGCATCCTCTGGAACGGAGGGGGGATCACCTTCCGCTGGAAAAACTTGAAGAGGACGAGAAGAGGTGCTTTTCGGCGAACCACTTACCTCTTTTGAATTTACTTGCCATTCACAGGAGGATAATGGGATCGTGCGAGAGAAAAAGGGAACGACCTAAAGAACGGAGGACGCTGCGTGAGATCCTTGCTAAGTGAGAAGTATGGGACCTGTGCACACCGAGTGTCATCTTAGCTCGCCGTCCACAAAAAAGAGAAAAGGATCGCGCCCCCAACCATGCGTTGTTAAGAAGAATCGAAAAGGGGGCGCATGTGTATAGCTCGCCTATAGGTGGAATAAAAGGGGGTAATATAAACTTTGCGATGAAGCCTCGAGGTGGAGTTACACGATTAACCATCCTCCAGAAGGGCGGTCGAGCGAAGTGAGGAACGCCTGCTTCTCACAAGAAGCTGAAATGCGACCACTCTTTGCACTTTAAGAGAGCAAGAATCTTCCACGTGTTTCAGGAGGAAGCCCGGGAGAGCCCGGAAAATCTGGGACGAGGTTCAGAAGTGACACAGACAAAGTGAAAGTTAGAGGAAAAAGGGATGGGGGACTTCGCACCAAACGCCACACCTCCTTAGATAAAGTGAGGGTCAGGGGGGACAACAGCTCTAGTGACATGTGAGGTGAAAGGTGTCGGGATTGATCTGTCTTCCGCTCACTGGAGCAGACTTCTCCGCCGCAGCGCAAACGAGTCTGGAACGAGGGGTCTTTGCAACTAAATGAGAAAGAACCGATGCGGCCTGCACTCACCTTCGATGAGAGAGGTTTTGGTGGAACTCTCTTTTTCTTCCGCCTGGAGAAGGGAGAACCTTGTTGGCGCGGGGCTGAGAGACGAAAAAAGGGAATACCCGCGTCTGAGCAAATCGAAGATTACGCCGACCCATTTCACGGGCGGTGCATACTGAAGCAGAGGACCGCCAGATGAAAGCCTGCAACGTCGAGCTGGCCGCATCTCGAGGGAGAAGGGAAGGGTGCTCGGGAATCCCTCGCGGGTGGGCGGGGGAAAAGGAAGTCTTCGTCGAAAGCCAGGCATGCGACCTGGTCCCACCAACGGAAGAGTGCAGGGGGAGGGAGGAAAAGAGAAAAGGACGGAGAAAGGATGCCTTTACACTTCAGGAGTGCCTAGCTGCCGGAGCATCAACGTCCTATTCGTCGGGAAGGGTAAAAAGTGAAGTGGACGCTGCTCCCTCGACTAAAAAGTGAGAGGAAGAAAGTCCTCTCCCCCTACTGACAATGGGTGGGAAGCTCCTCGTAATCGCTCTGACGCCTGCGGAGAGGCACCGCTCCGGGGCGCCGAGAGGGACTAAAGAAAAAGGCGCCCTCGAGGGCAGGGCCAAGTCATGAAGGATCGTCGCAAGCCTCGTTCGTCTCCCCGCCAGCGAAGCTCCCTGGCGCGGACGCGCGCTTGCAAAAACAACGTAGAGGAAAAGAATAGGGAACGAAGCCGCCGCCACGGGAGCGGCGGGAGGAAGAAGAAAAAATCCGCAAGGGACGGCGCCAGGCCGCAAGCCAAGGGTAGGATCCGTATCCGAGGGGGGCAGGGGGGGCGGCGGCGCCCCGGAGCACACAGGCCACCGCCGGGTCAGAAAGACTAGGGCCAGCGCCCAACTTGCGAGTCGGGGCGGAAAGTCCGACGATCACCAATGAAGTGCAAACGACCTATCAACCCACGCGCCGGAACGCGCGCGAATAACCCTCGGGGCAGGTCGACGGTGGGCAGGGGGGGAAGGGAAGAGGCAGGCTCTTAAAAAGGGTCGTTGAATGACTCGAGGCTCTGAAAATTATTTCTTTTGCCCAGGGAAATAGAGCGTGCGAATTCTAAGAACGGAAGAAGGGAAGGAGAGGGGGGGCCCCCCGGATCGGAGCGCGAAAAGAGGATTCCCTCCGCAGCGTCTTAACAGAGGGACAAAGAACTACCGCAATTATTAAAAAAACAGCTGGGGACTATGCAGAATCTAGACCAAAAGAAGGAAAAAAAATAGCTGTCCACCTTCGGGGAGGAGCTCAAGGGGGGGGGAATGCCTTCGCAAGCGTCTATCCTCCTCCTCCAAAAGGGGGATCTCACCATTTTAGGGAACGGCGCGACGCTACGTTACCAACAAAAAGGAGCCCAGGAAATCGTGAGCCCCGCCCACGCACACATTAAAAAGAGCCCCTCTTTTCAGATTAACAAAAAGAGAGGTCTTCTGAAGCTTCGGCAGGGACAGAAAGGGAATGAATCTTCGGGAGAGGCAAGCATTTCCCGATCTCACAGGGGGAAATCGGAAGAAGGAAAGTCTGTAAACACAAAAAAAAAAAAAAAAACAAACACTCAAACAAAACACAAAAAATAAAACAAATAGTAAAAAAAAACAAAAGCAAAAAAAATAAGTCCACTTGGCACATAGATCAGGGCTGTCGTCCAGACCGGTCGTACAAGCACGGGGGTTAGTGTTGGGGACCGTTTTACGGGGCTGACCCTCTTCTTAAAGGAAAGACGATGAACTTGATGCCGCGCTCCGCGGAAACCAAGACTGCTGGTGCGACCAGACCAATGACTCGTAGGAAAAGACGGCAATGGACTGGTTAAGTGAGCCTTCCAAAGTGGGCATCGGGACATCGTAAAAACGCAAAACTCGCCGCCCTGGAGAGGGAGACCATCGCCAAAGGAAGAGCATTCAAATTCACTCCTGGGGGGGAAGGGGAGGTGTGGGTGGGAGAAATTCCGAAAGCGAAAACTTCCACTCCGGGCTTGTCAGAAATCCATACTTCGCACTCTCCAGAACACGCAGGGGGAGACCAGTGCCGCAGAAGAGTCGTAAAGAGGACACCAGAAGCAGCAGAAAATCAGAACCCTCCTCTCTGCTGGGGGGGGAGAAGAAAAGAAGGTCTGCCTATGCGCACGGAAAGTACCGGGGCCGCATATGCAGTGAAAAATGGAAGGAGGCCACGGTTTTCTTGGACCTTCGTCGTCCGAGCGACCCGGCGGTCACACAGCCGGGCGTAAGAAAAAAGAACAAAAGAGGAGGAGTGAAAAGAGAGAAAAAGGCACGTCATTTGATCCAGAGACGGCGGATCAGAAACGAGGTGCGGAAAGCCAAGGCCTCGGAAAGCAGCTTCGCGATCATCGGGAAAAAAAACTAGCTCAGCCCGTGCATAGAGGGAAACCTTGACCATCTCTTCTAGGAGTGGGAGTGAGCGCGATCCGGTTCTCGGTTGTGGTAAGAGGAAAAAAAAAAAAGGTCAGCAGCTGCCGCGGCAAAAAAACACCCTGCGATAAGCGTAAGGGTACCCTTTAAAGCCGCCTGATTGTGCAGCAGCAGAGATCTCCACCCAAACTCCAATAAAAAAAGCCCCCAACTAGAGTAAGGGGAGCCAGAGCCAGCAAGGAAGAAAAAAGCAATCTGGGGTCGGGGAGGCGAGGGAGGGGGACGGTCCCTATTCTCTACCCCCGGACAGAACTCTTAACATCCATGAAGTCAAAGGGGGGGGGGAGAAACCTGGAAAAAGCGCCGGAAAGCGCCCAGCGGATAGGGGCGGCCTTTGCCAGGAGAATTGAATCGTCCAAGGCTAGACGAAACGCGTTTTTCCTCGTTCAGGAGGCGACGGCCCTACACCGACAAGTGAAAAGGGGGGGGACTGTAGACGGCTCACCGCACCCACACCCCGTGGGACTTCTCATAAAATAAAAACCCGACTGTGACAAGCGAGAAAGGCAGGCGGTGCTGGCCAGGGGATTTCTCGGCGGAGAGCTGTGCGGGGGTCTCAAGAGGAGAAGAAAAAGAAAGCACCCCGAGTTCCTCAGAACTGGCAGCAAACAAGACTGTGTGCGGGGGCGGAATAGCACCGGAAACGGAGTCTCGCGGTGTTGGGCCGAAGCTGGGGCGCCGCGGGGGGGCCCGACCTTGTAGCGCAAAACGGGTAAAAAATGCTGGCTCAGAAGGGACCGCCCGCTCGAGCCCAACCGACCCATAGGTGGCCTTAGATTTACAAAAGGCAAAGGGGCAGCTCGGACCATAGAACACCACGCCGGGACGTCCTGCTGCCCGAAAAGTCGCGATGCTTGCATACGAGTCCAAAGACTCGGAAGCAAACGCCGGCGCCTGGGGGGTGCGCCACCGCGACTCGAGCCTTCCGAAGCCGACGCCGCTCGAAACCAGGGGGAAATAGGCCAAACGCGCAAGGGAAAAGAAAGAAGCTCCAAAAAGGAGACGACGGCATGAAGAGCAGAAAAAACCTGGATACTCCTGATTCCAGTCGGGGACGAAGGTGATCGGTGGTAAGGACTGCGAGTACTTCAAAAGAAAAAAAAAACGCGACTCCTAAACGACAAAAGCCCGTTCTCTGTATCCTCAAACGTCAGGCAGGCATCGTGGGCTCAGCGTGGGGGGGGAGAAAGGCACGCCAGCCCACCGCCCACCACGCGCCAAAACAAAACTGGGCGGCGTCAGGCGCATGCCTCTGGAGGGGCGGAAAATAGTCCTCCGTCTCCCTTTCGAAGGGCGGGGTCAACAAACGGAGGGGTAGGAAGGGTGTCAAGGCCAGCGCGCCGCCAGGGCGGCGCGCGAGCAGACAAAGGCCTTTCTGAGCCTACAGAGGTAAGGGGGTCATGCGCCGTAATCCGGGGAGGAGGGGGGGAATAATAAAGCGGCGCCCCGAGAACGATGGAGGGGCCACGTGCCCCCACAGCGGAGAGGAAAAAACACTGACCCCGGGGGCGGAGAGGAAGAGCGAGACAAGGGATAAGTAATAGGCAGGAGCGCAAAAAGCGAAAAACCCACGCGCCGACCCTTGCGCAAGAGGCCGGGAGAGTCGACAGGGGAACCCGAAGATCCTCCTGCACCAAGGGAGATCCTGTCGTTTATCGGACGCCTCAATATGGCGAGGGGCGTTTGGGACAGGGTGGGAAGGGGAAATACGCTGTCGGGCGAAGGAAAATACCTGGTGTTCACCAAAAAGCCCAGTCAAAAAAATCGGACTCAGCGATTCAACCAGGGGACAGCGCAGCTAGAGGGAAACAATTGCGGTTCAGCAGGGGTGAGGGGGGTGGAGAATGGCTCCAGGCAGGTTAGCTAGACCTAGAAACTTAACTTCGATGTCAGACGCGAAAGGCGCAGAAAAACTCATTTCTTCGAGCAGCAAAAAAGGGGAAAAAAACCAGACACCCGGCTTAGACAGCGCGGTACCCCCACCGAAAAACCCCGCGACAAAACGAACCGCCACGCACAGACGTGAAGAGCTAACCAGCCACGCGTGAAAAAGGAAAAAGAAAATAGGCCGGCGAAGAAGGCGAAAGAATGCCGCAAGGCGGCGCCGGACCAGGGATAAAAAGCGATCAACCAGCCCTGGCTCCCCCTCCACCCGCACGGAGGAGAAGAGGGCAGGCACGGGTGTCGGTTGAGGTCCGCAGACCTTTTGTACACAAAAAATGGGAACGTTGTCGTGGACGTGATCGACCCAGTTGAAGGGAGAGAAAGCGGCAGAGCTGCAACCATGGTGACAAGATGAATGACTGCTCTTCCATAAAAAGGGCCTCCTCCCATAAGGTGACTCCTGAGAAGGAAAGGCTCTAAAAAAGAGGGATAGAACCCTAAAGCCAGGGAGGGGAAAAAGTTGGATACTCCCCTATATTCAGAAGCTCCCGGATTAAGAAGAATCGCGAGACCTCACGAGGTTTCTTAATGACCAGATAAAAGCTTGTCTCTTGTTGTAAAAACTTTAAAAGTTTGGGCGGAAGAGCAGGTGGTGGAGATACGAAGGGTAAAAGGTCCACCGTCGTGATTTGGTCTTCAAAAGTAAGGAAAGACCTCTAGGCACGCAGGTCGTGAACGGGCGACTGAAAAAAGACCAGGGCGGTGAACAAAAAACAGAGATCAAGGAAAGACATCATCCCCGCCCTCAGCAGACTGTGCCGAACATCAACCGGTACTTCAGAAGAGGCCTGGGATGTCCTCGGGTTATCATCACTTGCGGCTGGCTGAGATTGGGGTTTCTTTCTCCTCTTCGTCGAACTGTGATGGAAAAGACACGTAGTATGGGGATCACATGCAACCTAGCCAAACACAAGAGGAGAATATATATCTACGACCAAGCAACCGCCGGGCTGATCACCCAGAGGAGAAAGTGCAACGCAAACGGTGTAAGGACGTTCGAGAAAAATGCAAAAAGAAGCAGGGGCCCCACTTGAGCAATCTGCCCCTGTGACCCTGGCGAACGAGCGGTATGATTTACGGCCTCAGGAGAAGGGAGAGCAAGTAGGGGGGGGTCTATCTAAGGCCTCACGAAGGCACAGAGCAAAACGAGGCGCTCCGGTTCGATTTCGGGGTAGCAGAAAAAGCAAATTGCATCTAAGAGGGAGGAGAAAAATACCTGCACTCCGACCCAACCAGATGTAAAGGGGGGGGGGGAAAATGAACTCGTCTAAATGGCAGCGAAAAAAATCGGTTGCGGGAGGCAGTGTGAGGGTACGATTCGGAACGGAATCCGACTTCTCACGCTTCACCAAAAAGTGGTAAAGCCGAGGTGGTAGGAGGAATTAGGGCGTCACCAGCAAAGGGACGCTGAAAGAACTAACGCCATTCATCGGTCATCCAGCAGGTAGCAAGAGCAACTCTTGGGAAAGGGAAGGAGCACGGGGGTCTACCGTCCCGACACCGGGACATTCAAAACGGTAAACGCAACCGGGGTCGGGGAACGACCGAAAACTGCCAAACCCTTTGCCTGCTGGACGCCAACTGGAGACCATGGGACGACATAGCGCGAGGATTGAGAGAGCCAGGGGAGAAAGATCGGCTCAAGGACGGCAGAGGGAGGGCCGACGCTCCTCCGAACACCCAGGGGTTCAAAGGCTAGGGCATCTCCGCTGCCGACGGTGCAGGGCAAGTCTTGAAATCTGTGCTGTCTTGGGGGGGGAATCGAGGGGACTCGGGTTCGGAACAGCGGGCCGGGGCGCGGCGGGAGGACGCCTGGTCTAAAAAAAGACAAAGGAGCCCTATCTACTCCATCCTTCTTAAAAAAAAAAAGAGACAGAACCGGCGGTTGCAGCCCTCCGTAAGGAAAAAAAAGCCACCCATTTAGCAGGAGCCGTCCTCCCGGCGGGAGAAAGCTGCCGCCGATGCACCGCTTCCAGAACCGAAGAAAACGCCAAAAAAGGGGGTCGTTGCTCGGCCACCATCAGACCGTCCAAAGCCGTAACCGCCTGCGACCTGGTCACGAAACCTCCGGAAAAGAAGGGGAAGCGAAAGGGCTCAGCGCCTTTCTACAGGACCTGGCAGGAGGGCGCACAGCGGGTAGCGCAAAAAAAAAGGCAAGGGAGGGGGACGCTGGCGCTCCTAACGCCTACTTCATTGAGAGAAAGGTCCATCCCCCTCTACAGACAAAGAAAAAGGAAGAAGAATCAGAGAGGAAAGAGTCTAAGAGGGCCTTAAGCCGGAGTTTACTTCCCAAGACCAAACAAAAAAAAGAAAAAAAATCGCATGCCCCCGCACTCCTGGTAGGGGATGGTAAGGACTCGTCCGCGTGTCCTCGAAGAAATAAAAGAAGTGTCCAGGAGGGGAAATCTCTCCAAAAAACAACAACGAGATTCAACTCGAGAACGGCAGGAAAAAAACGAGCAAAAAAAAATCCAAGCCGCCGATGCTCAAGAAAGGGGGGTCACACATGCGCCGTCCTCCGAGGGTCAGGGGGGGGGGGGGGGGGGGGGGAAGTACCCTCAGAGGAACAAAAGCTGCCAGGCCAGCCCTACAAAAGCAAAGGTATAACATCCTGAAAACGGGAGGGGTAAGGAAGTCGATCAACGAGAAGGAAGTACGTAAGCGAAAATACAAAAGAGAAAAAAAGGACAGGAAAGAGAGCCTCGGCCTCAGAAAGTGTGGCAGCGAGGCACCATTCACGGGGAAGATAGAAAGTCTCTGAGAATCGTTGAGAAAACTCCCGCGGCGGCCCGGTCTGGGGGAATGGAATATAAGGGGTCGCTCGGCTAGAAGACTGCGCGCTGGCCATAAAAAAAAATAAGCCGTCGCCCGCCCAAAAAAGCAGCAGTCGCTGCGGCCAGATCTACTAAAGAAGGAGGGGAATGGAACGAGAGGTGTGCGGTGTGGCATGCAAATCGCGAGAGAACCAAGAATCTCGTCCAGAAAATGATGGAAAACGACGCGGGAGACTGCTGCGCACGAGAACGCAGGTCGTAATCTGGAAGAAGGAAGCAAAAAAAAATCACCAGGACCCCGGCGCGAAATCAGTTGAACAAACAAAGGAAAGCCCCGCATCAACGCAAGGCAGCCCACGCACTAAAACCGGGCTAGGGCCCAGCCACGCGTAGGAAAAGAAGGGGGCCTGAGAAAGAATTAGGTAGAACCCCGCCTAAAAGGCTTCCTTAGCAGAAACAGAAAAAAAAAAACAACCATCCCTTAACTCGGGAAGGCTCAACATCGGATCCAGTCCCCGCACGTATGAAGATAGGAAAAAGATTTTGGGGAGGGTTCAGGGGAGCATCCGTTGCTTCAGACGAAAAAGGGCAGTCAGGTTTTCTTTTACAAGCAACGGCTCTTACACCGAGCTAAAGCTCAGCACTTGTAAAGGGGACGGGACTGAGAGACGTGGAAGCCGCCTATCCGGAGTCGGAGCAGGAAGGAAAAGAAAAAAAGATGCAAAAAAAAACCTCGGGTCGTCGTCATTTATGTTGGAGGGAAAAAGTCATCCCCTGGATTGGTATAGCCATCACTCATATTCCCCCATCCAACTCCAAACAGAGGCACCACCCATCCGAAGGGGAGATGAGAATGCCCCCCTTGTCAATACGGGTTGGGAAGAAAAGGAAAATTTGGGGTGGAGAGACGGGGAAAAGAGGAGGAGGGTCCAGGGACAAAAGGAAGCTCCCAACGAAGGAAGAAGAGCACGAGGGTTGAAGTTTTGCCGCTGCTCAGAAAGCAACCTCGGAGAGAAACCACCAGTCAAAAAAAAACGCATAGGGTCTCATCCCCAGCTCGAGGGGGGACAGGAGCAGAACAGCACCGTGCAAAAGCATATACTCGACGACGCCGTTGATGCATGATCCTGAAAAGGCATTCCAGCAAGTAGTTCCACTTGGGGAGTGACTGGATATGGAAGCGGGTGCTGGAGAAGGAAGTAAAACCGGGAGATCGAATCCTCAACACCAACAAAAACGGAGGATTAAAAGATTAATTACGAGAACTCCTTCATGAGAAAGGGCTGACAGCAAACAAAACGAACTTTTCCGAACGCCAACAAAGTTGGAGAAGTCAAGGACGGCATCATGCGGTCACAGGAAAAAACTTGAAAATCGTCATCCCCTGGAAGGGGGCCTCCAGGGGCAGCTCTGACGAGCGGTAAGGGAGGAAGGGACGAAGCTCCTTGCGCGTTGGTGCTAGCAAAGGGAGAATGGCCGCGGGCAAATCCGAACTAGGAAAATCCGGGGAGAGGAGAGACTAGAAGGGGACACTTTAAAATCATAAAAAAAAGTGCAGCGCGCTTCAAGATCGACAAAAAGAACTGCAAGGGACACCGCGCCCACAAAAAGGGGACAGAGAAAACTCGTCGAGCTGGCGGTCTCGCGAAACGAATAGTGCCAGTCGAGGGGTTTACGATTGTACGAGTCAAAAAAGCAGCGGATAATGGGCAAAATCTTCCCCATCCACTGAACCGAGGTGGGGTCGCAAGATGAACAGGCCGCCCCGAGAGTGAAGCGTACTTACCACGAGGGAATGAAAGTGCTAGTAGAGGGGCCACGGGTCTCGAAAGTCAGCCCGAGACGTGTCACAAAAAAGGTCCACGGAGAGGGCTACCGCCCAAAAGGGACGAAATTTCACCGTAAAAGGGGGGGGGACGCAAAATGGACTGACTTAAAAATGCACCGCCAAAAACCCGTTTCAGATCTCTCACACCGTGCGGGCCTTCCCGATGGGACACAGAGGTCTGACGATTTCATTTCTGTTTGATAAAAATTAAGGATGCGCTCAACGCCACCTAGGGGAGGCAGGGGGTCTTTTCGCCGACCTTATAACAAGGGAGAAGAACCCGCGCGCGGACACTCTTGATGTGACTAGAGGCCCTTTGAGTCCTTCTACAAAGGGTCTGTAATGTCGAACGTAGGCGGTTTGGGGGTAGAGAGCGGGGTCCGCCGCCAGGTGAAAACGCGGGGACGCGGCGCGATTCGACGAAGGTCGAAAAAGCATCTCCCTCGTTCTACGAAAAGAAAGCCGAGGGGGGAGATGCTCGAACAGGGCGAAAGGGGCAGAAGGGGAGGACCCTGTGTCCCCACCTCAGAGATGCGGGAAAAGCGGTCGGAGCGAAAATCTGAAAATAACGATTCCCTTCTAAAAGAGGCTGGTTGGCAGAGAGGGGGAGGTGCCTCTGCAAATGGTAGCTTAGAAGGTCAAGACTCCTTCTGAAGGCAAGCCGGGAAAAGAAAGTCCAAAAAAAAAAAAAGAAAAAAACTAAAAAGACCCCTGCAGCAACCAGTGGGGAACTACTCTCACTACCATAAGGTCCCCTTCGAAAGGAAAGTCCCTCTGAGGCCAGGGAAGGCAACTGGTAAGGGGGGGTCGAAGTGTTTGATCTTTTTGGACGCTGTCTGAAAAAAAACCTTCCGGATCGCTGACTTCCTCGCAATACGACGAACAGGATTCCAAAAAAAGAGAATCTCTTAAAGAAGGAGCATAGTGGGGAAAGTGTTAAGTTCTTCCCCAACCAACCAAGTCCAAGACGGCGCATGACAAGGAACTCCTGGGGAGAACTTACTGAGCGTCCCGGGCTCTTCCAAACTCGTCCGCTCCCTGACGGCAAA
>Ga0179593_1671056_pt1 | contig 14095 bp, 24 predicted proteins | sample CZODoug2_1_08_16_FD_185931 | JGI IMG/M metagenome (GOLD analysis project Ga0179593, IMG submission 185931) | Vadose zone soil fungal communities from Angelo Coast Range Reserve, California, USA - CZODoug2_1_08_16fungal (PacBio error correction) | ecosystem: Environmental > Terrestrial > Soil >...
CGTTTGATCGGCTACGAGTCGGCAGCGCAGGGGCGAACTCTACAGCGAGGTCAGAGAGAACCCTCCTAGGGTGACTTCGAACTGATACCCATCTCACGTTCGCTACTCCTAGAACATTTTAAAAACCAAAACCCCCGCGCAATATCAGATATTGCGAAAAAAACGGTAATAACGCATCTCGGTCTCTTCGATGGGTTTGTCTAAAAACTAAGGAATGAGAGGTCGGGCGAGGCTGCTTCAACCTGTACCGTGTGTCTCTACTCGAGACACTGGGAACGAAAATTCCAGGCCGGGCGCGCTGTCATCCAGCTTGAAATGCCGTTATAAAATTGAGGGGGGCGGTGCGCGAAAACGTAGCACTACGAGGCTGCATTGTGCAAACTCTTCAGCTGATAACGCGACAGAAGCAACAGCAAGTGACTCGTCCTCAGAAACTCGGTCATGCCCCCAATCAAGATCACGTGGGGACAGGACGACGAATAGAGCCAATGAAGAAGGCCCTGCTTAGTTCCGTAAGCCAACGCCGGAAGTGGTAGTGCCCTCACGCCAAAACTGCATGCGGAACAATGGATTGTGCAAGGAAATAGGAACGGGCGGCACGGCCATCAACGCACCAAGACAAACGTAACATGACACCCGAGGAAAAACACGGCAACGTGAAAAGTACACCGCCATAAGCAGGAAGAAAATAAGAGTGACAACCGTTTCGGCAGAGATCATGGGAAGCTCCTTTCACGTCTGCGCTCGGCTCCAAGGGAGAAGTGGGCACCAACCATGAAGGAGACGCAGATCACATTTTTGCGGACTGTAAAAAGGCTACAAGTGAAAAAAAAAAACGTGAGATGCCAATTCGAGAGGAGTATAATACGGGTGAAACCACCAGCACTGGGACTCGGAAGGGGGTAGGAAGAAAAAAAGCGAGCAGAGAATCGCAATGTTAGCATATGTTAAATCCCGCCATGAGACAAGTCGTAGCAAGTGAGTCAGAACAACGGGAACCCAAGAATGAACCTCACTATTTATGAAAGCAAATGCTTGCCAGAGAAAAAAAATTTGCAAGAAAAAAGACTAAAAGGGCGAGGCAGCTCGATTTCGATAAAGCGACAACCGGTCTTTGCTAAAATCGCGAGAGGAAGTCAAGATCGTACGTCACCACAAAATCAAAGGGGGGAAAAAAAGAAAGAAAATGCAAGGAACACCACGAATAGAACGATCAACGAATGGCCAGGACAGGAAGAAAGAAGGTTCGTGGCGAAAAATGAAAAAGCGGCGGCAGAAACATCTCTCAGAAAAGAGAGTGTTAGTCCACATTTCAGTGTTTAGATAAGTCAAAAAAAATGAAGTGCTTGGAACATGGGAAAAGCACGTGAGCGGATTGAAATCAGGTGCGCTGCGCTGTCGCGACATGTCCTCCGACCTTGGTTCGATCGGGATCCCTTCTGACCAACTCGAAAGTCAAGGGGGGAAAAAAAGGGTCGCTGTCCGAAAATTCTCGCCCGATCCTAACCTGGGAGTGGAAACGAAGGAGCCGGCACGGTATTTGAAGAAACAAACGATTCATGAAAAAAAAAAAACGGATGGGCTGTGGCCGGTTGCTGCTGGAACTGCACTTCCGAAAACTGCGCAAGGTGAGGGGGTCCCTGCGCAGGTAGCAAAAAGCCACTCAGAGAGATAGGAGAAGGCCGTAAATAGGACCTTTCAGGGTCCTCAAAGATTATAAGAGAATCGTGCTTCTTGCATCCGAGGGTGCTAGAAAACTATCTTGGGCTACCGCGCGCCTCCAAAAAAGGAAACAAAAAAAAGGATGTCTGGGATAAAAACGTCCTGAAGGGGGGAGAGGAGCAGAGGCAACCGTTCAATGGTGCAGACGGTGTGGAATGCACTGGCTCAGAGGCGGCGCGTAGAACCGTCTTCGGGGGGGGGCTACGGGAAGGGTGAAGTTTGGTTGGAGGGAAACCGGGTGCTGATCCGTGAGCCGAGATTTAAAAAAAAAAAGAAGAAGGTACTGGGGGGCGCCGCATCAGACGTGATTCTGGGGGAGAGTGAGGGAAGAAAGAGGGTTGAACCAGAGCGTTCAGATTTACGCTCGGGCAGCCGTCGAGGGTGAAAGGAGGCTGGATATCAGCTGTTTCATGGTGGTAAAGAGGAAGGAGGGCCTGATGGCACCGGGGCATAAATCATCGTTGGAAAGGGGATGGGCTTGTCGTTGAAACTGTGGAAAAGGGCCTAGTACAGAAAATACTCTGGTTAGGCTAACGAGACGAAAGAAAGAAAGGATAATGGAACGGCCGCATGGAGGGGCAAAAGGAGTAGGTACTCACCCTGGGAAAAACTCATGCAACTTCCCAATATAGTACACATAGGGGGAAAACAGAACAAACTCCTACAGCACCCACTGCAGAAAAACCACTAAGAAATATTATCTTCAAGGGAGAATCGGAATTGGAAAAAAATAAATCTGCAGAGGGGGGGATGGCAGAAGTTGGGGGTGGGCAGAGTAAAGGGGGCAGCCATTGGCGTTAATCAACTATTAGAGGAATACTAAGGAGAAGAGTAAGCTTAGTCTGTTATGAAAGATGCTGACCAGTAGGATTAATGTCTTCCATACAGAAGGAGGAAAAAATAACAAAAAACATAGTTCGGGGTATAGATCAGAACAAAAAGGGAAGAGAGGAACTATATATATCATGAGTCATAGGTGGGGTAGGGAATGCGAATTCACATACCTTGTCGTAAAAGCCTTAGAACAAGCGTGGTGCTGGACCTAAGAGGGAACCTGGTAGAACTGGATCAATCTCAGACGGGTAACTACCTCCTCTCGAGGTAACAACGTCAAGATACCAAAGAAAAGGGAAGGGAACGCAAAAAACCCCAGGCCATCAAGCCATGCTTGAAAGGCTAAGACCTAAGAACAGTCCTTCCGGCACGGGGCGACTGTGTTCTGTTAGGTAAAAGTAACTGGAACCTGGGGCTGATCACGTCGCGTGCGCGGTTAAAACGGGGGAGAAGAGGCTAAACTGCAAAAATGCGTACCGACCATGGTGGCAAAGTACAAGACGGTTTTCAAGAAAAAGTGAGAGGGAGTAGATGCGGTAACGAAGAAAACTGCACGTGAGAAATAGAAACAGACTACAAAAAATCAAAAACATTGAAAACGGGGGATTAGTGGACTGCTGCATTCCGTCATTCCACACACGTAGAAGCAGAAAAGAAGAGATAGAATTATACCAGCACAGCCCCATCGTGACGCTCAGTTTGAAGGGAAAGACCAGAAAACAAGGACAAAAAGCCGAAGGGATGAGAAATACTCACACCAACTTGGAAATGAAATCGGTAAAAAAAAAAAAAAATCAACCGGGAAAAGAGAAAAGGAGAAGTCAACAATAAGAGAATGAAAACAATGACTGGGAAACGAGAGACAAAAATACATCTTGAAAAGGTGAAAGGCTAAGGAAAGGAAATTGTGAAAAAAGATCGAAAAGGTTCTTATGCCGGGCCGTGTGAGGTGCAGCAAAGACCAGAAAAGAAAGAAAAAAGGGGCTTGCGAACGTAGAATTATAGCAAATGAAGGGCCTAAAGGGCAATGGAAAGGAGATTGAACCCACCCAATACGTTTCAATACAGAATGGTGGTCCCTTGCGTCTACCGGGGGGAAAAGTGCCGAGGGAGCAGAAAAAAGAGAACAGGTCTCCGGACTGAAAAGCCGCGAAAGAGGTTAAGCTGCAGGAAAGAAAGGGGAGACATATAGGCAGAGAAAAGGGAAAAAATCGGTGATGTCATAATCGGGAAAGGGAGAAATGTGAAACGCCCAAACGGTAGGAGTCGACGCAAAACCGACCGCTAGTCATAAGCGTCCAAGGTCGGAGAAACCAGAAGAAGGTTGGAAAAAGTATGAACAAAGAACCAAAAAACCGTTCAGGACTGGAAAGTCAAAAAAAAAATAAGAAAAAAAAAATGGGGAAAGGAGCCCACGGAATCCCGAATGTATTGCAAGAAGATCAGGTGTGAGAAAAAAGAAGGGGATCACTGAAGAACAGAGTCAAAAAAAAAAAAAAAGGGGGAAATATGGGATCTGTCCCCTGATGATACATTTTGAGAGGAGCACGGCAGCAATGCTTCAAGGGGCTGGGGGAAGAGGAGGGGGGAGCTAAGGAAGGGAACGGGGACTCAGGTGGGGAAGAATCCAACTTCGAAGCACGGGCGCCAAAGAACGGGCTGGCTCTAATCGAAGTTCTACAAAAGGAAGAGGTAGACTAAATAAAACCGGGGGGGCAGGGTCACAAAGCTATCTGGCTCATGACTGGAAGTCAGTACTAGTAACTGAAAAAGAGGACAAGGCCTGGGCAGAAAGAGAATGTTCTGATGGCTCGACTGAGCTAGTTAGGGGGGAAAAGAAAGAAAGGGGCATGAAGGAGAAACCCCTCTCACGGGGTCTCGGGAAGGACCAGGCAAAAAGGGATGTTTGCATGATCTGCAAAGGAAAAAAAATCTGGGGAGGAAGAAGGGGGTGTCGCAAGAGCAGATGTTGATCGGACAGCCACCATGGGGGAATCCTTACGGGCTGCACCATTGGAAGGAAAGGAAAAGGAGTAGTTCAGGGCGGATGAAAAACCAACATGGAGAGAGCGGTGAAGGTGTCCAAGTCTGTGGAACGAAGTAGGGCGAGTCTAATTCAAACGTAAGGTAACTGGTCGAAGGGGAAGGGGGGGATTGGGGGGGAGAGAAAGGGTGCGGATGTCGCAGCCTATTGTAAAACACTGGGTAAGGGGGCGCGAAAAAGCAGGGAGGAGTGGTGAAAAGGGGGGGTCCAGGGGAGATGAGGTAGCTCGAACGCGGGTACGCGGTGAGGTGCTGGAAGGTATATCCCTCGGAGCGTCAAGAGGGAAAAAAATAACAAAGGAGAGGACCTAAACTCTATTTTGACAACCAGGGTGCGGGGAGGGGGAGGGAGTATTCCGTCTTCCAAAGAGAGACTCTTAGAAAAAAAAAGGGGAAGAAAAAATGACAGGAAACATTGAACGGTAAAGCTGGAACCACAGTTCGAGGGAAGGGTGAAGGGGGTGGTGGGGGGAGGAACGCCCAGGAACCGAGAGGATGGATAAACAGTATACAACGAGAAGGACACGGAGAAAACCGATCAGCAAAGGGAATGCCAAGACAAACAAAAGCGGGCAGGAACATACGTCAGGAGGGATGACGCGGAAAAAAGGTGGGAGTAGGAAAGAAAGAGCTGGCGAGGCGGTCTGTCGGGGGGACAGTCAGGGAAGAAGCCTGGATCATGGACATAGGGAGGTAAACGGGCTGATCGACGTCTAACAGTTGGTCAAAAAAACGATTAAAGAATAAACAAAGTTCCCATAGATGGTCACGGGAAAAACGGAAGAGCGCCAGCAGGGGGGGAAAGAAGTCAAAAAAGAATAAGTGGAGACGATCTCAACCAGGAGGAGGGATATAAAAAAGAAAAAAGGAAAGAAGGAGGGGGGGATCATTACAAGGGGAGGATGGTCGCTCGTAAGGGACGCATAAGGGGAGACAAGGAGAGCAGTACGCTTGGGGGGACTCAGGGGGCAATCTGCTACAAAAGGTAGAGTCAAAAAGAAGAGTCAGACTCGGGGGAAGCTTCAAGAACGACCCACAGAAGACAAATCAAAAATATGTGAAGAAGGAATACAGAAGAACAAATGGGAGAGACGGGACAGGGGGAGACTGTTGGGGTCGACTACTCCGGGGGGAGAAGGGCGTAGTTCTGCATTCCAGGGGTCTAGAGGGGAAAGGGGAGAACTGGGAAAAAATGGACAGACCTGGGGCAGACGCTTACAGCAGAGGGAGAAGGACGTTCACAGGGGCGAAAAGAAGGAGAAGACACGAAACAAGGAACGAGAGTAAAGAATGCACGACACGACAGAGAAGAAAGGGGTGAAGGAGAGCTCGTGGAGGAAGTCATAAAAATCGGAAAAAAAGGTAGAGCAAATGCGGATAGAGAAAAGACAACAAAGAGGCAAGGGAAAACCGGCGTTTCGAAGGAAAAAGAGGGTGCCATAAGTGGGGAGCTGCAATCATCCGGGGAAAAAAAAGAAGATGATGAAGGGGGGAAAAAAGGAGGCGCAAAACCGGAAAAAGCGATAGCGACACAAAGCAAAAATATTCCGAACAACTTCACCACGACGACGGGGGGAAGAGGACAGTCAAAGAAAATAGGGAGAACGAAAGGGGAAGAAAGGACAACATAGCATTCAATGGGGGAGACCACGGAAAGCAAATTGAGGAGCCCAGTGAGTTTTAGAAGAGACTCAGAGCTAAGGATGCAAAAAAGCGGAAGTACAAAAAAGTAGTTGATTATCACTCGGGAGAAGCGACGAGGGAAAAGATGGGGAAAGGGGCCCCACACAACCAGTTTGGTTAGACATAGACCGAAAAAGTGAGGAAAGGAGGGGCGAAATAAAAAGAGGGAAAAATACGGGAAGGACTGAAAAGAAGGAAAAGATCCAGGTCGAGGCAGTGCCGTCGGCCCACTGGGGGGCAGAGAATTGCCCAGCACGAGGGGGAAAGGGAGATTCCGGAGGAGACGAGGAGATTTGGCAACAAAGAGGATAGAGGAAGAAAAAAGGGGGCTAAAAAGGGGTAGCTACCCAAAGGGGAGTAAGACGCGACCAGAGATCGAAAGGAAGTTGGCAAGAAAAACTACCACACAATCTTGAAAAGGAAGCGAACGATACGTCAATGGAAAAAAAAAAAAGGTAAAGACAGACCTCTCACAATGGGGAAAAGGGGCAAGAGGAAAAAAGGGGGGAAGACGAGAGGGTGAAGCTAAAAGAGAAATCATGGTCAACAAAACGGGGAGAAAAAAGGGGGTAAATACAGAGGTTTCGAGGCGGGGAATAAAAAAAGAAGAAGGAGGTCAGGGCAATGGGGAAAGGAATAAGGGGGTGCCGAGGCTTGATAGATCGACAACCTTGAAAAGGGGGGGATGTGGTTAGCTTTCAAACAACAGATCGCAAGAGGGGGAAAGATGGGAACAAGACCCCAGAGATTATTTCCAGCATAGTCCGCCGGAGAAGAACTGTGGGGGCGTGCAAAGACAAGAGGAGGGCAACTCATGTTCACACAAGCGGGTCAAACAAAAGGGAGGAGCGCAAAGGGGGGAGGAAGGGCTGCACGATTAGTCAGGGGGAAAGAGACCGGACAGCGACCGGGAGAGGATGAATTACCACTAAACGGCTTACTTCTTCAGGGACTTAAGGGTAAAATGGAAGGGAAAGTGGCGGGGTGAAGATTCTAGAGGAACGCTCTTAGGGAGGGATCAGAGGTGGAAAACGCGGGCCTGGGACGAGACTAGTCAAATATTCAGAAGAGAAGGAAGGAGTCTGATAAAAATGAGGAAACAGGGATCGAGGCGGAGGGGAGTGGAAGAGAGGGGTTCCGACGGGGCAAGGGTCGTCAAAAGGTGTTTGTATTTCGAGCGAAGTGAATGAAAGGGGGAAGGAGTGGGGGGACAGGGGGTCATGGATTGTCAGGTGAAGGTGGAAGGCCCACCGGAGGGAAAAAAAGAATGGGGCCTGTGCCATCAACTCATCAAAAGGGGGAGGGAGGGTGAGGGGGAAGAAAATAGTGGGGGAAAAGGCGGGAGGGAGGTTAAGCTCAAGATGCAAGGAAACGTGAGCATTCTTCGATCTCTGGATGGTCAGATCTAAAAGGAAGATAAAGGACAGGCAAGACGATCTCTCAATGCAAAGTAGGGGCGGAGGGATGGTCGGTGTCGAGAGGGAATCAAGATAGAAAAAAGAGAGGTCGTGGACAGAAAACAAACAGCAACAGTGCTGGGGATCCATGGGAAGAAGACCATGGCCGATCAAACTGAGACCGGGAAAAAGGCCTTGAGGACACATGGTCACGAGAGAGAAAGGAAAAAAAAGAGAAGAAGCGCAGAGAAAACCCGGGAAACCCCTTACTGTCCACAAAAGAACAGGAAAAGGAGCAATGCGGAGGGGAGAATGTGACAATGGGACATCTGGTGGGTTTGGTCGGGGGGGGGGGAGTCGGAAAAAAAGACCTGGCTTTACGTTACTAGGGGGAGGAGACCAAAAGGGGAGACATGGTCAGAAAAAGAACAAAAGAAAGGAGTGGTCAATCAGATCGAGGTAAGAAAAGGAGAAATGCCATCATCCGTAAAAAAAACTGAGGGGAAAGATTTGGAGAAGAGAAAAAAGAACGGTGATATGACCACAGACAGAGGTTGGGGGCTCGGGAGAGCTCAGGAACAGCCATCATCATGGAGTTGCATAGGAAAAGCAAGAGTTGGGTGGGGGGGGGGGGGATAAGGGAAATTCTTTCCGCCCTAGAATCCGAGGAAGAGAGAGGAAGCAATTAAAGAGCTCAAACACCTAACGGGGAGAAACCAGATGGAAAAGAAGAAGGGCTAACAGTTGTACTAAGCGAAGAACTCAAATGCCGACGATCGGGGGCTAAGAGTAGGGGGAAAGGACTCAAACTTTTCTGATAGGTTGTCGTTCGCGCGTTGTCAGGTCCAGTAGGAATAGATACGGCGACACGGGGGAAGGAAAAATTCAAAAAGGCCGGTTGGGGGACGCTGTTGGCCCAAGCATGGGGCGCCATGGTAGCCACCGGTTAAGAGGCGTGAAGCCAGGTCTACACGAAAGATCTGTCAAAGATACGAGAAGAAAAAATGAAGACAGAAGAGAGAAGGGGACCACAAAAAAAGCAGGATCCGCCGGGTCGGAAAATGGCAGACAAGAGGGACGAAATACGAAGGAAACACATTGCAGAAAAAAAGCAAAAAGGGGAAAAAAAAGAAGGGTGAAAAGAAAGACACGACGGGCAATGGAATGAAGTTGAAAGACCCACCAGAAAGGAGGGGGGGCAATCTGAAGAGAGGGACTTCAACCAAACCTAATGAAGAAGAAAAAAAAAAAAAGAGAAAAGAAAAAAGGAAGTGAAACGACGGAGCCCGCAGAATCGGGACATCCAGTAGTGGAAAACCTCGGCACAGGAAGGTCAGAAAAAGGAAAAAAAAGCTGGGAAGAGGAGGAGAATCCAAGTGTAACATCCATAAAGGGTATACTCAGATCCCAGGAGTCGAAAAATAGAGACGTAGCAAAAGCGGCTTGAAAAATGATACCAAGCCGGGAAAAAGAAGAATAGGGGGGAGGTAGACAAAAGGAAACCAAACCAAACCGAACATCATGGATTCCAAGGACGGGAATAAGAAAAGAAGGGTAAGAACCCCCCACAACAAAGAACCCAGAAAGAGGAAAAGCGAGGGGTAAAAATGACAACGCAAATAAGCAGGCTGAAAGGAAGGACAGATGGAAAGAGAAGTATAAAACATTCAGTCATCAGTGGAGTGATTCGTCATGAAGGACGACCGGATGAGGGGAAAGGAAAGAAAGGTAAGTAGAAAGAAAAGAAGGAGGAAACTGCAGACTAAAATCAAGTTCACTCGCCTACGGAGGGGGGGTGGGACAAGAAATCCATGGCGTCAAACAAAGAAACAGGGAGGTCCTGACATTCAGAGAAAAAAAAGGGGAAGGAAATTCAAAAAGGAAAAGAAAGAGAAAAAAAAAGGGGATTGGAAAAAGTGGTCCGGAGAAAAATATGGGTCGATGGGGGGAACGAATGAAAATCTGAAACAAGGAGGTCGGAATTTGGTTAGAGGAAGAAAAGTCGGGGGGAAAAAAATTTTAGCACTCAACGGCAAAGGCATGGCATGCATTCGTATAGGAAGAATTTAGGGGGGGGTCCGGGGGGGAGAGGGGAGTTCCGAAAATCCGACTGACTCGGGGAAATGCAGTACGAAGAAAAAAAAAAAAAAAAGGAGCAGACGAGGGGAAACCGAGGGTCGAAAGGGGCAGGGGTCCTTTTGCCCCAAAGAGCAGGGGAAGGCGGGAAGGTCTCAAAGAGCTTCGACAATTGGCGTGAAAAACTGGAGACTTCAAAAGAAAAAGTTCGTCAAAATTCAGAAAAAGCTACACGCATGGATATTCTGTATTGGGAGGGAAAGGCCTCGAAGGGGGGACATTCTCCAGTAATGAAAATTCCGGGCTATGAGAAGGGGGAGAGGTACACGTCTAAAACTGTAGTATTCTCGTCGAAGGCAGGAAGAAATGTACGTTAAGGTGGGGAACAGGAGGGATAAAGCCTTAAAAGGGAAACGGGTCGGAAGGAGGGAAGAAGGGAAATGGGACCAAAAAAAGATCCAACACGTGGTTGGGGAGACCATCGAACTCCGCCATGGATAGTCCTCTTTGGGGGAGCTGGAGAAAAAACAAAGAAAATCAAGGAGGAGGAGCGTGATGGAAAAGTTAACGTCGGGTTTTCAGGAAAAACGGGGCTGTTAGGGAGGGGAGCGGGAAGTTTGACCGGAAAGGTCGAGAGGGGGGGGAAGGTGAAGGGGGGAAAGTTGGAGGCAAAAGGGGTCTGATGGACTGCGAAACGCCGTGGAAAGCTAACAAGGGGACTGGTGCCAAGAAAGAAGGAAGAGGAGGGGGAGTATGTAGGCGTAAGGGCCAAGGATCATGGGACCATTTAACTGGAGTGAGGTCAGTGGTAAGAAAAAAACTGGGAGTTGGGTGGCGGGGTGCAGAGGAGAGGGAAAGGCCGAAAGAGGGACTGGGCCGAAGGGAGGACCCACGCAGGAAGCAGGAAGATAGAGAAGGGAGGTGGCAACAATGGATGGGGCTGAGAGGATTTCTTTGCAGGGATGAGAAGGGGAGCCAGAGGGGATGGACAAAACGTAAGGAATCCCTACACAGAAAGCTATGGGAAAAGGTGTGTAACACTCTTTAATGTACCCATCAGGTAGTTCCTGGGGGGAGTAAGCTTAAGGGAGCCGAAGGGACCAAATCAAAGGATCTAAACCCGGGATCGGACCCAGAGACGTGAACACGACCTAGGAAATATAGGGAGGCATTCTTGAATAGGAAAAGAGGAGCAAGGAGAGAAGTGGGGAGGGGGTTCGTTGGCGCGTTCGACTCGGGAGAGCCAAAGGAAAGGATGTAAGACGAGGACAAGAAATTTGAGGTCAGGAACGGGGGGGAATCAAACGGAAAAGGGGGAAAAGGAACATCGGGGAGTCCGATTAGGTTTCGAAAATTCCGAGCGAAAAGGGAAACCTCCAAAACGGTGGCCTATCTACAAGGAAAAAAAAAAAACAGAGAAGGAGAAGAGAGAAGAAAAAGAAAAGCCAACGAGACGTTTGGGAGTCCTGAGGAAGAAGAGGGAGACTTGGGGAAAAAAAAAAAGGAATGGACCCTAAAAAGAATTGGTGGAAAAAAAGACGTTCGTACTACCATACTCGTCAAGAGCAAAAGAAAAAGGGCAAAGAGGGTAAGCAACCCAAAACCCAACGACATAAGAATGCCAGAGAAAAGGGGGGAGAAAGAAACCGCGGGGAAGAAAAGGAGCAAGAAGGTGGAGACGGTTGCTGAAACAAGACAGAAGATGGCAGGGGCGGGTTGCGGTGAAAGGGGGAAGAGGAAGGGGAAAACTGGGGGGAGATCACGGGGGTGGAGCGACGCGTGCAAAGGAACGGATGAAGGAAAGGGACCGTCAGACTAAAAAAATAGAGGAGTCGGAAAAAAAAAGAGGTAAGAAAATGCCCCGGAGACAAAAAGGGGGGAAAATCACGTCGCAAAACCCGGTGGGAATGGGAAGCCTTAATCAGGCACGAAAAGAACAGAAGAAAAAAGGGATATTGGAAAAGAGCAAATGATCAAACCGAGAGGGGGAAGGGTCAAAAAGAGAAGATAAAGCCGAACTCAGGAAACAAAATGTATCCCTGGACAGAAAAACGAAGGAAGTGGGGAAAGAGCCACCATGAAAATGGGGGGTGACGTAAATAGGGAGGTCAACTCAATCCCACGCCCTTTCAACTCAAGACAAACTCACCAAAAAAAAGGGGAACAAAGAGAAAGGAAGGGACACGGTTGAAACTACTGACCTTGGATAACCCAAAAAGGGAGAAGGAAAAAGAAGGTCATAAAAAAAAAGGAAAACGACCAGTGATAGAAAGAAGGGGGGAAAAAAAAAGGAAATTATAAGGTACCAGAATCCATCTTGGCATGAGAAAACAACGAGAAGAGCCGGAACAGAAAAAAAATGAGGTAGAAGCACCACAAAAACATGGGTACATGTAACTGGAGGGACGCCGGAAAGGGAAATCATAGAGCCATCGCAAAGGGAGAAAGACCGGAGGGAATGATCAGTGGAGAGAAGAAAAAAAAAAGGGCAAATGAAGCCCGCTTTGTTACAAAAGGGGGGAGCAACTATGAAATCAACGCAAGGGGGGCGAACGCTGAAAGGATGAGATCGCAGGCAGAGAGGAAGAAAAAGGGAAGTCTGGGGGAAAGAAGACGAACAAGAGCGGGAAGGGAGGCCCGAGCCGTCACCAACCAAGCATAGTTAAAGAGGGAAGCCTAAGAGGGAAGGGGAAGAGGCCCCAAAACGAAAACATCCCTACACAATTTGGGAAGGGAGAGAGTATGAAGGGGAACAGAAATCTGGTCGGGAAAAGGGGAGAAGGGAGGAAGAACATAGACTCTAACAGGAAAAGAAAGAGAAAGGAACCGATCAGGACCGTTTGGTCAGACGGAGGAATCGAATTGCAACTTCTTTAGGGCGGCACCGGGGGGTGCCGGAGGAACGGGAGACGATCAGAAGGGAAGAAAGGTAAAAAGTTGTGTTTGAGGGTCCAATGACCACATCGAATAAAGAGGGAGAAGGAAAAAGGGATGGTTTATACGGAGAGAGGGGTCTCGGAAAAGAAGGAAAGAAAGGGGGGGGATTGAAATCTGATCGGCAACTCGAAGGAAATGGGAGAAAAGTAATAGGTCCGAAAAGAAAGAGCGAATGCTGGAACGGGACACAGTGGGAAGAGGAAAAAGCAACTCAAGAGAGGGGAACAGACGGTACGAAAGCGAGGGAGATGAAAGGGAGTAAAAAAGAAAAGGGAACTGGGGACGATTCGATCGAGGAAATCATTATGTACTTGAAACTGGGCGGGGGGTGTCACCCAGGGATCTAGAAAAGGAAAAGTTGAATAGGTCAAATCAGAAAGGGACGAAAAAAAAAAAAAAAATGGGCAAAAATGGGGTAAGCTCCGAGAAGTCAATGGGAAGGGCTGGGTAACCATGTCGATACGTCGGCTCTTCGGTGACCATTAGAAAGGGAAAAAGACGGGGGGAAAAGGAGGGAGAACAGGGAAGGAGGAGGCGGGCGGAACCAAATGCGAATTTGTGGAGCTTGAAGGGTGATAGGGAGAAGGACCGGGGTATGGCCGTCAGAGGTTCCGAGCAGAAAAAAGGGGAAGGGAGGAAGTCAAATAGAAGAATCACGGCAGGGCGTAGGTGCAAAGGCTACAAGGGAGGGGGGGTCAACAAGGAGAGGAGGCGCGAACGAAAGAAGGGAGGGACTAGGGGAGGGAGGAAGAAGAGGAGTAGGATCGACGTGCTGGACCGAAGGGAGTGACAACTGGGGGGAATTGACGACCCTTGGACAGGCTGGGGGAGAGTCGGGGGTCGAGGGGGAAGGATGGCAAGAGCAGAAAAGAGAGGCAGCGAGGCGGTCGATAATCAGCATCAACGTAAAAAGGGATAAGGAACGTCAGCAAGCGTAGGAAGACGGGAAAAAAAAGGGGCCTTGAAGATCTCCAGCCGATGGAAAACACAGAAAAAGAACAACTCAGACTTCAGCAAAAAGGTAAGCGAGAAAAAAGAGGCAGCGGAAAGAGAGGGCAAATGTGTCTTCGTCAGTCATTGGCTCAACATTATCTGCTAGGGGGGAGGGTCGGAGAGGGGGCAGTTGCGGGACCACTCCTTTCGCGAGGAAGAGGAAAACAAAGCTCATTGGAAAAGGGAACAAAAGCTGAAGGAGAACTCAGGGCAAAAAGAGGATGAGGTTAAAATGCAGAGGGAAGCAAGGGCGGAGAAAAAAAAAAAGAGGGAGAAGAGGTGTCTATCAACAAAGGGAGGAAAAGAAGATAAACAAATAAAAAGAGAGGTCTTTGGAGGACCGATCCAGATAAGTGAGGAATCATGGAGGAAAACAGGGGTGAAGAAGGAAAAAAGGCCTCTTGGGGAAC
>Ga0179593_1429755_pt1 | contig 14094 bp, 21 predicted proteins | sample CZODoug2_1_08_16_FD_185931 | JGI IMG/M metagenome (GOLD analysis project Ga0179593, IMG submission 185931) | Vadose zone soil fungal communities from Angelo Coast Range Reserve, California, USA - CZODoug2_1_08_16fungal (PacBio error correction) | ecosystem: Environmental > Terrestrial > Soil >...
GGCAAAGAAGGACCAGTTTCCACATCCACTTGACCTGGTTCGGTCGTGAAGGGGGGTAACAAGAGAAAACGTACTACCTCCGGGCCCAGAGAAAAGGACATCAACTTTGGAAGAAGTGGCAATTTAGACCCGGGTTTTTCCCACACAGAACTACCTTGGGACGACAACAAAAAAGTGACGCAAATTTCAGCAGGTAATGGCAACGAAAGTCCACAAGACAGAAGGCTTGGAGATAAATCAAGAGCTTGGGTGGATGTGAATGAGGACGGTGGACCAAGTACCTGGAACTTTTTTTAGGGGATGGGCAGGGTCGACATGCCGATAAGAAAAAAAGGGAAAAAGAGGTGAGGACTCAAAATTTGGAAGGGGGAATAGTGGGGGAAAAAGAAAAGGTGGCTGACTCCATGTCTTTTGGTGATCTATTACCCGTTGCAAGGGGGCGGAGGAAGAACTTTTGAAATTCCAACTTTCTGGGTAGAAGGGAAAGGAGACAAAAGAAGAAAAGGGAGGGGGGGATTGGGTGGCAAAAAAATAAAACTCCGGACATTCCATAGACACAATAACTGCAGTCGCCAAAGGGTAGTGCTAATCTGTCGATGGACTACCCAGACGGCTGTTGACAAAAAGGTTGGCACGCGGGAAGGAACTCAATCTTAAAATACAAAGAACCAAGAGGCGTCCCGTGAGTTTTGGAATCTGCGTGACTCCTTACCAACGACCAGAGGTACACAGGGAAAAAAGCCCAGTAAAACGGGGTCGAGTACGGACGGGGAGGGCTGGGGGAGGAGCCAAGAGAAAAAGGAATTGGACCCTCAAGAAGGTGGAGGGAGGGGTAAAAAAGAAAGACTATTTTAGTCACAATCGGGGAGGGAAAGGAGAAAAAAAAAGACACCTGACGGTCCGGCAGAAGAAGGGGGGAGAGTGGGGGGGTGGGGTGGTGAGGTCTGCGGTGGCCGAACGACATTGGAAAGAAGAACCATACTGCAGGGACAACGTTCTGCTTAAAATAGAAGGAGGGGGTCTTTCCACAAGTAACCAAAGAATATCTTCCTTGCAAAGCCTAGCGTCCTCAAAAGGAAGGAAGTAAAAGGGAAGGGGGAAATGGGGATTTGGGGGTCGGTTCCGCTGTCAGGAGGAGGGAAAATGAAGGAGAAAGGGGGGGAGGGGATGAACTAAAAGGCGGGGGCGGAAAAAAAGAACCAACTCACACGACAAACGACGTTACACTAAAACAGGTGGGTGTTAAAAAACAAGGCGAAAAAGACAATGTGATCAACTGGTGGTAATGTTATAAGCAACCATGGTTTTGTACGGAGAGAAAAGGATGTTTTACGGGTTTTTGGAGATTGAAGAAGAAAATTGAGGCTGCATGTCAGTCCCCTTTAGGGGAGTTGAGTTTTGAGAGAGATTCAAAAACTTTGGTGAGGCCAGCGCGACGAGCTGAAAAGACAAAAACATTCATCAAGACGAATAGGAGGACAGGGATGGGGAAATGCTAAACAGTCGCGATTCAGTTAGTTTGGGGAAGATATAAAAAGGAGATTTGAATTTCTGAAGGGGAAAAAGGAGGAAGGGGGGCCAAATCAAAAAAACTTATTCAAACAACTTGCAGGGGAAGGAGGGAACAATAGGAAAAAAACAGACAGAATGGGAGGCACCATAATAGTCCCGAGGGATGGAAAAGGAGACTTCACAAGTGGAGGAGGGGGTGGGGTTCAAAGAACACCAATACCAGTTTTCACCATTGACTCCAAAAAAAAGAAACTCATATAAGCAATGAGGAAACGAAACAGTGGAGCGGGAACCACTACATCAGGGGGGAGAAGGTAACACCTTGGACAGGGGGTGAACATGAACCACATGGAGACTACATAACAAAGAACCACAACCATAAAAAAAAAGCAAAGGCAATTACAATAAAAACTTTCATTACTGAGGAATTGGAGATGTCGATTAGGGGGAAAACAGTTTCGACAGGAGGGAATTCAAAAAAAAAATCCTTGGGGGGGAAAGGGGGATGTATCAACATACTCTTGAAGGAGGCATGGGGGGGTTGGGAAAAAAGTGTCGGAAATATACGCTGTGGGAAATTGAGAAGCTGAGGCGGAAAGAAAAATTTTTAGTTCACACAGAGGTACAGAGGCAGAACAGGGTCGGCTTCATAGAAGAGGGAACTATCGAAAAGTTCTTGTGGGGGTTTAAGCGGAGGTGCCGAGGAGAAAAGTGGACTCCGTCGGGGGCACATAAACGAGGAAAAAGCAGATGCTACTATGGATTTGGGTGGAGTATGGTTGGGAAAAAGACGGACTGGGTACCGAAGAAGATTCCGAATTCCACAAAAAAGGGGCAGAGAAAGAGGAGTAATGGGAGGGGGGAATTACGAGACAAATAAAGGCTTACTCAACAAAGAGAAAATCAAAGAAAAAAAGGGGCGCCAAGTCAAACCATATTTGGGGTGACATGGGGGAAACCGTACACAGGAACCAAAAATAGGACAAGAAAAAGCAACACAGCGTAAAACAGTTTGGGTGGGAAACACCATCAAAAAATGCTGAGGGGGAAGTCACAGGCAGAATCCGTAGAAAAAAAGAAATGGACAGGGGATTAAGCATATGGAGCACATAAGGCACTAACACATGGGGATGTACTTTTGGGGGGAAAACAGTAATGGGGGGGGGGCAGTGTGGAAGAGAAAAAGGGTAAGGAGGACAGACCTGTTAAGAGGGGGGAAAGAACAGTCAGAGAAGGAACAAACATGGTCCACATGTGAAAAAGTTGAATGTAAGAAAAACAAAAAGCGGGGGGGGGGGGGAATTTTAAACAGGGGGCGGCCACCCCGAGGGGGATAAAAATAGGACCGCATGAAAAAAAAAGACGAAAAAAATTTTGGGAAGGTGTGGATAATTTATCAGGGTGAGTCAACCGTAACAAAAATGAAGGAAAAGGGCTAAAAAAAAGTCTACAGATTAACATAGGAAGAAGGGGAAAGGAGTTGAAATTTGGAAAAAAAGAACAAGTATTCACACTGGCTAATACTAGAAATACTTTTTAAGGGGCAAGAAGAGACCCGTACTTAACAATTTCAATGTTACAGGTAGAAGAAAAACAAAATGGAGCGGTAAAGAGAGAGAGAAAGTACCAAAAAAATGGGGAAGAGGGAGCCTGCAGACATAAAATTAGGGGGACTGGACCAGTATTTAGCAAGGAGAGGCGCGAATAGAACATAAAATTCTCACCTCATGGGAGGGGGAACAAAAGAGGTCCCAGAGGCGGGGGGTGTTTGAAATGTCCGGGTTAATAAGGGGGTCAAGGAGAAAATCGACCAAAGTGCTCAACCGCTAACACAGAACAAAGATAAAATGTTGTGGAGCGAAGGCATTTATTTGTATAAAAAAAGGGTGATGAACCAACAGTGCGTCTTGGCGGACAACAAAAGGGAAAATGACCTAAAAAAAAAGGAACGGGGTTACAACTTGTATCACAAACTTTCACATGTAAATGGAAAGGTGCAAATGCTTATGTCAACTGTTTGATAGGAGTCAAAAAACCTGTTGTTAGACAAAAGACAAAAGGGAGCTCACCAACAAACGAAAAAGAAACTGTTTCCCGTAACCAAAAAAAAGGGGATAAGGGTAAGGTAGAATGATGATCAAAAAGAGGCTTCAATAAAAACCATTTTGGGTCAAAAAAGGGAAGGGGGCAAAACAGGCAGAAACAGGGAAAAAGGGGCCAGAAAAAGTTGGGATGGAAGCTTTTTTAAAGTAAAATACCAAAAATGTGGGGAATGGGGTAGAGGGGGGAACGTAAAAACCATGGTGAAAAAATAAGGACTCAAGAAAAAAAGGAGTCAATTATCGAAACGCAGACTAAGAAGGGAGGTCAAGGTATAATGATTTTGGTCAAGGAGTCTAAGATAACACTCTCGTAGACTATGCCGAGCGTGTAGGGTGGGCAGAAAGAAGGGTTCGCCGCGCGGACATTGCTTCCGTGAGGCAAAGGGTTTTAAAATAATAACAAAGGGTAAACATACATTGGATAAGCAAGATGGGGCCTTTCCCTCGATTTATTGAAAGGCCCGGATTCCTTGGGCTCAGAGCGAAAAATGCATATGTGGGAGAAACCAAGAGAGGGCAGTGAACACGTTTACAAAGCTGGATTCACCCAGGAAAAGAAGGGGGGGGAAAAGACCGAACTAAGTGTGGGAAATTTTGGACAAGCAAATCAAGGAGAAAAGGGCAGAAGTAGAGGTCAGTACAGGGGAAAACAAAAGGGAGGTGCTAACCGGTTTCAAACAAAAACAAAAGAAAAGAGGTTGGCGTTAAGAAGCATGCAAGAGGGGGAATGGAAAAGGCAAGCCAAGTGGGGGGGGGGAAGGGGGAGAAAAAGAAAAGAGTAGAAAAGGTTATGAGTTAATGGAAGGGGCACGCTATGGATGTTGTGTCGTGATTTGGGGGTCGATACAGGGGGGGAGGGCAACACAAGTGGGAAGAGAAAACGAAGGGGTGAAGCCCATTAATTAGGTGTGAAGGGGGGGGCAAAAAAACAGGGGGGCCCCCGTCATTTTACAAGGGGGGAAGGACATAAAGGGAAAGGGATTTTGTAAAGGGGAAAAGAAAAAGAAAGAACCGGGTGAAGAAAAGAAAAAAAAAACCGAGCCTAACCGCCTGGAATATTCATATAATCTGGTAGATTTTGCAGGGGGGAAATGCATCCAAACGACCTTGGGGTGAGGGAGGAGGGGTGGAAAGTCGCGCAACCTCAATAGAGGGGTTTTCCGGAGAAAAAGCTGTTCACAAATCACATAAAGGGGAGGGCCAAACTAACTGCAGACGAGGACTCTGGGAACAAAAAACGGTGTGGATCAGAAAACGATTAGCGGCTGAAGAGAGTCCTGCTCACAGATAATTTTGGTGATTCAAATGATAAGAGGAAGACATCTGAGGTGGGGACAATCGCACATACAATAAAAAAAAGAAAAGGAGGCATGCAGCGGCCATTGGCAAGGGAGGAAAAAAACCTCCATAGCACAATTACATAAATACTGTTGGCTGTGAATCTTCTCAATAATCAAACCAAGGGGAAAATTAAAACCAGTTTTGCTCGACAGGGGCGACATTGGTGGGTTTTAAAACCAACCTGGGGAGGGGTACAGAGTTGGTAAGGGGGCGTTTCTTGGAGTGTTAACAAGAAAACCATCGGGGACCCTCAAGAGGACTTCCGCCACAAGTCGGAAAAATCAATGAAAGGACTCTCCATCAGGACCGACCCTCCTCCAACTCCATTCGAAAAATACAGGAATCAAAAAGTATTTTTTACGAGGATATCAGAAGAGCAAATTGGGTTAATGGTGGCAAAGCAGCAGGAAAAAGAGGTCAAACAGAACATGTGTCAGCTGGGGGGAGAGAGGACAACTATAAACCCAAAGGAAAAAAAACCAAAACCCCCACAACCAGAAAGGTTCCTCCGAAAAATTGAACAATCAAACCAAAATAGAAAGGGGGGAACTAAAGGGGTTTGAAGGGCACACGATTGCCCATTTAAGAAAGGAAAATTAAGCAAACAAGAGAAACCCAGGCGGGAAGGGGTGACAATCCGTTTGGCATTGGGGGGGGGAACGAAAAGAAAAAGTCCAAGCCCCGACGACGAAAAGGAGAAGGACATCCGTAACTCGGGGCTGTGGAAGGGATTAACAGCAGCTGGAACCACCGAAAAGGGAAAGAGGAAAAACCTGCAGGAGTTATCTCCTGCTAGAGGATTGACCACGAAAGAGGAAGGTTTGCCAGACGTCAAAAAAGACTTGGAGGACCAGAAAGTCTATTTCGCTCCTCAATAAAGAGGATGGAAGACAGGGGGGCATGAGGAGAAATGGGGGGTACGGAGGGAGGGAAGCAAAAAAGACGTCCGGCGCAACCATAACCCAGAACCCTAAACGAAGAATAGGGGGTCTCACTTTACATGGATATGCAAAGGGGGGGGAAAAAGATAGGCCCAAACCGGGGTAAGGGTCCATGAAGCAACCACAGCCCATTGGAAGGAAAAATCCGCGCGTTTCAACGGGGAAAGGTAAAAAAGGGCAAAGAGGAAACAGAAAGGGAGATTAGGATGCCGTCAAAGCCCTGAAAAAGGTCACATACACCAATTTTCAGAAATGGGGGACAACAAGTCCTCACTTCCACCGTCTCCAAATCCCAAAAATGGCAGGGGGGGGGTGGGAAAGAGACAAGAAGAGTCAAGACGTTGAAAAGCGACATGGAGTAAAAATCGAAATGTTGGGGTCCCCTTTGAAGGCTGTCCGAGAGGGGGCAAACAACGGGTCTAAAGTTGAAACAACACCTAACACCATAAAGGGGGTGGGTGGACCTTACAGGACGGCATGATAAGGAACGCGAAAAGAGTCAAGGTTCCACACTCACACACCACACACCGTTCCAGTGAAGCCAACGGGGGAATGGTTTCCTTGAACTCTATCTCTTCACCAAAAAAAAAAGGAGGATGGAGAGAGGATCGATAGAAATGGACCCATTTTCGGGCAAACGGGTGACAGGGTTCTGGGGGGGGAACATCGTAGGGGAGAACGTCTCCTCCTGCCCCTTTTCCGAAAAAAAAATCAAAGAAAAGTCGTTCGGGAAATTAAAAGGTTGAAAAAACGAATTGACACAGTACCTGGCAAAACAAATGGAAGACAAAAATCACATGCAAGCTGGACACTGGAAAGAGGGGGGGGGAGATCCAAAAAAGAAAATGGATTGTTAATGGGGGGTAAGTTGGACACACAGAACGAACAGGGGGTCTGGCCTTTTGCCGGGAAAGGGGGGTCTGGCAGCCAAAGATTATGGAACACGTTAACTCACTTTTGAACGGGGGGGGAAATTGGAAAGCGGGGACAAACAATGTTTGAAGAAAAGATACGGGGAAAAAACCAAATGGCTTTGGGCATCTCCCTGTCCCAGAGAAGACAGATAAGTCGAGGAAATGTTCTGGTTGATGGGGGGAGAGCCACAAAACACAACAAGGGCGAAAAGACTTAATAAAACGAAGAAGACAGCGCAGAGAAGGATTTGGAGGGCGTCGAACTAGCTGTGGGATGGGACTCAAACAAAAGAGACAAGACGGGAATACTGTCGAGGAGAAAAGAAGAAAAGCAGAAGAAGAATTAACGGACAAGGTGGGGGGTAAAACTGGGACTATACATAGCCATAGGTCCACAGCAGTGACCAACGACGGAAAGGAAGTTGAACGGGGGGGAAAAGGGGGAAGCAAACGGAGGTCTTTGATATCGCCAAGAAGAAACTGAGGGACCAGGAAACTGGATGGGTGGGTGAAAAAAAGAGTGTAGTCACCTCGAGGGAGCGTGCTCACCAAAAAGGGGGAAAAACAAAAACCACTCATCTGAGAGGATGCGGTTGAGGAACGTCAAAAAGGGATGGGGGGGGGCTAGGGTAGGAAAAACGTGAAAAATCCCTGGTGGACCCCAGTTGAGCGCGGGGGAAACGAAGGGGGTCCAACAGCAAACGGCGGTCAACAAAATTAACAAAAGCCAGTAAGGGAAGTGTCGCGGGGGAAATAAACGCATCAAGTCCTCAATCGGGGGAGTAAGCGTCACTGATGGGGACGATGGAGTTTTGGAAGGTAGGAAGAGCGTGGAAAGCCTATTGGGGTTGTAGTTGAAATTAGAGTGTAGAGAGGGAAAGCTGTGAATGGGACTTACTCACGCAACGACAACGAATGTACAAAAAAGGTGGCGGGGGAAAAAAAAAAGGGGAAGAACGCCATGGTTATCACCAACTGGTGGTAGGTTGAAAAGCATCCAGGGGTATTGAAGGGGGAAGAAGATAGAGAAATATGTAGGGGAAAAAAAGGGGTGGCGAGAGGAGTGAAACTTGAGATGGCACAAGCTCCACGTTACGGAGTTGGAGTATAAGGGTCAAAACCGCTCGATAATGGGGTTTGGGAAAAACTATCAGGCAAAACGATCTGAAAGCTGCTGGATGTCAGGAATTATCTGCAAAGGACAGGGGTACCATATCTCTTATCAGGGATGGAAGGAAGAAAATGGTTTAAGGCTTGAAAATTTTATAAGAAAAGAAGTCTTCAGAGAAAGGGAAAAAAAAAAAAATTTTTCAATAAGGAGTAAAAGAACAAAAGAGGCAACAAACACTCAAAGGAAATCCATATCCTAGGAATATGCACAAGGCATGAAGAGGAAGGAAAATGGATTACCCTGAGGAGGGTTTAAGTTAAGGGAAAGTACGGGTTCTCCACAAGAGGGGAAAAAGGGAGACAGAAGAGTAAGAAACATACTACAGGGGAAAAGGGAACTGGGTAGTGAGAACATACCGGGCGGCATGGGCTCCAATTAAGGAGATCAACAGGTACAACTGACCACAGGAGGAGCCAACGCACTCAAAACAAGTCGAAGACAGGATAAAGCAATGACGCAATCAAACGTTCAGAGCTTCAAGAAAAAAGGGGATTGGAGCTGAGTTAAGAGCGAAAAATGGCAAAAACGAAAGACGGAAACATTGTTGTAGGAAATAAGTTGTTAAGAAAAAGGAGCAGGGTTTGGTAGGGACGTGGGAAAATATGTAGCCTAGGAAAAGGGAGAAGGTGGGAGAAAAAGAGCAATGGTTAAGCAACACATCTAACTCAAGAGGGATCGAAATCAGGGGACGAGCAGAGACGGGGGGGTCAATCAAATACTCTTGCCTGGATTGGGATTAAGGGGGGGGAAAAGAAAGCTGAGGAGCAATAGAGGCTTACGAGGGGATTGGGGTATTATTTCTTAAAAAAAAAAACTAGACTTTGGACAGGGGAAAAAAAGAAGAGTTGCCTACACGCAGTAAACGGCAGATCGGAGTCGGGGATTACTATTGGGGGGGGGAGATCGGATCAAAACTCGAAGCCTAGGCTTCAAAAAAGAAAAAATCCATAGGATACCGGTGTAGCCATGTGCACAAAGAAGTGCAAAAGGAGTGACGGAAAACCCTTGGGGGGGAAAAAATTCATTCTTCTCTTGCACCCTATGCGAAGAAGAGAAAAAGGGAAACATTTTGGGGGGGGGAACAGCAACTGGAAAGAATTTTGCAACCGGAATTGGGACTGGTGGCCGTGGGGTCCAACAAAAGAAGAAAGGGGGGGGAAAGAATGGGGAGGGGACATCGTGATAAAAAACATAACAAAGGGGAGGAAGGGGTAGGGCGGGAGTTTAGGGAGAAAAAGGACAATCCTCCACAGGTTTTCTGAAAAATTGATAACAGGGTAAAGAGAAGCAGGGAAGTAACATGTGAATAAGTTGATACAAGTGAATAACCCAATCAGTTCGGAAGGGGGAAGGGGGGGACAGCAAAACGGTTTATACGAAAAAAATGGTAACAAAATATGAAACGAATGCTCAAAAAACATGGACTACATACCGCGGTGGAAGGGTGAAGGGGAACCGGGTCTGCTTGGACAAAAAAGACCCGAAAAAGAAAAAAGAATTCCAAGGTCGAAAAACTGCAGTGGTTAACAGAATGGAAATTGGGAAAAGAGGAGGTGAGAATTTCCTTCCCCATGCCGGCACACTGGCAGGGTACAAAGAAGGTGTATGGGGATAAATTCTTCCCGAAAAATTACTGTCTTGCAAGGAAAAGGGACGATCAAAACCCCAAAACGGATGGAAAGAAAATACCGTAAAAGTCAAGAAGGGGGAGAAACGGACTTTATAGAAAATTGCATGAAATAAGTATTTCTGGAGTGCGCGTTTGACTACCGCCGAATCGGGTAATAGGAAAAGAGATGGAAAAAAGGGAGTGGAAAAAGGGGGAACAAAAACAAGAGGTGAGAAATGTGGAAAATGTGTTTTGTGCGGGTCAAGGGAGGGAAAGGAGACCCGGGCGCAAAAAACATCACACAGGCCCAAAGAGTTATGGAGAATGGTGGGGGGGGAGGAAGGGTCGGTGGGGATAAAAGATTTTAGTAAAGAGGCGGGGCTGGAAAAAACCTACACCTAAACCTATTCGGTTGGAAGAACACAGGACAGGTGTTAAGGTAGATGACGGGGGCAAACTGTTATCAATTTCTGAAAAAAGGTATGAGAAAAAAGAAAGCACCCAAGCACCACTGAAGGGGGAAAAACCGGAGGTTATGTTGGAGCAGGGGATGTCAATAACGAATTTTGGGGAACAAAAGGAGGGGGAAAAAAAATGAACAATGACCTGGGCCCGACCTGTTTTTGATGGCTGTGGGAGGGAAAAAAAAAATGTGGGGGAAGGGGGTGGGAGAGGAAGCCTTGTTCAAAAAAAAAGAAGTCAAACAATGGACGTTCACCGTGGAGACACCGCTCAAAGGGGAAAAAAATATTTGGGGTGAGTTGGTGTTCGAGGTAATTCGTCCCAATGCACAAATTATACGATTAGCGTGGGAACGGGGGGGAATAAAGGCAATAAAAAATCAATTATTCCGGGGCCAAAGTAAGTCAGGTTTAAACATAAGAAAAGAAACATACAGTCGGGAAGAGGCTGGGAACCTCAGTTTTTCACCAGTCCTGAGACCTTGTTAAAACAGGCAATAAGTATGAGGGGAAACAAGCAGAACCCTAAAGAGGATTATCAAAAGTGGATACTCTCGGTAACGTGTGTGACTAAAATTTTAAGGGGGGACAGAAATCAATGAGAAAGAGTGAGAGCATACTACAGTTGGACAAAAAATGCAAATTGAGAAAAGTGGAAAAAAAAAATAGTTCGGGAATAAGAAAAGGATATAGCGAGGGTGGTAGCTAAAGGGGGAGGGGAGAGCAAGAACGTTAAGCCGAGCAAAAAAGGGGGAAAAGGAAAAAGGGCGGACATTGCAGGATCAACTGTGAAAGTTTCTCTGTTTTGTTGGGACAGGAGGGTGGGAAGGGGAGGACAGGGGGGGGTCATTCAAAGTGACGGTTCAGAAAGGGGCAAAAAATGAAATTAAAAATTTGTAGTGGGGACGACACTTGTTACAGTGACTTTGTCCATCAGAGAGATAGGGAATATAAGGAATTGTGAACTGGTAATTGTGTAGAACCCGAAAGGAAGGAAACCAGACAAAAGGGGGGGTTGAAAAGAAGGAAAAAAAAAAAGGGGGTGTATGAAACCAGTGGAGTGGAGTGTTTAGATGGGAAAGAGTTGGTCAAAATAACTGAAAGGTGTTGAATTGAGGGGGGGGGGCAAGCAACTCAGTACTGGGGGGTCCGGATAAAATTGGAAAGTAAAAAAGGGGCAACTAAGAAGTGAAAGGAGAAAAAACATCAGATCGGGTCGTCTCAAGATAATGTTTGTTTGAGTCAGCGATTAAGGAAACAGTCGAGGTTGGGGAAAGAGAAGACTCCAAAGAAGAAAGGTGGCATGGACAGAGAAGGGGAGTCAACAGAAGAAGGAAAAGAAAACACCACTTCCCATACATACTTTTCTGTTATCTTGAAAGAAAAAAAACGAATTAAATACCAGGGGGGTAAGACTAACTGCGCAGCAGGGGTGGGAGAAAAAAAGGGGGGGTGAGGTGTAACGGGGGGGCCGGGAAGACCTGAGGTTGGTCATCCGACGGAAAAAGGACAGAAAAGAGAAAAACGCCGACAACAGGAAAAAGGCACCAAAAGCGTTCCGACTCGCCAGCCGGGAAAAGACCTAAAACTCAAAGGAAAGAAAAAGAAAAGGAGGAGATAGTATGGCCAGGAAAGGCAATCAAGTATTCTTGTTAAGGGGTTGGCAAAAAAACTTGGAACAAAAAAAGGAATCAAAAAGGGGGGGGGAAAGAAAGGAAGAGGCAAACGCTGGGTCGGCCCCCGCAAACCCAACAAAAAAAAAACCGAAGTCATCAACAGCAGCAGCAGCATGAAGGAATCAGTGGAAAGAGGGGGGGGGGGGGGAGCACATACGATTAGAACGTACAGTGCCCGGAACAAAAAAAAATCCCACAGGGAAGGTAAACGTGGTCGGTTTGCCGCCTGAAATCTAAAGGAAGTGACAGAGATAAAAAGAACTTACTACGTGCCATTCTGTGGTACTCTGGGAGTTGTAAGGAAAGAAAGATGAAAACAAAACAGGTCATCGTGGGGACTCCCTGCTGCGAGAAGAGAGGAAAGAAAAAAAAGAGAACCAATCCAGTGTAATCGGTAAAAAGGGGAGGGGAATCTAAAAGCTATTTCTCACTCCCTCCAATAACCAGAGACGAAAAGACATGAGGAGAGGGACGGCGTGGTCCGCTAACCGGAACGTACCTCGAAAAAAAAAAGAAAAAGAAAAAGACTCCCGTGATCGAAGATCTGTGTTCTCAAGGAATGCAGTGGGGGGGAATAAAGTATTACAAAAACGAACCGTCGAACGGGTAAGAAAAGGAAGAAACATGTATTAAAAAACACTCGCTGGGGAAAACTAAGGTCAAAAGACGAGTCGAAGAAGGGGAAGATCGTATGCCGTCAAAGGGACAACGTACCCAGGTCCCAATACACCACAGGGGTCAGTCCTTTGGTCAAAAGAAGAAAAACGTCAACCACGCCAAAAGTTTGGCCTTGGTGGTGAGGACACATCCGGGAGAGGAATGAGGGGAAGTAAAGAAGTGGGTCAACTTTGGAAGTACTGGGAGTCAAGTGCGTTCTGGGGGGCAACCCTGGGAAATGTAAACAAAAAGAAACACGAGTTGAGTGTTTTGGGGCAAGGAAATACAGGAAAAAAGGAGAATGCTCCAGAAAAGTGGAAAAAACAACACCCGCACCAGTACAATGGGATCCAACGAACACTGTGGGGGCTCTGGTCATCGAAAGAGAAAAACACAAAAAAAAAAAGGAGGATGAGGAAAAGAGAGATCGATGGCACATACATGGTGCCCAGGGGATTTAGAAAACAAGGGTGTCGGGGGTGGGTGTGGGGGACACGGACGAGGGAGAACGGAAACTCGACAAAGTCAGGACATTTAACCAAAAAGACTTCGGTGGCTGGTTGTGAAAAGAAAAAAGGTGCACAACCCAAAACTACTTGCGACAGCCTTGCAAGTGACCAAGTGCGGCAATCAGGGAAGAAGGCAAAAAGAAGGAAAGAGAAGGGGATCACAACAGCCCACATTGTGGGAGTGAGGGGAATGAAACGGTTTACCAAACAGAAACCTTGGGGGAGGTAAATTGTTGAAGGGAACTGGGGGACGGAAGTCCGATAAATTGAAAGAGAGAAGCAAGTGACAGGTAAGGGGTGCCACAAGCGAGCTGAAAAATAACGGTGGATGGCCAGGAACCGTTCTAAATGGAAGTTCTGGGATAAAGAAGAGGAAAAAGGTTTCAGGGTCATCGAAAGGGATCAAAGAGGGAAGGAGGGGGGAGGGACTTGGAGGCGAGAGACGTTTTCTGACACGACCGAACAGTCCCTAAGAAATAGACAGCATTCATCGATGGATTGGAAACAAGAGAGGTATAATCCCCAGACGAGCGACGGGAAAAGTTACGTGGAGGGAGAGCGCTTACAAGGAAAGTGCAAGGCGTCCATATGACCGGTGTGGGGGGTGAAAAGCTTCTGTGAAAGGAAAAAAGAAAAACAGGTACAAAACGCCAGTGTTGGGGGGAGGAAAGTGAGGAGAAGGAGATGGGAATTCTTCCAAGAAAACACTATTGGACCAATCCCAAAGGGGGGGGGGGACGGAACGACTATTGGGAGGCACCTCAGTGAGCGGACGAAACAAAAAAAAACAAAGGAGAAAGAGAAGGCTGCTGGGGGATTACAAAAAAAGGGTGGTGGGGGTGTGAAGTTGTCTGTGTCCGGAAGACGTGGAGATCTACCAAGGATGGAAAATGTGCTCTGCAGGAAGAGGAAAGCGGGTGCAAAGAGGAAAAAGGACCAATCCGGGAAAATTCCCATAACTACTAACGTCCAAGCAAAAAATCCGGTGTTAGGCGTTGACGTCACTGATGTGACGACGGAGTGTAGGAGGGGAGAAGCATAGATTCGGGCACGAGAAGGAGTGTAGGGTGAAGAACTTTTCCGAAAAGGGGGAAGGCGGACACATCCAAAAACCGAAAACGAAAAAACACACAGTGTGGGGAAAAAACAAAGGTAAAAAGAATGCGCCATTTTAGAAAGGTGTCAAAAAAATTGTGGGGTA
>Ga0179593_1447346_pt1 | contig 14094 bp, 11 predicted proteins | sample CZODoug2_1_08_16_FD_185931 | JGI IMG/M metagenome (GOLD analysis project Ga0179593, IMG submission 185931) | Vadose zone soil fungal communities from Angelo Coast Range Reserve, California, USA - CZODoug2_1_08_16fungal (PacBio error correction) | ecosystem: Environmental > Terrestrial > Soil >...
AAGAGACAAAAAGAAAAGTGGCGGAAGGGGCGGTCTACGTAAAACTACTAGAATGAAAAAACGTGGTCATGCCAAAGTAAGAAGATCCGGAAAAGGGATATAATTAGAGAATTGACACGAGAGCCAAGGAAGGAGCACCGACTGGAGAAAAAGAGGCACGGGCAGCAGCACGGAACCACCGTCACCAAAGAAAAGAGGGGACTAGGGTAGTAAATGAAGTCAATCCGCAGGAATGGATGGGAGGTGGGGGGAAGTTGGGGAATGTGAAGGGAATAACTAAATAACGGGAATTGCACGAAACGAGTCACATGTGGGAAAGAAGGCGTCGAGATACTCAGAAGGAGGGGTGGGTGAAAAAGCGGCAGAGATGGAGGGTAAGTAGTGGTAAATCACAGACGAGCCCTCGCAAACCCGCAAAGTCCAGGGGGAAAAAGAAAGTAACCAAAACACAAGGATGCGGACAGAAGAAAGGACGGCTGAGTCAAAACAGGAGGGAAAAACAAAAGTGGGGAGGGGGGAATGTCTCGGGGACAGACGCGGGGAGAGGAACGCTTAAGTAAAGGGACGATGTAAAAGCTGTACAGAGAGCAATACAGGAGGAAAAAAAAAACAAGTTCGAAAAAGAGGTGCAACAAAAGCGGGGCACAGGTCGCGCCATGTGAGAGAAAAATAATCGGGGGGTATTTTGTCGGAGGCGGGAAAAACACAAAACGGGGCCACGTTAATACGAGTAAAGAACGAAATAACTTGCATGGCAAGGGGTTAGGGGGTGAAAAAAATGCCACTCAGGCAAAAGAAAACACTCCAAAAAAATGGGGATCAGGACAGGAAGGGAGCCCTCGAAATGAGAGAAGGCAATCCCGCATTTGATAGCAGAACTGACAGATAAAGCAGGCAAATAGTAGAAGAAATGGACGTGAAACGATCCACGCTCAATCAGTGGATACCAGCTGGAGAGGGGAGGGCGGTCGCACAACAGAGGGAGCAAGTACTGAAAGGGGAAACCAAAAGCCTAAGTGAAAGGCGGGATTTGAAAAGCGCTAGATTTACAAGCGCGCAAAGGAAAAAGAAACAGCCTAGGGGCTGGGTGTAATTGGATAATGGTACTAGGGTGTAAGGTGCAACAGGGGAGGAGGCAAGGGAAAGGGAGATGAGCAAGGGAATCACACCTTCCCGCAGCGACCAAAGGGGACCAAGGAATGGGGGGGGAAGACTGGGGAAAAAAGGATTGAGGGGGGGTACAAACGGCAAGCAGTCAGACTCTAAAATTCTTAAACTATAAAAAGGAGCTGGGGGGAAGAAAGAGGTATAAGTGGTTTTTAAGTGCTTCAAAACAGTTATGCAATCTCAGACCTCAGCGAAGTAACCAATTCCTCGTAGTCAAAGAAGGAATCTGCTCGTAGGAAAAGGGAAAAAGTAACTCAAAAAAGGAACGGCGGGGGAAGCAAAACAATCTAAGAAAGTTTGGAGGCAAACAAACCATCGACCTACCAGAAAAAGACAAAGTGCAGGAAACCAAGGCACCGTTCAAACCGATGGCACAAGCGGAAGAAGGTGGCACCTATGGACGAGAAAAACAGGGGCGAAACTGGAGGTGTCACTACAGTACAGCATGAGGTAACAGTCCCCCGACTGTAAAATCAAAGGCGCGAGCGCTGTCGGACAAAAGCGCGGACTGAAAGAGAGTTCGTCGAAGATTTATGGGTTGGAACTGTTCGTTAGGGATGAAAATCCTAGGCACGAGTCCATTCACGACCCGGCGCGAGGCCGAAAAAAGAGAACATAAAGGGCGCACAGGAAGTGCTGATCGTCAATGAGATAGGGCACTTAAAGGGGTGAGCGGAAAATACCCGGAAAGGACACAATAGCAGGGAAAAAGGATTCTGAACAGGGGGTGGGGAAGCCCAGTCGGATTTATAGAATAGATTTTATGGTCCAGCGAGCAAAGCATGAAGTTACGGCGTGGGGAAAAGAAGGACCTCCTCCAAGGATCATGGGGGCAGGGGGAAACAAACAGCGGAAATCGGCGAACTCCCGGGCGCAGGATGCGACGACAAAAGAAACACACACGCAAGGGCAAGAAGTGTCGGTCACATTAGGTATGGGGGGCAGTAGGGCCATTCATACACACAAAAGGGGCCCAGCGAAGTATTCAATAAAAAAAGTACGCGTTGTGGAGCAGCGCAACTCCTCTTAGGGGGGGCAAAGGGGAAAATAAAGCAGGTGAAAATAAAGAATAAGAAAAGTCCCCAACAGACCGTTGTCTTCCTAGACACACGGTAAAGCTGACCGTAGAAGTAAGACTAGTCATGAGGCAAGGCAGAAAAAATCGGAAGTCCGGCACCGGGGGGGCGATCAAAAGTGGCACGTCCCGTGCCCAACTTAGAATGAATGGAGTCGGATAGACGGCCGGGGGGGCATGCGCAGTGTCTGTTGGGGGAGGGGGCAACGGCACCACGCTGTGATGGTGTGGGGTGGAAACATGGTTTAGACACCCTAGCGCAGGTAAAAACGGAAAGAACGACGGGGCTAACAGGCGTGGGCAGCTGTGGGAACCGCAGGGAAGCAGGGGGCAGAAGCAGGTGAGACGGAGTCGGGGGAAAAAGTTCCGGGAAAAATGAGGGATGCGTAGAGACACACCAGGCTCAAAAAAAAAAAAATCACGTTTTTGGCAGTAAGCGGGGCGCAAACACGCAAAAAACTGGAGCGGGGGTAATGGGAATACTCAATGAAAATCAAATTAAAAATGGTAGGCCGTCTGGTAAATAAAAAGAGGAGCACCGCGTGAGGTAGTGCTGAGGTAAAAAGGGGGAGATGTGACAGGTGAACGGACACAAACACAAAGACACGAAAAAATTGGGGGGGGGAGTGAATCACCGAACTAGGAGAAGGCGAAGTCTCAGCAGTCGGCGGCCAAGAGTAAAGAGGAAGATCTGGAAGATGGGTGCCAAACTGATAAAGAATCTTAAACGAAAAGGGACAAAGGTGCTACCAGATCAGGCGGAATACTTGAGGAAAAAAAAAGAATCAAAAAAAGCACGAGCGGTCGACAATGTATGAGGAGGAATCGTCGGAGAGGAACAGGGACGACTCGGGAAGCAAAACAGAATCGTTTTGCAAACTAAAGAACGGAAGGGCAATGTCACAAGAGTGGAAAAGGCACGCGTAAACAAAGAGAGTGAAACCGATCATCAAGGGCAGGAAAAACCATATTATGCCCGAGTTGCGGTAATAAAGCCTGCCTCAAATATACGAGTGAGAAGAAAGAAAGAACGGAGGGAAATAGTGTGGGGAAAAATAGGGAAGATCAGAAGAACATGAAAGAAGGGCACAATCTTATGGAAAATGCTATCGGATGAAAAAGCGGGAAGAGGATTGGATAAGGGAGAAACTTAATTGGACAAGGCACGGAGGGGATTGAGTGCTACGGAGTTCTCGGCAGGTAACAACACAATTGACTTCGGATAAGAAGCGAAAAAAGCGCGCGAAGACTTTGGGAAACGGGGAAGCTGGGGGAAGAACTAACAAATAAGGGTGATGCAGGGGTTACTAAGAGAAATAAGGGTGCAAGACACCCAGATCATGCACTCAGTGCCAATGTTTTGAACCGATGCCGAACAACAACAAATAAAAAGGGCCAAAAAATAGGGGAGAGAAGGGGCGAAGGAGACAGGCAAGGGGGCACAAAAGGAAGGTGATGGTGTCGAAAAAAAAAGGGTACTAGTTTGAAAAATGGGGAAGACAGAATACTAACGGTGAAAAGGAGGCCACGGAAAGTAAAAGGAAATCCGGGTGGAGAATCAGTCGATGGGGCGACACACGGGGGCGGATGGGCAAGGCCATGGGGGGCAAAGGTATTTGCAGGTGGGATTCTGCGGGGGTCTGGCTGACTGGGGAGAGAAACCGGGGGGACTTTGGTGCGACGGTACAAGTCCAACGGAATCAAAAAGTGGGAGACAAGGAACATAGCCCCCGCGGGCACAGAATCCGACGAAGATGAGGGCAAAACGTATCAACGTCGTAGACCCGACGTACCGCCATCAGGTGAAGCTTGCCGTTGCATAGGAGTAGAAACACCGACTAGAAAGCAAGAAACCCAGATAGCACAGCGAACGTAGGAGAGGAAAAAAACAATAATAGAAGCAAAGCACGGATAGTGGGAAAGACAAAAAGTCCTTTCAGGGTCGAGTTCGATAGAAGCGGAACATAAGCGAACGGGTTAGTTGACCGATGGGGGAAGATGAATCGGCTCTCTTGGGCAAATTGTCGAGGGGCCCAGTGGGTGACCCATGGTACGCGGTATCCAACAAAGTGGGGTTGACCAGGGGGTGGATCAAACCCCAAAGGCGGGAACGAAGGATGGATGCTTAAGAACGAAAAAAGAAAAAAGCAGTCTTGGAATAAAGGAATGGGGGGGACAGGCACAGGTGAATCACACTTAATGTCAAAAACAAAATGGATTTGTGCGGGTGAACAAAGACTCCAAGGATTTGGAAAACCGCCTTTGTGGGCATTGATCAAGGAAAGGGGGGGTGGGATTACAAGTCCTGCACCAGAAGGCAATCGGGATTTTCAAATAACGCGGGATTAAAAGGTCGCAGGAGGGGCGTGCGCTTTAGGAGCCCTGCACAAATAAGAATGATGACAAAGCTGATTTCGGGGTGCAGGAAAAAGGGAATCCAAGCATTTTTTGGGCCACTTCTTTGCGGGTGGGGAATCGTTTAGCATGGAAAAGTCCGGGCGGTACACGTGCCAAAGGGGGGGGGAGTAGCGAAATTGAGAAGGAACCCAAAAACCGAATTGTATTTACGCGTGAAGGGAATATCCTCTGTCCAATGCGTAGCGACCCAAGGTGATTTTTTATTCCAGAAAAAAAAGGGGAAAAACGTCTCATAAGGAACCCGTGTGGCAAGTCAACACCACACCCACCTTGGGTATCGCCCTGGGGCGAGGTGTCAGGGAAGTTTCTGAAAAGGGCAAACCCAATAATCTGAAAGCCTGGGGAAATAAAGAGGAATAGAATGTGGGGGTGTGAAAAACCAGACAAAAAGAAATGCAGCGCAAGAGGTACGCACCTGCATTTGGAACCACTCGTGGTGGATAACGAATTTTGAGTTTGGGGCAAAAACTCGTTGCGGGGGAAAGGAGGAAAACCACGCTAAAGTAGCCAACAGTGAAACGGGGGGGGCTATCCTCTCCACGTCTCTAAAAAAAGAAGGGGGAGAACCAAAACCGGTGTGTTTGGACGGGATCCCCTGGGACGTATCCAGCAGAACAAACAACACAGGAAAGAAAGAAGAGATACAAACAGGGGAATGAAAATAATTACAAAAAAAAAAAAGTGGGAAGAACAAAATGAGCAGGCATCCTTATAGCCAAAACGTGTTGTTGAGACGTATAGCGGTTTTGTGGAGGCATAACTCAACTGAGTTTTTGGTTTGACTCGAAAGATAATCCAAAACGAGGGGTTTTGCTACAAAAATGACAGGGAGGGAACAAGGTAATGCTCGATGCACGACTTGGGCCAAGTGGGAACAACACTATCTATGAGAGTTTGCTTGTTATGCATAGATTCTTTTGAGGACTCTTTTCCAAAAAACATCAAAGGACCGAGGAAAAAGGACCAAGGAGCGGATAGCCATTGCGTATTTCTGGGGCCAACGGGTTCAAGTTAATGAGAATTGGATGCCAATTAAAAAGCCAAGGGCGCTCAAACGCCCAAGGGTCAGGGGACAGGTACAAAGTATATCCGATCAAATCAGGGGAAATGAAATCGGGGTTTTTGGACCAGTATTGGGGATTCTCCCGCTAGGAGACTTGGCATCAATAATTTAATCGCCGGAAGTGGGGGTACCCTCCCGTCCGAAAAAAGGATCATAACCCGCAAAAGGTCCAAAATGAAAATGAAATTCCCAAGTTAGCACCTCAGTTCCAGTGCATTTGGGAACATGGAAAAGATAGGGCAGGGGGGGACTAGAGAAAAAAAACAAAAAGCACGCCCGGAAGAACGCACATGTTCCTCGTATTTGCAAAGTGGATTCAGGTGTCGGGAAAGCATGGGATAAAGTCCAATCATGTACCTCAAGGTCAATTGAAAAAAGTGCAAAAAAAACGCGAATTTGGGGCCTTTTTAACAGAAACCAAAAGACACGGGTGAAATTAAGTGAAGGGAATAGTGACGGGGGGAAAACATTAAAGTTTATTAGGTTATTGTCCAACTGCTTCGGCGATTACAAGAAAACAGAGCCCAACCAAAAACAAAAAAGGTTGCCCTGCAACGAAAAACCCACCTATTCGCAATCAAAAAAAACATTTTGGCTATAAGGCCGAAATGTCCCTTAGGGGAACATGGGGGACGTGGCAACCCTCTAATGAAAAGAAGGAAGGGCCGGATCAAAAGACATCAGGAACTAAGGAAACGCTGCGCTAATTCGCGCTAATCCACAAGAAAAACAAACACATCAGGAAGTCCTGAATTAAAAAAAAGTCTTCATCCTCTTTTTCAACTGCTGCTACTCGTTCTCTTTCGTGTGGATGCCAACTACGGAAATTCCAAAGAATCAGGGGTGTCGTACTGGTGTGCGTTTGTCTATTCGGAACTTTCAAGACACTAACGAACGGCAGCGGTCAAAACGGATGGGAGAAGCTAAGGGCTTCCAAGGTTTTGTTCACTTTTGCATGTGCCTCGGATTACCTTGTGACCTCCAGGCTCTTAATGACGTTCCGGCTAGTACAATAGGCTTTTGGCCCGAAAGGAAAAAAAGCAACAAAAGACCAAAAAGGCGTGGCGATAAAAAGAGTACCTAATCAACCAAAAGGGAGCACCAGCCAAGTAATTCCCCATGCTAGAAATCATTGAACGATCCCCGCCTAAAATTTCATCCACTGGGGGGGGGGAAAAGTTTGTCAAAAAAGAACTGGTTTCAGGACCTGGGAAATCTTTGGTGTACGGCAACGTCCCTTGCCCAGAAACGCCGAATTTCAACGGCTGAAATTTGGGGTTGTGCCAAACCGGGAAAATCAGTTCTCCAGGAAGTGAATGCCAATTTGTCCAAGTGACAAGGGCCATACAGATTTTTCCCTACAGCTCGAATTAATGGCCTAAGGAATTTGGCGTTCCCTATGTACACATCCACCCGCGCGGAAGCAAATGAAACAACCCGAAGAAAAGCAAAAAAATTGCCCGGATACTTCAAAAGCCCCAGTCCTGCACATGAGAAAAACCATTCCATCGCCAGGTTAGACGCCTTTGCCCAGTCAGCAAGATCCGGGGGGACAACGTCCCGAAGGAAAAGGACGGTTGTTTCACGACCGTGGGATGAACTATTTTCAGCATCGCATCTCGCGCGGCCCAAAACACTGACGTGGGCAAAAGACGCAAGCTCTTGAAGTCAGGAAGGGGTCTGTTAATCGCCGGCCTGGAAAAAATCAATTCAAATTCGTGCGCTCGGTACGTATAAATACGCAGAAAAAACAAACGGCAAGAGAGAATCCCTCACGATCGCAAGAATTGTTGAAAAAAAATTCACGAAGCAGATTCAAGAACGGATTGTTCCGCTGAGAGGTAAAAAGTGCCGAATTAGAGGACCGAAGGGGTGAAGCCAAAGGTCCCTTTAGCAACCTAAGGAGGGAACTAAAGAGGAGGATGATGGGCGCTCCACGGGTGGGAGATGGATGGCGTGGGCGTTGGACAGAAGTGCTTAAGTATCAGGCACTGGAGAATCAGGGGGGTTGGAAATGAAGACGCGGGGGGACCGCGTGGGGAATAGATCGTCAAGCAAGGCGGGTCCAGATTTCGGGTTTATGCGGGACGAAAAAGGTAAGAATAGTAGGGCGAGATTCTTAAAAAAAAGATGGTTTGCTCAAAATTCAATCGTTTTCGTCTATTTGTTGCAGGAGGGCGGGGTGGAAAGGGGGTCCCCTGATTGAAGATTCAATCACGAATCTACGATCAGGTGAAGAGAAACGTCGCTACGAAATCTTGGGGGGCCCATTTGAGAAAACGGAGGGGGAATCCAAACGGAGGGGTAGGTGCGATTCTTCGGGGGGGGGGGGGCGGATGCTACCCGGTTCGGAACATACGAGAAATACGAGTGTGAGGGACGGAAAAAAGGAAACGTTCGCCGAAAATTATTGGCCGTGGTTTATTCAAAGGGAAAGCGTCTTGTAATGGCGAGGGCGCGCAGAGGCGGGGGGGGGGGAGGAAAAGGGTCAAGAAAAAGACACCGTAGGGGGCTGATAGGACTGAACGAAAAAAAGCAAAAAAGCTTTCGCTCTTTAAAGAAAAGAGACCTGAGGAGAAAGATGTACCTTGTATAGAGATTTTTTTGGACTTTCTCGCAGGATGGAGCCGTTTGTGATGAAAAAACGATGAAGGGAAGGTGGCAAGCGGAAGAACAATTAATTAGGGCGGTGTTTCCGCCAAGAGGGGGGGGAGAACAGAGAACAGACTAGATAAAGCGTTTACAATGTTATGCTACATAAGGATGGGCGACAAGGCCTCAGCTAAACAAAAACTGGGAAATAGAGGCCATCAGGTACGGGGTGAACGATCCGCATGAGTATGCCTAGGTGTGAAAAACGCGAGCTCAGAAAACAGTCGCGGAAAATCACAGACAGACTGTTTGTGGGCCTGTTTGAACCGTCAAACCGTTGGGGGGGGAGATTTTCAGGCTTGGAAGAGGAAGGAGGAGATATTCTTTGTTGCCGGGCACGGGAAAGTTCGACGAAGGGTGACGCCCGCCGGCACAGGTCGCGCTCCTCCGGGGGGCAGCCTCTCGGACTTAAACGGAAAGGGTGCGCTTGGGAAGCTGCGTAAATCCAGATTCTGTTCAGGAAAGATAGGGTTGAAAAATATCAGACAGGGTCCGCTGCTAAAAAAAACTGCGGGTGGGTATCCCGCCTGGAGACTCAGCGGGAACGTTTGGAATAGGAAGGTTTGGGGGGAGAAAGTAATCTGAGTAGAGGGAGGAGACTCAGGTGCAATCGAGGCTAAACATATCCCAAAGCCATGGGGAATAATTGCGGCAGGGAAATCGGGCAGGAAAAAAATCTGTAAGGTGTGAGCATTAGACCTTGAAAATGTGGCCCGACCAACCCGAGACAAGCGGTCAGCGGGAGCGACTAAAAAGGAGGAAAGGGACGACATATCTGTTCTCAGAAAGGGGTGTCCGGCTCGCCGGGAGCAAAAGCAGAACGTCAGCGATCGCGAGCAATTAGGCTTTGGCTGGCGGCCCGGCCGCGCGGGGGGAGTGTTTGCCTTCGGCTGCTAAAACGCAAGAAAAAGGCGGCAAACATATAAGAAACATTAGTTGTTTTCCCGCCCGACAAGATAGGGGGGGAACGTCCAGGACGAACGCATTCAAAAGGCCGTCGTTTGCGAAGTTGCACGCACGTGGAATCTCTGGCCCGATGGGTGCGAAAATTGGGTTCAGAAACATGCTGGTAGAAGGGAAATCCGGAAGTGATCGTCCTCCGATTCAAAATGGGTCTGCGTGGGGGGCATCCGGTTTGAAAAGCGCAGGCGGGAGGGCAATGAGCCAGCGGTTTGTTTTAAGGGATATGCATTACATTGCCCGAGAAGAAAGAAAACAGGGGGAAGTGGAATTTTCAAAAGGAAAACACTCTCTAAACTTTCCCACCCACGAGGGGGAAGACTGGATGATCGCAGGGAAAACGGTGAAACTGTTCACCTGTTCAATCGACCTTCCCTAAAACGAGTGCCAGAAATAAAAAAAACTTGCTGAGAGCGTACGAGCTAACGCGTCGCCAAGGCAGCGTGCCTTTGGAGCGGCCTGACCAGTGAACAACTGCACCGTCAGGATCGAATGTTGTAGAGTACGGATCGCAAAACCGTAACTGGGCGATCGCAGGCTTGGACAAGGGGGTGCGTGGAACCGGTAGGGGGGTGGGGACCTGGCAGTTGTTCGAAGGTATACTCGGCGATGGGAGGAATTGGCAAACTCACTAAAAAAATCGAGTTGGATACTGCACCTCCGCAAGGAATATTCCTTTTCCTAAGACGTGGAACCTCAAGTGGATGCAACAACGTCCGCAACAGATTGAGCTTCTTGGGCTGGAGGAAAGATACTTTTCGCGGACGTGAAGCCGCACGTTCGCACGAGACGCCGCGGTCCTTGTGAATTCACGCCTTGCTACCATGCACGACCGGCATAGTCGTGGAAGACGCTTGGCGCAACGCGACGAATCGCATGATCCACGGACCGCGGAAGGGGCGCCGCGCAAGGGGGCGAATAAGCGCCCGAGAACTCGGCCTCTTCTGGGCCGGTCACTACGCAGCGCCAGCATCGGTCTTATAAGGGGGGGGGGGTCCTGCGATCTCGACCCAGGCACTTCCGGTTACAATAACATAAATGCTGGAAGCGCCACAATGGCTGGCGAATGGAAAAAAGACTTTTCTCGGCGAAGAAGGCAGTTTACGTGGTGGGTCCGGGGAACTAACGCGACGGAAAAGCCGTATACCTCTCACACAAAACAGACTTCTTCTGTTAAATCCTCTCTCCTTCGAGGCGCGTCGCAGGGGGGCGCGCCTGACACCCGCAATTAACTATCCGCCTTTTCTCTCCTAAATTATTAGTTTCAACAATTCCAAGCGGTAGCGATGTTCTTAAAACGTTTAAACCTAATAGGAGTGCGAATCAGTCGCTAGAAATTTGCCTCCTCTTCGTATTGGACGGGTTCATCCGGAAAATTTAAAATCAACGATGTTTGGCTCGCGTCAAGTTAAAGTCCCTTTCTCGTCTCGACTCTAGAGCGTGCCCCTCGAGTATGCGCGCCATACTCGGTGAGTTCGATCATGCGGGGGCAAAAACATCGTGCGCCAATCGTCTCGACAGGATAAAAAAAAAAAAAAGTGAATGGCGGAATCTGTTCAGGCGTCGAATTCACAACTGGGGGCGAGACGCGCTCCTACGCATGTGGGGCGGTCGGTCCGGAAAAAGTCTTTCGGCAGAACTCCGCGAGAACAACCTTTGAAATGACTGAGACTCGGTTTGGAGTTGGGCGGAAAAAAACTCGCGGCAGGACATGGCGAAGTTTGGGAAGTATCAGAAACCAAAGCACGCGGGCCAATGGAACAGTGGCCAAGCCGGCGAAGAGAAACGGCCATCTTACGAAGGTGTGGAGATGTGTATGGGAGGGACATGGAGGACGGGACGCCGAGGAAAAGATGGAGTGAGACGGAGGCCAAAGGGGAGATTTGAGGAGGGAACTGGGGGAGCCGGGAAGGGCAGCGAAAGGAGAATGGAACAAGCAAACAGACACCCAATTGGAGGCTAGAAGAACAGCACGAGAAAAATGAGAAGCGGGTCCGGAACTGGAGACGACGATGCAGCAAAAAAGAGGCGGGGCGTGTCACATGGGGAACGTGGGGGGGCGAAAAGCCGGGCGGTGAGGCGGGTAACTTAAATAGTCGAAGGTCCGCAAACAGAAGGTGTCAATACGAGAGAGCGGGACTAACGACAAAAGATGAGAAACTGGGGATGTAGGGATAGGAGGAAGGTAGGGAAATGGGTAAATGCTTGGGGGGTTGTGGGTGGGAGAGGGGAGGGGGGGGGGGGGGGAGGGTGAGAGATAGTGAAAGTAGGGAGAGATGGGGGAGATAAGGAGGAAAGAGGAGAGTTCGACACAGGCAGATGAGTGGTTACGACAAAGAAGGAAGAGTACCAGAAAAAAAAAAAAAAAAAAAAAAAAGAAAAAACTGTGTTGTTTGCTGGCGCAAAAAACAGGAGTATGCGAGATGGGGGTTGGGATAAGTTGGGAAGTACGCTAAGGTTAGATTCTAAGGCGCCGGAAAGTTAAAAACGCGAACGGCCGTGTCCGACTCGACGAAGCGAACAACTTGTCCTCAAGCGTCTGCCGGCTTCCGGTATACGAACGACAACGTGGCATAATCGTAAGACGTCCCTGGTTGGGACAGGCTAGGATAAACCACAGAGCGCTGGGCCGCGTGGAAAACCGCAGCAATGGGTTTTGTGGACGATCTTGACCGTTACGTTCGCGTCGTTCGGACACCTTCTGACTGCAGGTTGCAAAGGCGGAATAAAGCCTGCAGTTGATTCAGACGTGTCAACATTCAATTAAAACGGCAGCCTGGGTAGCGCGCATAGCGGTCACCCTCAACTGCAGCAAGGCGCGGAATCCCGATGCACAGCCTGGTTTTGGTCCATCAATCATTCCGGATTGGGCCGACCGGGCGCGGGCGACCACTGCCGTTCCACGCGGAGAACCCTTCGAAAACGGGAATCGCACAGTGGCTAACCAATCATTCTGTTTCGGCTGGGGGGCACGAAAATCTGGGGACTGTCGTCAACACTTGAAACTGAAATGTCTTGTGAGAGTCAAAATTCCCCACCAGAAACCTCCACGAAGAGGACGGAGCCTTGCAGCAACATCCGTAATGGGCCTCGAATGGCGCGAAGCCCCTGAGCCAGGCGAGCAGGGAACCAATATCGGATAGGGGTCTTAAAGAACCAACGCTCACGAATGGCTGGATGGGTGGTCCCAGCTTCACGCTTCGTCATCTACAACTAGTGGGGGGGGGGGGGGGTGTAGGGTTGCTCTTGGGGGGTTGGGTTGGTGTGTTTTGTGATCCTTCCGTCCCTTTTGGTCCCTTCTCCACTCTTAAAGTTTATTGAGACGATGGAGCCGTACCGCAGCGACTCGAGTGAAACTACCTTTAAGCCACTTGCCCGATAAAAAGTTCACGCAATGTGTAGGGCTCCAGTGGAGAACACACCTTCAGACCGACCGAAAAGTCGCGATAAAAATGAAAGGTTCAATCTATTTGGTGGCGAGGAAGGTGCACAGGCGAACCGAAGCGTCACCGAGAAATTGCAGGAGACGCTACAGTGACGCGAAACCATCCTCTCCGAAGGTGACGCAAAGCAGTCATGAATAACGGCGGAAAGCAGCCTCGGGCAACCGTTAAAAAAATCGTCATGAGGTGCTTCCACCGGGGGGACGCGTGCTCTCGTTCCGAAAAATAGAGCGGGGATCGATCATCACCCACGGACCAATGGCATATTTAATTTGTCGGTTCTCTTTTTGCCAGGACAATGACCGACGAGGCTAGAATCACAGGATACGTAAAGTAGTGCGCATTGGGATTCCTTGCTCATTGGAAAGAAACCCAAAATAATAAGCGTGTTGATAACCGTTCATTCAGAGGCATCAACCGGCTCCAGTGGGCGCGGAAAGGGTCAAAAAAAACGGGATTCAACTGGTCACTGATGCATCAGCGGCGATCTAAAAACAAAAACACCCTTATGATTGAGAGGCCTAGCAGCAGCCGCACGGCGGTGGGCGAAAAGGTGGGTTATCGCAAAAACCGGGCGTTGCCTTCCTCCTCCGCAGGCCATAGATCAACACTCATAATAGGCAGCGAACGTAAGTTCAATTCAACCATCACGATGAAGATCTTTGATCCGAACAAGGGTCTCCGTGGTACAACATCAAAAAAAGCTTGGGGGAAATTTGCGAATGGACACCCTGAGTCGGTAGACAGTGGAAGCATGTCAATCTCGTTATTTCTCTGCTCGTCCCATGAGAAGCACCTATCAAGAATTCACAGACTAAGACAGAAAGATAAAAAATCTTGACCAAATAAACAATAAATCCCGTTGGTTTACAGATCTCACCTCAGACTATCATTCATTAGTAACCCAAAAAGGGAACGCCTAGGTCGCGAATTGAAAAGAAGAAAAATCGTAAGAAGCGTCAACCGTGATTAAAATAAAATTTCGCCGTATATGTTCCACTCAACCCATGAACAAAGTAACGGCACGAAACGAAGAAGTCAGAGCAGAGGAAGAAACCAGCTCTGTTAGTATCCAGCGAAGTCTGTCCAAAATGATCCGAAATGGAAGAATGTCATCAACGAAAGGCGAATTCTGGGGCAACCCCCGGCTTCGCGGAGGGGAGGCAAAACGTCAGTGATCCTCAAATCATCCCCAGGGCTTCTGAAGGCCCAGATCTTGGCAAACTCCGACTGGATTACAGCTTCAGAAGCGGTTCTCCAATGGCAGCCAGGAAAGAAGGGACCAAAATATGGATGGGCAAGCTTGAGGCTTCCTG
>Ga0179593_1454799_pt1 | contig 14094 bp, 18 predicted proteins | sample CZODoug2_1_08_16_FD_185931 | JGI IMG/M metagenome (GOLD analysis project Ga0179593, IMG submission 185931) | Vadose zone soil fungal communities from Angelo Coast Range Reserve, California, USA - CZODoug2_1_08_16fungal (PacBio error correction) | ecosystem: Environmental > Terrestrial > Soil >...
TAAAAAGACTGTACTTAAAGGGAAGAGGAGTGAGATAAAAAAAGAATCGAGGGAACCTAAAACGTGACGAGAAAGCAAGAAAAGGGATTGCAAAAGAGAAGGAACTATCTGAATAAGTTAATGTGATGAGCCTAAACACATGGCAGGTGAGCAGTCAGAACAAGCAGAAAAAGGAATAGGTGAGGTCCCAAAGAAGAAAGACAAAAGATAGACCAGTCGGCTACCGCAAACCAGTCATTGTAAAAGGAAAGCTTGAAGAGAGCAATTCATAAATGAGCGACCTCAAAGAACCGGTGTTGTGGGCGCAGAGAAGGATGATTACAAGGCGAGGGCCGGAAAAAGCCACCCACTGGTTAACAGTGACTCCGGAAAGGAGGGTTTGAAGGTAGAATACTGACTCCTTCCCAGCTGGTGACCGAGCTAAGACAGAGACAATTTGGAAAGACGCTTAAGGCCGACGCCTTTATGCGAGAGCACGGGCTGGAAATGGAAGGGAACGGGGGCGAGAAATGCCTGCAAAAAGAAAAGGGGACCTGCGATGCTACGTGTAGTTTGGACACGGTGCTGGAGACAGTTTGAGGGCTGAGTGCGGGGATGGGCCAAAATGTGGGATATTATCGAAGGCGATTTCTGGCGATAGGGAGAGCTGAAAAAAACAACAACTTATTAGGAAAAGAAATTCATCGGAAAAAAGTAGTCGATAATCTACACACTGGCGGGCCGAAAAAGAGCCGCAACTGCCCAAAAACCCGTCCAAAAGAAAACCGCTACATCGCAGGCACAGGCAAGGAGATCGAAAAGCTTCACGGTAAATCACTTGTCGGGAGAAAACATCGGGAGACGGCGTCGGACGATACGCGCGGCAAAAGAACGCTGTACGAGAAGGGCTGGCAGACACTGTTTCGATTGTGGAAAAGATAGGAGGGAGGCAAGGAACCAACTTTCAAATCGGTACTGCTGGTAACAGTGGGGGGGGGAGCGGGAACAGACGGGCACCGCGACTGGAGTAATATATCTTGGTGCGCAAAAACAAAAACGAAAAAGGATGTTCCAAGATAATCATCGGCGGGCAGATTGCGGGAAGAGGTCCCTTTTCAAGGGGGACGGGTTTAGCCGGGACGTTGGTGGAGGAAGCCTTGCCCAGGAGATGGTGAGTAAACTCAATCAAGGGGGTTCAAGCCTGAACCAGGGGAGAGCCAGCCAAGCGAACGAGAGATGCAAAAAAGACCCTTTGGCGAAACAGTAACAGATTCGGAAAGAAGTAGGGACGGGTCAAAATCAAGCGAGGGGGCAGCATCGGGCGTGAGAGGTTTCTATTGAGGCGAGGGAGACCGATTTCAGGACACGATGCCCTCTAAGGGGAAGGAAGCCGGATATCACCGAAAAAGCCGAGAGAGGCACCCTTAAATCCGGACAGAGACTTGGATGTGAGGATAAAGTAAAGATGAGATGGCTGAACCCATATTGGGACAGGCACTGCAGGGGGTGTCATTCTTGGGGCCCCTGGTCCGTCAACATACTCTAAGAAGTAGCATGCGTAACCCGGAGGAAGCAGGAGAAAAACGGTCTTTAAAAAAAAAGAGAGCATTTTCGGGTTCCCTCCTGAAAACTCACCGGGCTCATGAGATCCACTGGGGACAGATTAACGCTGAAAAATTTGGGAATTATCGGAGCATTTCAAGGCTTCCTTAAGGGGAAAATAGGTATACTTAAAGTAGTACCACTGTGATTAGAAAAAAGAAGAACAGGATGAAAAAAAGAAGAATGCTTCGGAGACGGGGAAGGGGCTTAATGTCTCTACCGGGGTGGCTGGGAAAAAGGAAAGGCAGAAGAACTCGTGGACTACTACTAATGTGGGAGCTCAAATACAAAAAAAGTAAAAGGAGAAAAGGGCCAAGAGGAGTTGGAAGAAAAGCTTCAATGAAAAGGAGAGGGATTGTCTTAGCGTCTTTAGGGAAAGAAAGGCTAAAATGAGAGACTGTTAGAGATTGTAGAGAGGGAGGGGAAAAGAGGGGTGAGGGAAATGTGGGAGCGGTTGGTTAAACCTCTCTAGTGAAAAGGAAAAAGAGTGATAGTGGAGAGAGGGTCAGACTGGGGACAAACGAATAAGAATAAAGGTTCGTAACTCCCTCAGAGCATTTCCACCAACAAAATGACTTCATAGGGGAGAAAAGAGGCTGGGCATAACATCGAGAAAGCACTGATCCGATGGGAGAAGGGCCGCCGGGATGCGGCTATAGAGAAATAACAGCCTTGGAAGTAAAACCAGAAGATGACAGGACTCCAGTTGAGTCCCCAGTGACCAGCGTCATCTCCAACTTAGGTATCGGACGTAGACGATCTAGAAAGGAAGGCCCTCAGCCGCGAGGGGGAAGGAGAAAGCAGGTTAGCGAGGAGAAAGAAAAATCGTCTAAAAGTCTAAGGTCAATCAGAGAGAGAAAACAAAAGGATTGCATCAGATCAAAGACCTGGAAGGGAGGATAAGGGAGAAATTTCAGGAATGAAGGCTCCTTGTGTAAGATCTACGAGGGACAAAAAAGAAAAGCGGGGAGGAAAGAAAGGAGAGGGAGGAAGGAGAAGTAACCTGGGGAATAATTGAAAAGGGAGCTAATTGCCAGTAAGTGGGGGGGGGATCGCGGAAAGGAAGGGGGAGAGCCTTCTTTGACAAGGGTAAAGATTCAAGCAGGGTAATAGACTGGAGAGGGGAAAGAAGGTGGCCCTGGAAGGGTGCGGGACTTCCAAAGGGTAGGATGGTGGAATCGTAGGCCCGAAGGGCCTCTGAGATAGGGGGAAGGGTCCAGTACTTGAAGGCTGTAACATGGGTTCGTGCCGAAAGGAGGCGGGGACACTAGTTCATGAGAAAATATAGAGAAGGAGGCGGGTCTGTTGTGGAGGAGATAGCGTGGGTCTGATTAAAGGGCGGAAGTTGGTGGGGGATGCGGGATGAAAAAAGGAGGAAACTAATGGCGGCTTCTTTTTGGGAAGACAAACAAAGGAAAAGAAGTGAGGAGCAGAATGGAGGTCGAAGAAAAGGCAAAAAAAAAAAATCAAAATGATGGGCGATGGATAAAAAGGACCAAAGAAGAAGGAGACTTACTGGGGGAAAGGGAATCAAGGAGAACTAAAGAAAATACCTTAGGGAATTTGCAGGGCAGAGGCAGAGGGGGAAGACGGGGAAGAAGGGAAAGGGGGGCTTCCGGGTGGACGGGTTAGTAAGGACCACGAAGTGAGATAAGGAAACGGTTTCAAGGGCAAGTTCGCTCCTTACGCAGTCGATCCGGAAGCCGTGGTCTTCTGGGGGTGATAGAAGGGGGGAGTAGGGGGAGAAGAAAAAATTTTCACTAGTAGGAAAGGAGAAATTAATAATGTTTAAGGCAGAAGAATTAGCATTTCTTCATTGGGAGGAAGGTAAAAATGATCACAGCAGGAAGGGGGTAAGGAGGAATAAATTATAGAAAGGGGGGGTGGAGGGTAAAACAGGGTTCCAGGTAAGAGGGAACGAAGGAAAGGTTCCTTCACGGGAAGAGAATGGCGGAGAAGGAAAGAAAAGTGGGACGACTGTCCAATCAGGGAAAAATAAGGGGGGGCGCGAGAGAAAATATTAGTAGCCTCCATAAACGTGAGAATCCGAATATGCTCAGGCGTGAGAGGGAATAAGGACCATGAGTGGGGACCGTGAAGATGGGGAAAGGAGGTCGAAGAAGAGGGAATAGAGACGAAGACGCAAGAACAGCAGGCTGTTAAAAAGAGAAAGATTTTTCTAACGCTGGGGGAGGAAATTGAATGGTTCTGAGGGGCAGACCACAGTGGAGGAACGTGAACTGGGTCTTTATGGGGAAATCAAAAAACTCTGACAGAAAGCCAAAGACAAGAAAGGTGGGACAACTTCTTAAGAACGTAAAGAACCCGCCAGTAGTTTAAGAAGGAAAGATTTCAATAGAGAAGTCGAAAGGGGAATGAAGAGGGAACAGAAGGGGAAAACGTGGGTGGGTGGTTCCAAGCGGTTATGATTAAGGTATACAGGCTGAGGTAAATGCGAAAAAAAAACTGGGGAAAAATCCATTGGACCCGGGAAGGGTAAACTGAGAAAGGTGAAAGGGACCGTGCCAGTAAGACAAGAGGAACAAAGTGGGACAAGAAACGTGTCCCTTAGAAAGAGGGGAACTAATTTGGAGAAAGATCTTATCTCCGGACGCGAGGCGGGTTCCACTGCGTCAGGAAGTGGTAAGGCGGGGAAAATAAAGGCCGCGGGAAATTTGAGCAGTCTATTTGAATGCTGTGGGGGCACTACGGGTGTATGGATAGCAGTTGCCGGAAGAATTTCTTGTTGAAAGAAAGGTGAATGAGGAGACTATCTTCTTTCGGTTGCGATCTAAGAAAAAAACAAAAAGGAGGGGGGGGGGGGAGGAGATGTCGATCTCAAATATCGCGAAGTCGAGAAGAGCCAAATTGAGTGAACCCCTAACGGGCATCCGAGGCGGGAACTCCAGGACATTTCAATCAAAAATATCAATACCGAAAGAGTGGGAAAGAGGGCATTGGGATGCCAAAATCAAGGACCATTTCGCACCTGGGGCTCTGCTAAATCGAAGTGGACTCTTCGGTCGATACGCGAGTTCAGATTAGGTAGGGCTGGACGGAGGGACACAGATTGGGTGCGGTGGGGGGGGGGGACGAAGAAAAATGAAGGAGAGTGCGCAATTAAAAAATCCGGATCGGGAGGAACAGGGGATTGTTAAAAAGGTTTGGGGACGGGACAATAGGGAAACGATGTCAGGAGCTCAAAAAAACTTTGGGAAACCGAGTCCCGGAGCATGATAGCGCAGTTAAAAATAGCGGAGGAAGCGTTCCCTTTTCAAAAGAGTCGGGGAGAAAGGGGACGGAGGCCATTAACCTTTCTCTTGAGTCAATTGGAACACAGGAAGGGTGGCCTGCCGCAGGGGTCGCCAGACCAAGAAAACCGGATTGAAACCTGGGGGGGCGAGGACAGAACCAGGTCCATACGACTACGAAATAAATAAAGGGGTAGAGCAATCGGAGCCGGGAAAAGCCAGGCTGGGAGGGAGTTGGAAATGGTAATCGGTCTCCCAGTTGATTAGACCATAGGCCAGAATACGTAAAGGAAGCCGGGGACTAATCCCTAGCCAAAGAGCGCTGCGCACAAGTCAACCGACGTGCTGTACTCTAGATTCAGGGCGCCCCCAATGGGAACGGCAACAAGCTTGGTCAGTAAAAACTGGGTGCACAAAGGTGAAAAGAAGACCAAATCTAATGCGGACGAACCAAGAATTCCAAGCAAACTCTGGTACCATCAAAACTGGGATAGCAGGACGGTTCCCCTGCAACCCACGCTGCGCATGCATTCCCCAATGGGACCGCGGCAACCATGAAGAAAGGGAAAGAAATTAAAAGGACGTCCCAGGGGACCTTAAGGGGAGAGGAGAGTAGACTCAGACGGCGTGACCAAGGGTCTGAGTAGAAAATATGAAAGGAATTCAAAAACCGAAGAATAACGTGCCGGTCATTACTCGGGCGGGACGTGGATAGAAAAAGGTCTTCCAAACTTACCGGGCACTCCACAAGGCGGGGGGGGCGCGAAACGATGGAGGACCATTAACCGACAAGAAGTCCATATGAACCACACACGCAGTATCTTGAAGGCAGGCCAAGTGCAACAGGTTTGGCTCTTCTGTCTGGGATGCAACTAAAAAAGATCGGACCGGTGAAAAAGGAGGGTAGAGAGAAAGCGTCTTATCATGCGAGGTTAGCTGAGGCTCAAGGAAGTGAAAAAGACCTCGCTAGCATAATAAGAATTGTTAATCAGGATGGCCGAAGGGGACAAAGAATACAATTTCTGGCTGCCGCCGACAAGAGGGGTTCAACAACATGCCGTCAAAAAATGGACTACGACAACGCGATCGAAAAAAGATCGAAGCCGGCCGAAAAGGTTGTCCCAGAATCGGGAGCTACGGCCAGGGGTCCGATATCTCCCCAACTCAGCAACCGGGGCAAAGACGGATCGCCACAGGGAGGGAGACTCCAGAATAAAAAAAGGGCCCTGGACGGCGCCAACAGGGTCAATGAGGCGAGGTAAGGTAAAAAACGGCGAATACGCTCCTGCTGAAGGAACAGAACTAAGGGCAAGACAAACCCAAACCCCCCCAACAAACAAACACACACACATGAAAGCAAGCTATACACTTCCTGCAGGGCTAAAAGGGCGAACTGGGCAGAAAAGGACTCTCCGGGTAAGCTCTGGTCACAAAAACAAGCTGATGAGGAACATCAGACCAGGAGAAGGGAAGGGGTGCACATTCAGGGAAACGCATGGAGCGCCTGCAAAGGAAGTTTGATCGCGGGGACGCATTCGCGCCTGGATGGAACGCGCAAGCGATTAAATTTACTAAGCTGGAAAACTTGGGGGAAAGATGTGACAGTCTTTCTGGAGGCCCCAGGGACGATGGTAAGATCGACCGCGGGGCGAGACTATAGTGGCAAGTACGGAGGCTGTAGGGAGGTTCAGGAAGACCGAAAAATAGTAGCATAAGAAACTAGAGGCTAAGAGCTGTCTCTTGGGGGCGTCGGGACTTGGCCATCTTGGTAGCAAATTGTTGGAACGGCTGGCATGAGGCTGAAAAGAACTGAAAAAATTGGGCATGGTTTGGACCAGGGGCGCCCAGAAAACAACGATAAAATTTCATCTTCGGGAGGGGGCTTGTCACAAGGGATCTCAGTAAACAACTTCGGAGATGACGAAGCGGGATAGAAAGGGCGAAAAGCAGGGGGGGTAGCCTAGGGCACCAGAAGAAAGAGCAATGAGAGCAGGGCACTTGGCCGTGCCGGAAAGAAAATCAGTCTCAATTGGCGCCGTGAAAGGTCAAACGGGCTGGGACTCCTTCAACAAAAAGCTGATTGCCCTTAACGGGAGGGTGGTATAGGTGGAAAGCGAGGTGAAGGCCCTGAGAGGACAGGCCGTGAGGGCAAGCGGTTGGTGCATCTGCCTGGCTATATTGGAAGACTCAAGTGGTCACTCGAGTTACAAAACAACGAGCACAAGGAGGGGAAGCAGAAGATAGGATTTTAAGTCATGTGGGGAGGGTCAGCAGGGGGCAGCAATAGCGAGGGAGGGGTTAACGAAGACGAAAAGACACTGATATCCCATTTGTGGGTGGTAAAACATTGCCCCGCACTTCCAGATGGGGGCGCATAGAACTGGAGGAGACAGGAAAGGACCAGGTCACTGCAACTGAGAGTGAAAAAGGAGAGGGGGGGGAGCAGGAGAATCTTAGATCGGAACCGGCGCGGTAAAATAGCGAAACGCTCTAGTATCGATAGGGGCTGAGGGCTGCGTGACCAGTTGAGGAAGCGGGACGAATAAAGAGGGATACTCGACGAAATAAAACAAAGACATCAAAGGTGCCACCGGAAGGAGGAACCGTACTTGTCGGGGAGGGAATGGGAGGGGCTCTCACAAACATTGGAGCGTGAAGCAATGGAAAACTGCGATAACGGAAAAAAAAGAGAAACGCTGGACATGAGGAAAAATACTCCATATAAAAGACTTGCAAGCTCCGTAAAACACGTAAGGCTACCCCGAAGTCTGGGTAAAAGGGAACCTTTCAGAAGATGCGGGCGAACAGGAAAAAAGCGACCTCCGGGGGGGAAAGGGGTGGTGGTGGCCAGAGCTAGTATGATTCCAAAGGGAATCGGGACTGGAAGAAGCAGAAAAACAAACTGGTTAACCAAAAAAGTTTAATGAAAGAAGTTCACTTGACCGAAGGTAGTTAAACGTCCACAAAGAGAAACAACCAATCTTGTACACTTTAGACGAAAAGCGTCCGGTTGCCGACAGTACCGCCAGAGCCGGTAGCGATGTGCGCATAGCATGGTGGTGGAGTGGGAAAAATTCGGGGGTCATCACTGCAAGAGAGCCGCGTGCAAACAGGAGTTGATAAGTTTTAGTTTTAGAAGGTGTTGCGCGCAAGTGGAAAAAAGCTGAAGTAGGGATGGCACGAAAGGGGGAGGATTATAGGACGGCGATATTTATGGGAATCGATTTCGAGGAGAGACAAAAAAAACGGGGGACCAGCGAATCTAAGGAAATAGAAAATTAGAAAGAGTCTCCACATGAAGGGGAAATCCCTAAGCAACTGCGCCGCAACCACACCGAACCAACTACACCCTAGAAAATCTCCGGCACGCTTGGCCAGCAGGGCAGGGAAATCAAACCAAGTCGGCCATCGGAGTTCTCATGCGAAAATCGAATGTCCAGACGCTCTTCAAAGCGTCGATGGAATAGGATGTCCAGCTTGGTTGGTTCGAGGGGTGACGGAACGTGTCGCAGCTACCTTCGGAAATTTGAAAGCCTCCTAACCTAAAGGGTGCAAACTGAGGGAGAAGAAGGGTGGGGGGGTTTGGCGCGGGGACCTCAGAAAACCGCGGAAGGTAATCATAATAATCGTGGACTGGGGCCCCAATTCACCCAAGAGGTTCCCCTCCAGGAAAAATAAAAGCAATCGGTTCTGGAAAGGTTCCCGGGGGTCAAGATGGCGGGTTTGAGAGAACCAGGGGGCGGAGCCTGCCCTTTCAGATGTCTTCTTTTATCCGCGGGAAAAGGTCAACCAGGGAGGCCAGAACCAATCTCGCGATTCGCCACTGTGGTGGCAGCATAAAATTGAATCGACTCAACTGACAGGGTTCGAAAAGAACAAAAGTAAGCCGGTGACCAGGAGCTTCGGCGGATAGCGAGACCGATTGCTTCGAACCGGGGAGAATGAAATCTACTGGAACCGGGGAGAAAAACTCCAATAACTACAGGGAGGAAAACCCTATGACCGCCTCCTCCAAGACAGGGGAGGCTTCGGGGATTCTCTCAAAGAGGGGGTAACTGCCACTATTCGAGAACCTGGGGGCCGGGGCTCCGCACAGTCTATTGCGAAACCCCGGCATTCAAGGGAGCCAAGGGCACTGTTCCCAACCACACAATGGGATAATAACAAGGGGGGTCAAGAGAGAACCCTACCGCTGCTCAGGCTCCCAAGGGACGATGAAAAACCAGACGAAATGGGAGGAGAAGGTCAACTGGCAAAAAGGCGCGCCGTATCTCCGACTTAAATGAAAAAAAAGGTGATTATAAAAGAGAGCCAGGTTCAAAGGAAGAATATGAGGAGACTCGAATGATGACTGCGCGAAAAACGGGAAACCGGGAAACCGGCATCCTCAGAAACCGGTGGATACACGATCCAGACCGACAGGAAAATCGCAAATAGTGAAACCGCACAAGTCGCAAAAACGGAAACAAGGAAGAGGATTTGCGAGAGAGTGGCGGGACCCGCTTCTAACCTGTAAGATTCCGGTGATCGAAAGGTGAAATCGATTCTCAGCGGGGGGGGGCAGAGATTAATGGAAAGGGAGACAAGAGAGAGGGGGAGGTGGAGATAGCGAGAGAAGAGAGAGAGAGTAGGGTGAGATGGGCGTAGGGAGAAGGTCAGAAGGTTTTCTACCTGATTGGCTAAGTCATGGACAGCCTCGGTCGACGAAAAGGTGGGACGCTCATGGGCGAAGTGGACAAAAAAGAAAGTGGGTCCTCCTCATCAAGAGTTACCCAACTGGAAGTAAAATGATAAGTATAAAAACTGGAGGGAGGGGAAAGGAGAGCCGCTGCAGTATTTGGTCAACTCCGGAAATACCCTCCCTAAAGATAGAAGGAGGACCTGTGCTGGGATACCTATATACAGAAAGCCATACTGGTCCTGTGTCCCGACTGAGGCAAAGACCCGTACTGGGCTCTAAAAGGAGAACCATCGGGCCCTGGGACGAAAAAAGACCAGAGTAAAATTCTTCAATGACGGGGTGAAAAGATGCTATCTCTCCTGCTCGGTAAAGAGAGATCAGTGAAAAAAAAGAGCAAACTGAACTTTCATGGACGATCAATCTAATTATGTACAAGGATTAGAAGGAATCTGCTGACAAAAAAAAAAATTATGAATGATTAAAATAGTAAGTGGATATAATTGATTGTGAATTCCAGGTAAATGCGCCTGCCATTAAATTTTATCGCTGGAGAGGTGGCCCTTCAGGGACAGAAGAAATCTCTGAAGCAGGTTACTCGCGGAACTTGTAAGCACTGTGACGGGAGAGTTGGCAGAGATCAAGGGATCTGTTTATGGACTAATCGCTCCGTTGGCGAGGACATGTCAATTTTCCTGAATTGATATGTTAACTGGTCAGGCCAAACAGGCAGTTCAAGACTCTATTTGAGGAAAAAAGAATCCGGAGTCGAGGGGTGGATATCTCGGTTGTTAGTGCGTCTTTAATGCAAGCGTGGGTGTTGGGAAAGTTTCTGGGGTATTGCTAAAGGTTGGAGTATGTGTGTCCACCGACCCAATAAGAAAAACGATCATTTCGGGCGTGCGCTATAAGGCGGTCCATACTAGCAACAGGTAGGGACCCTGGCTGCAAGATGATATCGTAAGGAAAGTAAGGCACAGTAGCGTAATGTTAGCCGAGAGCAGATAGATCAGAGTCTTGCACTGTGGTCCTGGTGAAAAATAAACTGCTGGACTTGACGACCGTTTAAATTGTCGGTCTGGTGGAAAAGGTCGGGAACTGTATTCGTCAGTGAGGAGGCAGGGCACTTTGTCACCTCACTTTCTAGCCATGAATACTCTAGGGAGAGAAGCCGGACATTCGGCGAAGGGTGAATCAAAACTGCGAAGTGTCCTACTACACCGTTTTCACAAATTGAGAAGTAGGAGAGCGCCCTTCAGGAAGTGGGACCGGGAACGAATAACAAGGGGTATCATGGTGAACCCAGGAGAGCAACGGTAGGTGGTTGTGTCATGGCGTGAAAAGAAACTGATCAAGGGTGGGGGTAAATAGGGTCAACAAAGGCGGAACGGCCGCATAGACTGGGGAGGAACAGAATTCACAAAGGTCCAAGCATCGGTGGGTCATTTAAAAAATATCGGGGGCGCCGAGAATCTTAGGGCAATCACAAAGCGCGGGCTAAAATATGGAGAAACGCTGAAAAGGTTAGCGGATATCGCCGGAATTACCGTAGCATGGCAAAAAAAAAAAAAAAAAAAAAAAACCACAAACACCCAAGGGGGGGGAAGAGTGGAAGGGGAGGGAAGAAAAAAAGGGGGAGAAAGGGAGGTTCAGTAACTGACTTGTCACGATGAGGAAGAAGGGGACCCTCAAAGACCATCAAAGGGGGGGGCTGCCCCGAAGCGATTGGGAAGGGAGAAACCGAGAAGGGTGGAGAGACGGGAATGTTGGAACTGCAGAGAAAAAACTGACGGTATAAGGTCTGCATAAAGGCAAAAACTGATCTGAAAGACCAAAGAAAAAGCCAAGCAAGGGCAAGGAGGTCCGACAACGAAACCGACTCCTTGGAAAAGGGAGTTGAGATAAAGCTGCAAGAGGTAATATGCATGAGAGCGAACCTCCGGGTCCCGGGTTGTGGGCCACGCTATTATTAGTACAAAGTACTCGTGGAAGGAGGGTCCCGCGCCAAACCCACTGGGAACCGAAAATTTTATGCAGATGAATTTCACGGGATATGAGTCAGATCCACATGAGGACAGGGGGGGGGGGGGGAAAAAGGGGAAAAGAAGGGGGGGGGGAGGGGGGGGTTGGGGGGAGGAGAGCGGAAGGGATAAAGGGGGGTGAGGGGAAGTGGTGGGGTGGGAATATAAAAAAATTGGGGGGTAAAGGAGGTGGGAAAAAGGGGGGGGGGGTAAGAGGGGAGGGGGGGGGAAGGTAAGGGGGGGGGGGAGAGGGGGGGGGGAGGGGATGAGTGGGGGGAAGAAGGGGGGGGAAGGTGGGGGGGCGGGGAGGAAGGAGGGGAAGAAGGAGGGGGGGGGGGAGGGGGGAGGGGGGTGGGGGGAGAAAAGATAATGAAAAAGGGGGGATGGGAGGGGTAGGGGGAGTATGAGTGTAGGAGGAGGGAGAGGGGGGGGGGGGTAGGGGAAAGAGGTTAGAAAGAGATAGAGGAGAGAGAAAGGGAGAGAGGGGGGGTGGCTGAGGGGGGGGGGGGGGGGTAGGGGGGAGGGGGGGACGGGCGGGGTGAGAAGGGGGGGAAAAACTAAACCCCAGCAGGCATCCCTTGTCGCGACATCGACTGTACCCTCTCGCAACCTGCCTCCTTAGGAGAAGGGGTAAAACACAAGAGTTTTTACGGTGGTCCGGACGGGGGGAGAATCAAATGCCAGGGCCAAGCCGTCCAGTCTGGGGTGGTCGGTGTAGTTTGCCGGGGGAAGCCAGTTTGAAGGAAGGAATTTCGGGGGCACGCAATGTGGATATTATAGGCTGATTGAAGGGGGACGAAGATTGCGAAGAGAGAGAAACAAACAAAATCTGAGTATTATTAAAATAAGAAGAGATCCGAAAATCGAGGATCGAAAGAATATCTCCTGCTAGACTCCACATAAAAACACTTGAGGAATCAAGCGCCGCCAGAACGAACAAAACGCAAAGGGGAGAGAAACCTTTCAGCTGGGGCCAGCAGGAAGTGGGGAGGAAGCAACCGTAAGAAAGGGGAACAGCAAGCTCTGCCAACAGAGCAGCGGGTCGAACGGCGCGGAAACAGTGAAATGGTGAAGGGAAAACCGCAAACACACCCCCCCCCAATGTGCCCAGCGGGGGTGGACGAGGGGGAAGGCGGCATCGTCCCTAATTGCACGACTTTCAATGAGTCCGGAAATGTCTGGTCAATAGGGGGGTGGTGGGCCGCGGGAACGCATGCCCCAAAGGAAGGAATGCGTACGCCCAAAAAAAGGGGACCCGTATGTTTCAATCTGAGAGACATATCACCATTGCAGCTTCTGAAGAGGTGAGACCCTTTTGAAAAGGAGGGGGCGGTTTTAGGGAAAGAAGTGGTCGAGAAGGGCCCAGTGCGAGCTTCATGGGGACTAGAGGGAAGGTACCGGTAAGGTTATCGACAAAAGATCTCCGCAAGTGTGGTTGGCAGAAGCAGAAACCATTAAACTTACGAGGCGTTTTCGCCCTCAATCATCCGTTGGGAAGCAAGCTGGTGATAGATTGCGTCGAGGGAGAAAACGAGGTTCAGGCGAGACCAGCGAATGCAGCCGGAGCCGCAAGCACCCGGGGACTAAGGCCCCGATAACGCGAGACGCGGAGCCCATCCCGCGGATGCGGGAGGCGAAGGATTTCTCCGTCTCAGGAGAAACCCGATATTGGTCAACAAGGAACGACAGTACGGAAAAGTGGTCCTGCACAAAGCAAAATGCAAAACCGTTCCGCGAAAGAAACGGGGAGGGAAAAAACACACATTTGATCGGTAGGGGGGAACGAAGAAACTACAAGATAGTGAGTTCAAAGAACCATTGGAAAAATTAAAATGTGGTACTTGCGGGAAGTTCACAGTAAGCTTGCGGTGCTCTGCTGCTACTCAGACTTCGTGAAACACGAGGTAGAGGAATGTCAGGTATTACCGACATCGGAAGAGAAAGGAGTGCGCAACCGTTAGGGGCAAAGTGAAAGTGGCGAACAAAAACTCTTACGAGGAAAGGGTCAATAAGGCGTGGTCGCCAGGTTAAAAAAATGTTCTTCATATGAACAAGTGAAAAGCGAGGGAGAATGTCTTTAGGGGGTGCTCCAAAGAGAAAAGAAGGGGGGACGGCATGTTCGAATCTCTGCTCAATCTAAGAGTGGTATACCATTGGCATCAAGAGAGGGGACTCGAAGAAATTATCGGAGCGCAAGGTGGGACAAAAAACAAAAACATGTAAAAGGTGACGCAGAAGAAGCATTCCCAACAGGCCGTCAAGTGGGGAACCTGAGACAAAATCGAAAAAACAAGAGCTGACCGGGGACGGAGATGGGGTTCCTCATGACATAGGCTAACACCAGTGCGAAAAAGCTACAGCCTCAAAATAAAAAGGGGGGAAAAGCGAAATCGACACCGGAGGGCTGAAGAGAAATCGAGCAAGGGGGAACCCGCAAGCAGGGGCCGAATGTAAATTTCAGCTACAAACAAGAGAACCGAGGGACTGTTCAAGGCAGACGAAAAATTCACTCGATCTACAGGCAGGGAAAAATCAGTCGAATTCATACACTTGAGGCTCCTTA
>Ga0179593_1276688_pt1 | contig 14093 bp, 26 predicted proteins | sample CZODoug2_1_08_16_FD_185931 | JGI IMG/M metagenome (GOLD analysis project Ga0179593, IMG submission 185931) | Vadose zone soil fungal communities from Angelo Coast Range Reserve, California, USA - CZODoug2_1_08_16fungal (PacBio error correction) | ecosystem: Environmental > Terrestrial > Soil >...
TTTTCCAAAAACCCCCCGCAAAAAACCAATGGTTTTTGTGGGTGGACCTGGGGGCTAAAACTCCCCCTTGTTGTTTTGGGCCACCTGGGCAAAACCAGCCCACCACAAACCCGGGTGACAAAACAACACAAAAACCCCAAAAAAAAAAAAAAAAAAAAACTTTGCCACAACAACCACAACCAAGGGGGAGGAAAAACTTGGGTGCTGGGGTTGGCGGGGGGGGGGGGGGGGGGAACCCGGTTTTTTTTTTTTCGGTGTGTTTACGGGCCGGGAAAAAAGAAAGGGACCCAATGGGCAACACCCCAACCAAACCCGGCGGGGTGGTCCCAAAAAAACCCAAAAAACAAAAAAAAACCACAGTTCCCACCCAACCGAGAAGAGGGAATTTCCAACAGGGTTTTTGGGACCCTTGTGGGGGGGGGGGAACGGAAAAAAAAAAATGGAAAAGGGAAAAAGGGGGGGAAACGCCAAGGCCACCGCACACCGTCCCAAAAACAAAAAAAAAAAAAGGGGGGGCGTTTTTTGGGGGGGGGGGGACGGGGAGGAAAAAGGCTGTTTTTGGGCGGGGGGGTCGGGCGTGGGCCCATCCCAAACCTGTGGGGGGGGGAAAAGGGGAAAAAAAAAAAAAAATTTGACACCCGCAAAAAAAAAAAAACAAAACTTGGGAGGTTTTTTGTAAAAAGCAGGGGGGAAAAAAAAAAAAACAAACAATGCAACACCATGGGGGGGGGGGGGGAAACACCCCAAACAAACACCAAAAAAACAAACAAAACAAACGGACCAGAACAAGACGTGTGGGACATCACCCCAAAAAACAAAACCCACAAACAAAATCCAAAAAACCAAACCCTGTTAAAGAAAACCAAAACTGGCCCCCAACCAAGGGGACGGTAAAAAATAAACCAATTTGTGTGCAAACGGCCAAAACAAAGGGAGGGGGGGTTTGGGTTGTTGTGAAAACGTTTTGTGGGGGGGGGGGGGGGGGGGGGGAGTGGGGGGGGGGATCAGGCCCACCAAGGGGGTTTTGGTTGTGGGTTGGCAAAAAAACAAAAAACCAAGGCCCCAAAAAAAAACAAAAAAAACCCTTGAAAACACAAGGGGTGGGGAAAAAAAAAAAAAAACAAAAAAAGGGGAACAACCCCCAACGGTCCAACCCAAAAAGTCCGGGGGAAAAAATAAGAAAAAAACTTCCAAAAAAGAATATGAAAAAAAAAAAGGGTTAGGGAGGAACCACACCCTGTTGGGGGGAAACAGGGACCACAGGGAACTTGGGGCGGGTTTAAAAAACAAAAAACTCCCCCAAAGGTTTTAGGCTGAGGAAATGGTGGTTTTGTGTTTTGGGGGTGGCAACAACAACGAGAAAGGAACGTTTGGGATGGGTCAGTGAGGGGGGAGGGGGGAGGGGGGTTAAAAAAAAAAGGGGGGCACAAAGGGGGAAAAAAGTTGGACACAACCACCCCCCCCCCGAAAAAAACCACAGGCCCCCAACAACAAAACCTCCAAAAAGGGAGGGAAACACACAAACTCAGGACATCCACCTGTAAACCAACACCGGGCGAAGGTCAGATGCGCTCTAGTGCGGAGGGGGTGGAAAGACGACCCCAAACATACCCGCACCACTCCAGAAAACGGTTCCTGAGAAATCCGAAATAAGGGGGGGGAGCAACAAAGTTAAACATTGAACCCAGGCGGGGGGGGAAAGATGTTACCCCAAAAAAAAAAAGAAAAAACAAAAACACGCACACCGCATCCGGGACGGAGGGAAAAAGGTGGTCTCTGTCTGGGGGGACCCCAACAAAAAACAACCGCTCCGGCCACAACGAAACTCAACAACACAGCTTTCAAGAGGGGGGGAAAAACACTCCCAACAAACGGTGGTTACAAAATTAACACAAGTCCCCGGGAGGAAAGCTGGGGTTGGGGGGGGGGGGGGGGAACTGTGGGTGACCCCCCAGGTATGCGCAAAAAACAACGGGGGTGGGGGGGGGGGTTTGGTAGACCACAAAAACACAAAACAGTTGTGGCAAGAAGAGTGGGGGGTAGAAGCCACACAATCAAGGATGGGGGGGGGGTGGGGACTATCGGTGGGACGGCCATTCGGGACCAAGGACAAATGACCACAACCGGGGGGGGGGGGTAAATCACGGCCACGTCAAACCCCCAAAGAAAAAAGGGAAAGGGGGAAAACGGGGCTGGGGGGGGGTGTGAAAAGCATAAGAAAGAAGTGGACAAAAGGTGAGTGGAGCACTGGCCATCACAGCCAAAAAAACAACCACGCCGACATCGGCCCGGCAAAAGCGCAACCACAACCTTTGAACAGACACAGGACGGGTGAGCCTCACTCAAAGAAAAAAAAAAGGGGCAACGACAACATTTTAACCACCAAAAAACAAATTCAGTGGGGCATGGGGACGCAAGCTACAGACACAGTGTTAAATAAAATACCAGCGCACCAAGGGACGGGAAGGCAAGCGGGGGTTTTGATCAAACAAAACACGAAACAAGGGCGGGAAGGGTTCGGTGTGCAACCACACCCCAAACCCAAACACCCAAAACATGGAAGTTACAACTTGGACCCCCCTCCGCGAAAAAAACTTAACGGGTAACTTAGGGGGGGGAAAAAAAAAAAAGGGGGACAAACACCACCAGAAGGGGGGGGGAAAAGGTGCAAAACAAATGAACCTTGGGGATGTGGCCACAAATGTTTGGGTGTGTTTTTTTTTGCACACAAAGGAAAACAAGTGGAAAAACCAGAACCACACGGGGGGGGGCGAGGGGGGTTTCAACCCACAACACACAAAGACCGCAAAAAAAAAAAAAAGATTTAATGTTGTTTTGGGGGGGAAAAAAAACGAACACACACAGGACTCAAAAAAAAACCAAAAACAAAAACGTTTTGCGCAGGAATGGGCCAAAACGGGGTGTTCGGGGAGAACTGGAAAAAAAAAAAAAATCAAAAACAACTGCGGGGCCAAAAAAAACAGAAAGGTGGGGGGGTGGCCTGTGAAACGTAGTGGGGGGTGTGTTGGTTTTTGGGTACAATTTTGTGCAACACACCACCGGGACAAAAACACACACCAAAACAAAAACAAAAAAAACAGGGTGAAAAAAAAAAAAAAAAGACAACCCAGGAACCATTGGGAAACGTTGTTGGGAGGGGGGGGGGTTGGGGTAACAAGACGGCGGCACAACAAGGCAACGGATTCTCCACCGTGGAAAGAATACAAAACGCATCCCACGGTTGGTGGGTTGCGACCTCACCGGCAGGGGTGGAGGCACCCAATGGGGTCGGGGGACAACAAAACAGCCCACTTGGTGTGGGGGGGGAATGAAAACCCCCGCCACCAAACGAGGGGGAAAAGACACGTGGAAACAGCACCCGTACGGGACCCGGAAAAAAACACGAAAACAGGGAAACAACACACGGTTTTACGAGAACGCGAAGAAAGGAAACCTCAAATCAACAAAGAACAAGGAATGCACGAAAACCACCCTGACGGGGGGCAGCAAGGCAAGCGGGGGCCCCAGGGGTTGGGCCAAGTCACACCCACTGGGGGGAAGCCAAGGGGGATGGGGGGTTGGTGGGGGGGGCTTTCAAACAGAAAAGAATAACAAAAAAAACGGGAGGGGGAAAGTGGTTGGGGGGGGGGGGGGGAACATGGGGGTACCGAGGAAAAAAAACCCAAAACCAAAAACCGAGAACGTCAACTTGGGGGTGGGGGGAAATTACACGACAAAACAAAACCCAAAGTCCAAAAGACACCGACAAAAAGAGGCCAAAAACACCATGCAAGCAATCAGGGGTAACCTAACAAACCCACCGCAAACACACTTGAACACAAAAAACGTTTGTGAGAAAAACAAGAGTCTTAACCAAAAACAAAAGGGGGGGGGGGGGGGGGGGATGAAACGGACACCCCACACTGGGGGGGGGAGGGGACGCCGAAAAAACAAAAACAGTTAAAGGGGGACAACACAAGTAAACAGAAATTTCAAACAAACCAACCAAAAAGGACAAACCAGGGGACCACTGGGGGCTTTAGGGAAAGGTTTTTTTGGGGGTGTTTTGATGGGGTTTGCAAATCAGTAAGGGGGGGCGTGGGGCCATCAAAGTAAACAACCACAAGGGGAGAAATTCCCGCCCTAAAAAAGAAAACATACACTCTCAACCTAACGGATTGTATCTGGTAGTACCGCAGTTATCTCGCTTCTACATTCGTAGTTTTTCGTAGGGCAAAAACCCCACCACGGGGGAACCCCAGTGAAAAGAAACAAAACATCCACCACTCAACACAACGATTGTTAGGATAGGTTAAAAAAAAGTTTGGGGGGGGGTTTCACCACACACAAAAAAACAAAAAAAACAAAAAAACACGATTTATATTACGTAGACCGGAACCCCAAACAGCACCAGGGAAAAAGGGGGGTAGACTCCGATGATGTGGGGAACTGAAAGGGGGGGGTCCAAAAAAAGAAAAAAAATGTGGAACAGACAAACCAGAAAAAAAGTGGACTTAAAAACAACAAAAAAAAACACAAAAACCAAAGATTTCACCAACACCCCCCCAAAAACATTCAAGAAAAAAAAAAAAAAGTGGGGAGGGCAAATCAGGTGCAATAAATATTGTAGGGGTAAACTTCCCCCCCGGGTGTGGAAAAGGTTTGGGGTAAGAAAAAGAAAAATGAATAAACCCTTTTTTGGGGTCTTGGGGGGGGGGGGGAACAAAGTCAGGGAACTGGGAAAAACTTGTCGGGGGGGGGGAAATCGAAAGGCCACAGGTGGGGGGCAACCAAAAAAGGAACCCCGAGGGGGGGGGGGGGGACCAAAAAAAAAACAACAGACACCCAACACTAAGACCGGGATTTTAAACAAAAAAAGGTGTGTTTGGGGGGGGTTGAAAACAACCACAACACCAAAACAGGGGGGAAAAAAAAAAGAAAAAAAAAAGAAGGGGGCCCCCAGGGACACAAAAACCCTGCGGGGGGGTTACCACAACTTAAAAAAACTGTGAAGAAAAACACCCCCGTGGGGGGGGGGGGGGAACAGAAACGAAACGGGTCCGTGCGGAGTTGGCTGCCCACCAAGGGTAAAGACAAAAAAAAAACAAACATCCAAAACCGGAAAAAAAAAGAACCTTAAAAAAACCGGAAAAAACGAAAAGTTTGTTGTCGCACACAGAACACGGCAAGGGGGGAGTGGCCAGGGGATGGGGGGCACCAGCAAAAATGCCACAAAGAGGGAATAACGAAAAAAAAAAGAAACTAGGTGAGCAGTAAAACGCGGGGCAACGTTCTCACACAGGGGGGGGGAGACAAGGTGGGTAACAACCGTGGGTCCATCCAAAAAAAACACTGTACAGTCTGGGGGGGGGGGGAAAAAAACCAGGGGAGTGTGTCCACCACCAACAAAACCGCCAGTAAGCAAGGGGTTTTTAACCGGGAAATACAAAAAAAACAACAAGCGAAAAAATAATCACGGGGGAACCCAAAAAACAGGGTTCAAAACCCAAAGGGGTGACCCAAAAGGACCGGTGGGGGGGGGGTGTAACTCCCAAAAAAAAAAAGTCCATTCAAAAACCAATGCTGGGGCAAGGTGTTTAATAGTAAAAAAATCAAAAGCACAAAAAGTGGGCGTGATGTTCAGAAGAACACTCAAAAAAACACAAAAAAAAAAATGGGGGTTTGTTCAAGGAGACTGGGTGCCCCTGCAAAAGGGGGGGGTGGGTCACGAAAACTCCAACACTACTCAGGGAAACACCATTCGAAAAAAAAAAACACAAAGCAAATGCGGTTTGGGGGGACCCACAAACCGCCGGGTAATAACACACAAAAGGGGCCAACACGTCATAGGTTCGGGGGGAAAGAAAATCGAAAAAAAAAACGAAATCATGGGGGGGTTGTTGGGGTAGGCCGGCAGGGGAGAACGCCAAAAACAAAAACAAATTTAAAAAGTGGGACGCGGGGGGGGGGGGGGGGGGGATGGCAAACACAAATGGGGTAAAAAGTGCACACAAAAAAAAACCTTCCCCAAAATGTTTTAATCGGTGGCCAGGGGGGAAACGTTTGGCTCTGTCCAAACCGCACCCAAAAAAAAACAAAACACACACCAAAAAAAAAAAAAGGACACAAACACCATCAGAAAAAATTGGGTAAGGGACCCGGGTGGGGGGGGGAAACAAACAGCACCACAACGGGGACAACACAAAAACACCCCCGGTAAAATGTGGGGGGGACGAGAAGGTCCCACGGGCACGTTATTTGAGGGAAAATGGGGGGGGAAAGAGCGGGAGGGATTTTGGTGGGCCCGGGGGGTGCGTTTCCAAAACCCGGCAAGGGGTATACCAAACATTGGGAGTGGGGAACAGAAAAAACGGGAGTTTGGTTTTTGTTGTTTGGGGGGGGGGTGAGGGAAAAAGGGGCCACACACCCGCCCCAAAAAACCCAAAGGGGGTTTGGGGGGGGTCCAAAACCCACACTCCAAACAACACCACGCAAAGGCAACAAAAAAAAAACGTGGGGGGGGGTGGGGGTTGGAAACGGGGGGGGAAAAAAGATACAACCAGTGTGGGAGTGTCAAAATAAGGGGGGGGGGAAAAAAAAAAACAACGGGGTTGAACCCCAGGGGGCCACAAAACAAACGGGGGAAAAAAAAAGGGAAAGTAGTAACAGCATACACCTTGAAGACCGTGACACAATCTGGCATAAAACACAAAAAACGTGGCAAAAAAAAAAACACAACATCACACCTATAACACAACCAAAAGGGGGGGGGGCACACAAAAAGGGGGTGGGGGGGAGTGTGTATTTCCATAGCCACGTTGGGGCACAAGGAAAAAAATGTTTGCAAAATTTTTGTTAAAAAAAAAAACCCAAAACACTCCAAGGTCTGACCCAAGGGGGATACACCAAAAGCATGAACCCCACAATTGGGTGGGGAGGGCGGAAAAACAGGGTGGTGTCAACAAGGGGTGGAAAAAAAAGTGGGATGGGGGGAAGAAAAAAAAAAAAAGCAAAAACGGGTTTTGTGGGGGGCTCCACAAAAAACGGAAGGGGGGGGGGCAGTTGTGTGGCAAAAAAACCCCAAAATAAGAAGGTGGGTTGGGTCAAGTTGGGGGGCAAACTACGCTCCAAGGTCCAAAACAACACCACAATCAATATAAACATTTGTCGAAAAAGAAAACCAAAACACCAGAACGGGGTCCACCAAACGAGTTGGGGGGGGGGGGTTTGTTGGTTTTTTTTTTTGCAAACGTGTTTTTTGGTTTTTTCGGTTTTGGGGGTTTCAAAGTTCGAAAAAAAAAAAAACCACCGTTTGTGGGGTTGTTTAAGGGGTTGGGAAGTTTTATTGGTTTCTGGGACAATTGTGTGTTTTTTGGGGGGGGGGGTTAGGTTTGGGTTTCGGTTTTTAAGGTTTAGTTAATTTTTGTAAGTAAAAATGTGGGAAAAAAAAAAAAGGAAATTGTTGGGTTTTTATTTCCACAACCCCGGGCGTGGCAAAAAAAGAAACCCGTTTCCGGGGGGGGCAAAAAAATTGGTTGGGTTTTGCACCCAAAAAAAAAATGGGGGGGGGGGGGATGAACCAAAGGATCCACACAAAAAGGGGGACAGGGTGGGGAACCCGGAAAAATAAACCTAGGGAAAGCACAAAAAAAAACTGATGGGGGGGTGGGGAAAAAAAACACCGGTGGAAATGGGGTCCAAAAAACAAAAAAAAAGAAAAAAAAAAAAACCTCACCACAAAACACCCAAATGCAACAGGTGGGGGGGGGGTAGGAAACCAGCTTGTGGACGAGAAAATGGTATCACAGGGAAAAAAGCGGGGGGGGGGTCACAACCAAAAAACAAAAAAAACAAAAAAAAGGGGTGGTGGTGGAAAAAAAAAAAAAAAAAAAAAAAAAAAAAAAAAAAAAAAAGAAAGAAAAAAACGGTAAGCCCCCAACAAACCCACAAAACAACAACAGGGGGGGGGGCAGTTGGGTGGTTCACTGGGGGGGGGGGGGTGGGTGTCAAAAAAAAAAGGGGTGGGTTGTTTTGTTTCAGGGGGGGGTGTCACAATTGGGGGGTGAAAAACAAAAAAAAAAAGGGAAAAAACACACCGACTCCTTGAAACCAAAAAAGACACCAAAACAAAAAAAAAAAACACGGGTATGGGAAAAAGGGGGGAAAAAAGGTAAAAAAAGAAAAAAAAGAGAGGGCACAAAAACAAAAAACACCAAGGGGAAAAAGCCAAAAGAAAGAAAGTGTTTGGGTGTTGGGGGAGAACAAAAAGGGGGTGGGTGGGGGTTTTTTTGACCACCCACCTCACGTTAAAAACACAGTCCCGTGGTAGAAAAAAGCTCCAACAACACGGGGGGGGGGGGGGGGGGGACAATTCAAGGAGAACAAACAGGGGGGGTGTTTATTAAGGTGCAAAACACACATCAAAAAAGGGTAGGGGACCCACAAAAAAAAAAAAAGAAACCAAACACATGGGGTTTGGGGGGGGGGGGAGTGCACACTCAGAACAAAAAAAGGGGAAAAAAATGCAAATAAACAAACACGGGTGGGGTCCAAACCAGGGCACCCCACGGGTTCCAACAGAAGGTGGTGTGCACAAAACAAGGGGAAACCCCCCTGAGTCAAAAAAAAAAACAAACAACAAGCCAAAACAAACCAGATGAAAAAATCCAAAACCAAAAAAAAAAAAAGGCCAGGTACTCAGAATCGACAGGTGGAAAAAAAAAACGGGGGGGGGGGTAAAAAAACTGGGGGAAAAAATTGAACCCAAAAAGCGGACGTTGTGACAAACCGTGGGGGTGGGGAAAGGGGGTTTAAGAAAAAAAGAATTTTGGGGACATTTGGGCAGGGGGTGGGGAAAAAAAAATAAAAAGTTAACCCTTTCTTGGGTGTGGGATTCGGGGTGTTTGGAGGAAAAAAAAAAAAAAACACACACCAGGGGAGCAGTACCCAGCCTTTTGGGTAAACAGGGGTACACAAAGTGAGGGGAAAGTATACTAATGGTGGAAAAGTAAAGCTCCCACCCAGGGGAACCCCCAATTAAAATTCCTCCAACGAAACAAAACAACCAACAGAGCACATACAGTGGGGAATCCAGGGCCCCACTTTATAGGACCGAAACAACGGACGGGAACAACCAAATAGGGTCAAAGAAAAGACAGGGGGATAAAAGGGGGAAAAAAAAAACAAACACATCCGGGAAGGCCAACGGTGAAAGCACAGGTCCCCGACAGGGAAAACACATGGGCGGGAAAACTAAAAACCACAAAACAGAACTTTTTGGACACAGGGTCCCCCACCAACAAAAAAGGGAAACAAAAAAACGTGAAAAAGGGGGTACAATAAAATCCCCCATGGGGCAAAAAACACGCGGGGGAACCTTTGTTGGCGTGGAAACAGGAACGACGGGAAAAAAGTAAAAGAAACCAACCCAAAAAACAAAAAGCAAGTGGTGGGGCACAAACAAGAAAAAGATTCAGCGGACAACTTTAACCCTGGTGGTTTGCCAAAACAAAACGGGGGGGAAGGGAAAAAAAAAGAAAAGGGGCAAAACCGGTCCATAAGACAACATGGCACACGGCACAGGTTCCGCACAAAGCAAAGGGGGGGGGGGGACAACAGGGTTTGTTGAACGGGGTGGTTTTGTTTTGCAGGGGGGGGGTTGTGGGTTCGGGGGGGGGGCTTTGGGGTGGCAGGAACCGTCTGTTGGGCACTGGGTAAAATGGTTTTGAAGGGGGAAACCACCACAAAAAAAAACAAAGAAAAACAACGGCGGAAGGGTAAAGACCCACGGGGGGGGGCAATTGGGTTGTTTTGGAAAAAAAGGGGGGAAAAGGGGAAAAAAAAAAAAAAAAAAAAAAATCCACAACCGCCCAAAAAAAACACACGGGCAAAACCACCGGCGGCACGCGCAACCCAAACCAACAGTTCAACCCGGGGGAAAAAAAAAAAAAGGAACAAACAGGAAAAAAACTCGGGGGGGGAAGGGTTTAGGGGGGAACCAAGAAAGATGTGGAAGACAAAAAACAAATGGGAAAAACAAAAAACAAACAGGTAAGGGGGACCCTTGGGGGTAACAAAGAGGGAGGGGGGTAAAAAAGGCAACACCAAAAGTCGGGGACCAGGTGCCCAACCACCAAGGGGAGGCAACAACAAGTGGTTTTTGGGGGGGTTTGTTGGGTGTTTGGGGGGGTAAGGAAAAAAAAAAAAAAAAAAATTCGAAAAAAAAACAACGCCGTCTTCGCAAGAAAAAAAGCGTGTTTTTAAACAAAAAAAGAACAAGGGGGAGGGGAAAACCGCGGGGGAAAATTGGGGATCACAGGAAAAAAAAAAAGAGATGAAAAAGGTTGTGAACGGTAATGGGGGCCGAACACAAAAAAAAAGAACAACAGGTGTGGTAACAGCAACCCAAAAACATGAAAAACAACAGGGGGGATCAGGGGAAAAAAACGCGGCCACATTGAACGGGGGCCACCGCAGACCTGTACACCCAAAAGGGTGCACAAAAAAAGGGGGTACCAGGGGTCAAGAGGACAAAGGGTAGGTGGGTGCCGCTGGGGGGAAACATGTTGGAGGACACCAAGGGCAAAAAAAAAAAAACCAAACAAACGGAAAAAAAAAAAACACGGTAGGGGGGGCCAAACAGAGTGTTTGGGACACGAAAAAAAAGCAGGTGGTTGTTTCGGGTGGTGGAACTTGTCTCTACCAACCAACAGAAAAAAAAAAAAAACAAGGGGACGGGGGGAGAACCAAACGGGGAGGGGAGGAAAAAAAAAAGCAACGGGATCGAAACATTTTCACAAGGAGTGACACAACAAGCGCAGCAACCCCCGTGGGAATCCAAGGGACAAGGTATTGAAAAAACATTTCAAAAAAAAAGTTGGGGTGGGTTTTTTTGCGTTGTTTGAAAAAGGGGGAAGACAATGGGTCGGGCGGGTGTTTACGTGGGTCAACAACAACAAAAAAAAAAGGTGGGGGGCGCGTTGTGTGGACGAGTGGTAACACACGAGAGGCGGAGGGAGACCCACCAAAGGAAACAAACGCGGCATTTGTCAAACCCACAAAACAAGGGCGGGGGAGCGACAAGTGGGGGGGGCCAAAGAAATTGAAACAAAAAGTGGTCTTCACGGGGAAAAAGGCACAATCACGGCCAAACACAGGGGGGAAACAACTAACCTGGGGGGGTTTGCCAACAAGTGGGTGGAAAAAAAAAATGATTAAGGGTGGGGGTGGGGGACTCTTAAGGGGGGATTTCAAAAAACACGGGAAAGAAAAAACGAAAAACAAGCATCAAAAAGTCACGTGGGGTTGGTACCCAAACAGGGGGACCAAAAAGGGGGAACCTCCGAAGTGGGGTGGAAAAAAACACGGGGGAATCAACAAAAACCAGCCACCAAAAAAAACACCACTTTCCAAGGGGGGAAAAAACAACCCCACGAGGGGGGGAACAAAGGGGGCAAAATAATGTCAGGTGAACAAAACGGTTCAGGCAACAAATGGGGGGGGGAAAATGAAAAAAAAAAAAGGGGGGGAGGGGGGGGCCCAAAAAAAACCATTGGGGCAAAAAAAAAACCAATATTGCAACAAACACCCGACAAAACAAGCAACGACTGGAAAATATCAGGCTTGGTGGAAAAAACCGTGTGAGGGGGGGGTGTGAAAAAAAACCGCTGTGGTAAAACAAGACCAACGGGGAACCCCCCACCAAAAGTCAACCGAAGAAGATGTGTTTTAAGGGAAACTCCCCCAACACCATAACAGGCAACCCAAAAAAAATGACCGGGGGAAAGGGGGGGGGGGGGGGAAAAAACCCAGCAACCCCTGTCAACAGGTCATGGGGGGGGGGGGGGGGGGGTACCGGTACCGGGGAGGGTGGTGTGAAAGCAAAACAAAATCAAAAAAAGGAAGGCTGGAACGGCGCAGAACCGATGTTTTGTACAGAAAAAAAAAAATAAAGCCACGGCGTGGTCGAGGGGGGTTGGAGGCAAGTCGGCGGGGACTTTCAACAAACAACAAAAGGGACAGGTAACTTCACACAAGGATACAAAGACAAACCCAGAATGCGACCCTTGGGGAAGGGGGGAAGAGGTTTGGGTGGGGGTGTTGAAAAGGGGGGGGACAACAACCCTTCCGGGGGGGGGTGGAAAAACGAAAATATGTGCTGCTTGGGTGAAAAACAAAAACCACCAACAACAACCGGGGAAAACAAGCAACCACCACAAATGTGTCGGGGGCGCACAAAAAAAGGGGGGGGGGGGGGGGGGGGGCCGGGGGGGTTAGGAGGAAAACAAGACAAACGAATCGTGACCAAAACAAACACAAAAAACAAACGAGGGGGGCGGGCGCAAAAGACGAGGGGTTTTTTTTTGGGCAAAAAAAAAAAAAAGAAAGCAAAAGACAAGGGGTCAAGGGTGTGGTGTAACAAACCCCAACACGGGGGGAAAACAAAATGGTGACCCAGACGGGGAAAAAAACAGCCACAAATAACAACAACGGTCCCACGTGGGGGGAAAGGGACACGGCACAAAAAACAACCACTGAGCACCGAAACGTTCACCATCCCCCCACAAAAAAAAGGGGGGGGGTGGGGAGACCCAAAGGGGGGGGGGGCAGGGTTCACACAAACAAAAAAAAAAAGGCCCGGGGTCTCACAAAACGGGGGGCGGGGGGCAAATGCAAAGCCAAAAAAGGACGGGTGGTGGAAAAAAAAGAGGGTGTATTGTTCACCCCCCAAGGAAAAAGAACAGCGGCCCCCCCCACATGGGAAGACGCAAAAAAAACCCACCCCCCCCGAAAAAAAAAAAAAAAAAGCAAAACACCAAACAGGGTGAACCAAAAGGGGGGGCCAACAAGCAGTTGCAACAACGGGATGCAACATGGGGCCAAACGCACTCGGGGGGGGAACGGGAACACAGTTTGGGGGTGCGTAGAACAAAAAAAAAAACCCAAGGGACCAAAAAAACAAGCAGGCAGACATGTTACACTAAAAGAAAAAAGGCCACACTTGTGCGTGGAGAAAGAGGGGTGGGGGGGTTGTGGAGCAAACTGTGGGGTTGGGGGGGTTGGTTAAGGTCCCACAAAGAAAGCCCAAACAAAAACTTGGTTGGGAAAAACAAAAAAGTTGGGGGACAAAACAAAAAAGGGGGGGGGGGCGGGTTTGTTTGACACTTCCGGGGGGGGACTCAAAACCACCAGGAGGGGGAACAACGGGGGGAGGGAAGGACCCTCAAATGCCAAAACCAAAAAAAAAAAAGGAGGGGAAAAAGGAACCAAACTCACCACCACAAGGGGAAAAAAAAAAGGCCAAAAACGATTTTCACCAAAAACAGAAAAAAAAACAACGTAAAAAAACCAACGGCACAGGGGGGGGCACAAAAGGTGTCTTTTGTTTTGTGAAAAAAACCACCAAATGGTGCAACCATTTGGTTGGGGGGTGTTTGGGGGCAAGGCAACCCGGGGGGGGGGGGGGTTGGGCAGAGCGGGCCCAGTGTCAAATCCAGAGCCACGGCACACGCCAAAACAAAAACACCACACACGAAACCGACAACAGGGCAGAGGGGGGGGCCCCAAAAGTGCATGAAAAAAAAAAAAACAACAGACGCGGGGGGGGAAAACCACAAACACCAAAACGGGACTTTGGTTGGGGTTACGTGGGAACGGGGACAAAAAACACAAAGCCCCAAACCCAACCCGGTGGGCTTTGGTCAAAAAAGGGGGACCCCCAACAAAGGGAAAAAAAAAGGCAAACAACACTGGGCCCCCAACGGGAAGCGAAGGGGAACGGGAAAGGGGGGGGGGGGGGGACGTGGCAAAAAAAAAAGAAAAACAACCAAAAACACCTCACCGCGAACGGGCCCAACAGTGTTGGGGCGTCGCACCAACAACGTAATCAAAAGGATCCAAAAAGGGAGGGGGGGAAAAAAAAAAAAAAAAAACAGGGCTACGGTCACCACACAAAAAAAGGAATTTTGAACAATGGGCCTGTGTGTGTTGGGCACTAGTTGGGGGCGCAAAAAAAAAAAAAAGGGCAAAGGACTGGAAAGTCGCACAACGTCACACAACAAAAAATCCACATACACCACCTCTGGGGGGGATAA
>Ga0179593_1372653_pt1 | contig 14093 bp, 13 predicted proteins | sample CZODoug2_1_08_16_FD_185931 | JGI IMG/M metagenome (GOLD analysis project Ga0179593, IMG submission 185931) | Vadose zone soil fungal communities from Angelo Coast Range Reserve, California, USA - CZODoug2_1_08_16fungal (PacBio error correction) | ecosystem: Environmental > Terrestrial > Soil >...
AGAAGGACATCGTCATTAAAACACCTGTCATATCACGGGGATTACGGTCTCCCGGGGATGTCGCCAAAAAAGTCAGTCTTCTTGGGGGGGTTGCTTATGGTACGGAAGAGATGGGAGTTTCCACACTGGGGGGTTGGGGCCAGTCCGTAATCAAAAGGACATGCAAGGTGTGGGCGTTCCAAGGGCTCAGGAGCGTAAAATCAGGATGTGATAAAACGTACCAAGAGAACCCATCATCCGCCCAGCGAGCGGTTAGGAGCGCATAGGGGGAACGTATCGGGAATAAACTGTGACCATGCGAGGGCGGTACTACGATGCGCGGGGGGGTGTGAACAGGAGCGTACCTATTAGGCAGGGGAGACTAGGGGCGGGACTGCCGGTAGAAGTGGTCGGAGCTGAGTTCATGAGGGACGCAAGCAACTTCACACTTAGTCTCTAACCTCGAGACGGAGAAGGGGAAGGACCTTCCACCAGAGAATTGGCATTCACAGGAACAAGGAACAGGCGATGTGAGCCCTTGATTCGGATAGAAAAAGGGGGGAAGACGCTGAGGGGGGGATGCTTTGGCAAAAGGCTGAACACTGCAGTCCGCATCATGTTGCCCAGCAGAGGGAAGAAGGGGTAGGCTTTGGCGGAGCATAAAGGGGGTTAGTGAAAAAGGGGGTGCGGGCCCCCCCCAGATCGATCAAAAAGGAACCAGCCTGTCGGTAACAAAGAATAGGTAAAAAAGAACACAAGGCAAAGGGGGGGAGAAAAACCCGAAAGGGAACTTCACTAGAAGAGGAACTGCGCGTGGGGGCAAAGAAGCGTAACTTGTTAGGAACCGACGGGGTCAGGTTGATCTGTGATTAAGGGGGACAAAAACTGGGGGGAGGAGTCCCCTTCAAGAACAGGGATAATCGACTTAACACCAAGTGAAAAGTAGTCATCTGGGTGAAGCCTGGCTGCGAGAAAGGGGGACTTCCTCCCCAGGGGAAGATCAGGCCACAGTGGGAAACAGAAGGATGAAGGTCGAAGACGATCAAACTACCTGTCACCAAGCGATGCCCAGGTTAGAAGGTTATAGGGAGGACACTTAGGTGTGGAAGTATATAGGATGGGGATCAGGCGCGGGCTAAAATCTGGTCTGCTTTGAAACGTTCTCGGGGGGGCGAAAAAAAAATATGAGATCTGGGTACTATTACCCGACTCTTCCGGAGACAAGAGGGGTCAAGACCATCCAGGTTTGGACCTGCCAGTCGGAAATCGATCAAACAGGTGTATGGGTCAATTCCGTATGCTAAAATCGGGAAAAACGGTCCCCCTCTGCGGCCTAACGGGATGGGTGGGAAGCTGGTTGGCGATGTCCGTGAAGGTAAATCGGACAGAAAAAGGTGGGGGCAGGTCCTCCCGCCGAGATGTACGGAATCCTCGACTCTACCCTTCTTTGAAAAGGGGAAAGATAAGCAAACCGCGAAGGCCAGCAGAGACGGGAAAGAAGGGACATCACACCGCCGTGGGTTGGTGGGTAGATCCAATTCGGGCCGAAAAAACAGGATCAACGCAATAACTAAATTATGTTGACGGGAAGTGGCGTTCTAAACATTAAATTGTTGGGCTTGGAAAGGAAGGACTGAAGAACATGATGAACTTCCCATTAATTCTGAAAGAAAAGAAAAAGAGATTTCACTGAAGAGGTCTGTCCCGCCATAAAGGGAAGACCGCAGAGTTATGGATAGTTTTTGAGCATTAACGGGGGGAGAGTCTTGTGGGGAAAGAATAGGCTATGTGACGTTCAGAAAGAAAAACCTGAGAGAGGGGGACTGGAGGATTCAGCTCTCCCGGAAGCGGGAAGCGGGCTCGAAAGGATCGGGGGAAAAGGAAAGAAAATCCGAAGAGCGTAGAATGTACTAAAAAAAAAAAGAAGGGAAAACAGAGAAGGAGATGGCATGGGGCCACTAGTTCCCACGGAAGGATGAACCTGGGGGGGCCAAAGGAGGTGAGGTTGGGGCCAATTTAGGGGAGGGGAACAGAAACCGAAGCGAAAAAGACCGAAAAAAGATTTCACCGATGGCAGGGAAAAGGCCCCATAAATTCGGAAAGGGGGACGACGGTGGTGAAATGGAGAGAAGGAAGAGAGAAAAAAGTTAGCAAGGACAGAAATGGCTCTGAAAGCTTCAGGACATGACCAGTAACTCGAAGAGGAGAGGGGGGGACAAACACATTGGCGCGGGAGAAGGGGTAGAACTGGTCGGACTGCAAGAGGGGTTTCTAAAGGCAGGGAAGTACGTGCAAAAAACGGGGAGGAAAAGGGGAGAAGAACTTTGCGGGGAAAGTGGTGAAGGCGCTGTTGGTAAGTAGGTTAAGTCGTTGTCCCGCAAAAAAAAATGGAAGGTGCATGCAATCCTGGCAAAGACATCAAAGGAACGACCCTCCGAGGTCGCGGGGCCACAGTGGAGGTGCCCTGAAAAAACTACGAAAAAAGGGAAGGGTCGTGGCCTGAAGCCGAAGGAAAACACAGGGAAAAATAATCTTTAAGACTATTAAGGAGGGAAAAATCGAACACCAAGGTGATTAAAACAAAGGAGGGAAGGGGGGGATCGCCTTCATCATAAACTGCTTGAAATTACACGACGGCGAAAAAAAAGCAGACCGCGTGGCTGGAAGGGCTGGGCGTGGTAAATTTTAGGGAAAAAAAAAAGTTAACTGAACTTCCTGGGGTGCTTTGGAGAAAGGGTTGGGGGACCATTGGCCTCCTTCAGACTTTGGGCAACGCTTAAAACCTAAAAAGGAAAAAAACTCTCAAGAAAAAAAGGGACTCCCTCACTTCCAGGGAACGAGGGAGAAAGGACAGGCAATGAACAAGGGGGGCCGTCCGGCTGCATGTTTTCAGGATTGAAAACAGAAAGAAAGAAAGACCAGCAACCTCAACCGGAAAAGATCACTTCCGGGCCTTGGGTAAAGTAGGGAGAGGAGGGGGGCTAGCCTGGATCGTTGGCTGGAAAATCTGTTTGGGAGAGGAAGAACGTGTCTCCTTCATCACGCTGCAAAGGAGGCTGAGATTGGACTGGTACAAAAGCTGACACAACGACCGCGTTTCGCGGAGAAAATCGCGGAGTGGTGGGGACCGAAATCCGGGAAAGGGGAAAAAAACGGACTAAACCTGGTTGGGGCCAGGGGGTTCGGGCTGTGATGTGTATCAAAACTATGGACGGGAGGCACCTCATCTTTGAAGTAAAGGGGGGAGGATGTTAAAAATGATTGAAAAAAATAAAGGGCAGTGAGGGGGGCCGGAAGAGGAGACAGGGAGAGTCCCGATCGAAGTTGAGGTTAAAAGAGGAATGCAGTAAGAAAAGACATTTTGCACAGGGCGGGGGCGGTGGGGGAAAAGGGGAAAAAAGAGAGCTGAAAAAGAAAAGCTAAGGTCTGCAAAACAACGAAGAAAAGAAGGTGGGTTCAAGTTTTAAAGAGAAACATGTAGAAAGAAGGCTTGGGGTGGGCAGCATAGAGGGAAAAATAAGCCGATCAGGTTGAAGCAGTTAAGGTACCAGTCAAAAGGGGAAAAAAGGACTACCAGGGCAGGCAACAAGAGGAAAACGGGGGTAGTCCCGACGTATCATTTTAGGGGAGATTCGAAAAAAAAAATAGGGGGGGGGATGGAAAGGGGAGAGTCTGGGGGGGGGAAAGAGTTTCTCTGCGCATGGAAAAAGAGAGAGGGTGGTCCCGCAGTACTGAGACCGCGGAGGAAGAAAACACTTAGTGGGCGGGTGCCCAAAGGCATAAACAGGCGGCAATAAGAGCAAGAGGCTGACGGAAGATCTGCACTGCCAAAAACATTAAGATAAACCAGGGCGTCGAGACTTCCCGAAAGGAGGGTTGATGGGGGTGGGGGGGGCAGCATTGGCTTTCTGAGGGTGCGACGGGAAACGACGCGGGATGGGGTCGGGGGAAAGGGATACTACGACAGGTATACAAGGGAAAAGAGAAAAGCAACGTTCAACCGAGAATCTCATAAGGCACCAACGACGGGGGGGGGGATAAAATGAAAAATAGCACCCACATGAACCTTAGTTCTGTGGAGCAGACGCTTTCAAAATGAAAAAAAAATCCGACTGATGAAACAAGGGGGCGAAACAAAGCTGTCGGCGGAGGGAGGAATGTGATTTGGGACCGCGGCCTTCAAAAAAAGTTGTACGTGGCAGGGGGGGGGGGAGTGTTACCAGTCGAAGGGGACGGCCGCGAAGGGGGGGGGGGAGTTGGGCGGTCGAGTTGAATAAAGGCACAAGATCCTGCGCTTAAGGATACTCAAAAGGGACCCGAACCTCGCCCGTCTGAAAAAAAACACATTGAAACGGGGGGGGTTCCAAAAAATTTGGGGGAGGCGTACTAATAGATGTGTTAAGGCAAAGGAGGGGAGGGAAGAATAGGGGGGGGGCACTTAACACACCAAATCCACCAAAGGAGGAGGAAACTACCAAGAAAGACCTAATCTGCGGGTTGTCCACAGTCTACGGAGGAAACTGTGGGCGCGACGGGATGTCTCAAAGAAAAGAAGAAATTTAAAGCCGAGGAGAGAAGAAAAAAAGTCAGAAGGAAGCACCTTTTACGGGGGCAGGGGGGGAGTGACTGGTGACAGAGAATAAAGGACGAAAGGAACCGCCGAGCCTTGAGTGGGGCAACTGGAAAAAGAACTGCAAAAGAACCTCTAACTTCTAAACGAGGGGGCCAAGAAAAGGGTTACACCTGTGCCGTCTACAACGGCCGAAGATCACTCCCATGGGATCGGAAAGAAAAATGTGGCAGACCGCGCTTCCGATGGAACCGCTCGTCAAAGGCATGTAGCAGGGCGTGCAGGGCGGGAGTCCGAGCAAACCTACACTGGTACCTTACCGAAGCGGATGGCTGTATGCACTGGTAAGAATTGGGCCTGTTTTAAAAATCCGTATTTCTGAGCCCAATGGCGCCTCTTGGGAGAAGGGTACTTTCAGTAACTATCAACAAGCTCGGCAGGTGTGGTTGTAAAGAGCCGTTATAATTGTACAAAGTGCGCTCAATGGCCCCGGCTTGCGTCCAAACACAGACCGGTAAATCTCCTCGTCCCCGGTCTCCAAGAAAGGGAGTCGCGGAGACAAGACCATTAGATACAACAGACACCCGAAGACTGGTCAAAGAACCGTCATCGACTAATGTGGTCTCCGGGCGGGAAGGGACTAGTGACAGACGGACGTTGACCAGTCAGGGTCCCACGAACCAGGCGCGGAAAGAAAAAGGGGAAAGCAGGTGGCTGTCAGTCCGTTTCCCTGATCGATGGGGCGCTGACGAAGAGAGGAGAACCACGTGATAACAGGAGGGAAGGTGTGAAAAGACTGACATACTGGGGGAAGACCGTCGATCAGGAATATCTATACCGTAACCTGGAATGGCGAGTACAATTCGTTCCGCAGGGAAGGGTCCACGGTGAAGGGGGAAAGGACGGGTGAGTCTCACGGAAAAATGCCTGGCCGTAACGTCAAAAAAAGGCTGCAGGGAGGAGTCACTACGGGAGGTGTTAGAAGCCCAACGCGGGTCTGCGGGTTGTATATACGCAAACAATCAACATTGCGGGGTCGGCGGGCCGCGGTAGGTTGAGAACAGGTCAGAGAGCATCACGAGCGACGAAGAATAGGGGATCCAGCAAGAAGAGCTCCCGCCCCCCTTCGGAACTCACGCGCTCTGTATGGAAAGAAGGGGGGGCGGAAGCTATGAAATAGGGGCTAGGCGTGAGATCGAGGCCGGTGGGGCCCCTTAAGAAAGGGCGGTGGAGCATACAAGGCTGGGGGGAAAGAAGTGGACAGGGAAAAAGTGAGTGGGGACAAAAGTCACAACGGAGGGCATAGACATTGCAAGGCAAGCCCAGACGGCGGCTGCGTGATTGGTGTGCAGAAAGCAACTCTAACATCCACGCGCGGGGTAGTAGTCTCCGGGGAGGCGCGCCGTGCGAATGACTCCGTAGAGACGAAAATTCTCCGAGGGGGGAAAAGACAGCCCGTATACCTGGGAGGGGGGTACATGACGCGAGACGAAAAGGGGGGTATAGAAGGGATTGGGACCTTCACTGTGCAAAAAAGCAGGTGCACGCAAAAGGGGGCAGTGAGGGAGCTAGCTGCCCGGAGCGAGGTTTACGAACAGGGAACAATAGATCCTGCAAGTGACAGAAAGGGAAAGCTCTAGGGGATCGTGGGCGAAGCGAAGGGGCCTTCTTACTAAGGGTCAAGCCACGTTGCGGGGACACAGAAGGGCAAGCAGAGAGGTGAGGAATCTCTAATACCCTGGAGCAATTTCAACATCACAGCACGGAAAAACGATAAACTAGCTACAACGGGACGGATCTGCACGATTAATGCGGGAGGGATGACTTAAAGTAACGGGTCGCAGTAGGGGCTCGCGAGGAATGTGCCGATCAACTGGCATCAGTACTTGGGAAAGAAAGGTGAAAAGAGACAGGGGGGTGCAATAATCGCAAGACCAGGAGCCTCATGAGACGCTGGGGCAAGGATTAAGATAGGGATTATGTGCGAGGGAGGAGTTGGTGAGATAGTCTGTCTGTGCAATCGGAAAAACCCCCCCGACGATACACCGTGAAACATTTACGAAAAGCACGCACTGATAGACGATTTCGGGAGGAAGAGAAGACGCATGACAACAACCAGCTGGGGACGGTACTCCTCACCAGGTCAACACAAAAGGTCTAGGGGCTTGGCACAAATCGGTCGTTCCAGGAGACACGGCCTGAAAACAGCCTCCTGCCCGTAGGGTAGTAGGAAAATAGAGCCGTAAGCAGACCCGGCGGAAGCCCGATGGACAGGGGCATAGTTAGAAGAAAGAGAGGGCCGAAGGAGGAGTCAGAATTACGCACACAGTATGACATAAACCCGGGCAACAGGGAGAAAAAGGGGATAGCGTAACAGTGCAAGGAAAAGATTTTGAAAACTAAGCTTTCCCGGCCTTGGCTTTGTGCCGCTCGCCAAGGAACGTCAAGCCAGGGAAGCCCGCGCGCGGCAAGAGCAGCTGAAAACTGTCGCTTAAGATAACACGAAATCGTAGGGCAATGATGAAATTCAGGCGGTAACCATAGAATCTAAGCCACAAGAAGCCAAGAGGGACGGCTGGTAACAAGGAAAGTGTACCGACAAGCAATAGAAAGGCGCGCTGACCTGGATGAAATAAGGGGCCGGGGTGGCGCGTCGTGGATTGCTCGGCGAATTATGACGGAAACAGAGTCAAAGGTCATCCAAGTCGGACAGATCGGAGAAATGCAGACGCAACCCCCTTGCGATGGTGATACATTACTTGACAACACACCCACCTCTGGGAAAAAGGGCCTGAAATCTGATGGAGGGAAGGGGAAGAAAACCAGAGTCAAAGCCGGGAAAGGGTAAGGCTGGTGCCGTGGAACAGAAAAAGCTAACCAAGGGGATTAATAGAGGGCGGAGCTACTCACACACGTAAGGGGAAAAAAAGGGTTATCGCGAGCAAGATGCGCGGGAACCGCGGTGAACAAATGGGGGAGGGGATAGCAGCGCAGTCTCTCTACGAGGGAGAAAGGAAATGGGGCTAGTGGTGAATCAGAAACAAGCGAAGGAACGTAGAAGCCAGAGTGTCATAGATACAGCATGAACAAGGGGATAGGTGATGCGTAGACGTATGCTTACGTCCCAGGGAGAGGAGGAGAGAGGCGCGTGTGCACTGTTAATCCACCGCAAGGGGCAAGCACTGCACCGGAGGGGTTGTATGTAGCAATAAACCTACTCCCGACACACATAACCATTATTCTCTTCATAAGCGCGCTATAAAGAGAGGGGGAACCGGAACCGAAGGGCCGAGAAGGAGTGGCTGGGGGGGGGGGGGTTCGAAACCGGAGCATGCGTACGTAGACTACAAGGAGGGGGGGGAACCGGACGTGTACTAAGGGGGAAAATGGTTACTAATGCTTGGAATCGGGAATGGTGGAGGCTGGAACAACATCGCTGAGAACCGAAATGCAGATAAGGGACAACCAAATAGGTCGATGCGCTTCGGGAAGGGGTCGGGCTGTTTGGGATTGGATGATAGGGTGCAAAGGGGGGTGGGGGACAAGAACCGCAGTACAAAAGCGCGTATTGTGAAAAAGGAGGAAATCACATCTAACACCTCGATAGGGACCGGACAGAGTCGCGAAAATTTGGGGGAAGTTCCAAAAAAAACGGAGCGGGGCAGGGGCATTCTAGGAGGCAAACAAGTCTACCCTTAGTAGGAAAAAGAAATAATGAGGTGCAATGATTAAAAAAAATCCATCTCTGACACTCGGAGGGTGGGTCACAACGCGGAAATAAACCGGAACGCTACCGAGAAACCCTAACGAACAGCCAAATAACGGCTGGTCGAATTTGGAGAAAGGAGTGTACCAGTCCAAGGGGAATTGACATTGACTGCGGAGGGACGGAGGAAATTAGATACAAAAAATTAGGAAAAGATACTAGGCGAGCTCAAATGACAAGGAACGCGAAGAGAGGGAAACAAAAACGTGGGAGGCGAGTAAGTCTTCTCGGGAACTTAAATGAAAGGGAAAAAGCAAGAGGACGGCAAAAGTGTTCATCCCATGAAAAAGCAATGGAAGGAGAAAGGTGGGCAATGGTAAATGTATGGCGATGTAAGCGTTAACTAAACAACAAGAAAAAAAAAAAAAAAAGAAAGGTAGGAACAAAGGGCAATCCTTCTCAACATCAGGCACAATAGACAAGGAAGGATTCGAAAAAAATTTAAGCCGAACTCCCTCTCCGGCGCCGAAAAAGAAAGATAACAGGAGAGCTTGTTCGATTTGGGTCCAAAACCCGAAGAAAAATGGGCCAAGGACAGAGACACTGAGAGAAAAAAAACAACAACGAGGAGAGAGAGAGGATCTCATGAAGAGTGGTCGGCAACAGGAGCAATGTTTGAAAATTGGAAACAGAAGAGGGCAAGAAAAAAAAGCGAAATCGTTGCTGAGCCGGCTTTCTTGGTAAAGGGCCACGAAAGAATCCGAAATTTAGGCTGCCTGTTCAATAGTGAGGGGGGGGGGGGGGGGACGGAGGGGAACATGGGCTGACACGGAGACTTTGGGCGGGGCAAAATGAAACGCGAAAATGAGATAAAAAAGAGAGAAAACAAGGGGAGACCGAAGGAAAGGCTGATCGCTAGGTTGCAAGGGGAAGGACGTAGGAAAGGGGCATCAGATGCAGGACGACTGAGAAAAGACAGATACAAAAAAACCTTTGGAGTGGATCGATGTACGAGTGGCCTTGGGGGGGGGGGAAATTTACTGAAGCGCGGTGGAGGGGGGAGAGCCCTGTTTCTGGGAGGGAGACGGGAGAAAGATTGGGGTCGAGAAGGGCAGACTCACGAAGTGCTGCGAGGAATTTTAAACGACGGAGAAAAAAAAGAGAAGAGGTTCAGCGTGTATCCTGGAGGTTGAGGGGAAGGGAAGGAATGGGAACATCCTAACGTCAGAGGGGAGAACTTGGGAGTTGAAAGGAAATTCCAAACGAAAGGTTAGAGACGGGTTTAAGAGTCGGGGAGCAAATTCTGGCCCGAACGCTCGACTGGAGGCGGGGAAGGAGGCAGGTCTGATCATGGGAAATCCCTGTCCTGACCTGAGAGGAGCTTTAGGCCCTACACCAAGCCGGTCAGGGGGTGGCAATTTAGGTACCAAAAAAGAATTGCCAACAGAAGCTCGTAACCCCACTCGAAGGAGCTGTGTTAGGGGTGTGGGAAACGGACCGGCAGTGGGCTAAAATTGGGGAAGGTGAATAGGGAATTACCATAGAAGAGGGAAAATTCAGGGAGAAAATAAAACAATTCAGGGGGAAAGACTTATGCACCAAGTCAGGGCCCAACACGCATAATTTGGGGCCAAGGGGGGGAATCGGGATGAGGGAAAAGGGTATCAAAAACACAACAGGAGGGGGGGGGATCCGAGATCTATCTGGAGGGATCTGGGGTGCGGCGCTTTCGGCGGGAAGACATCAGGAGTGGGCAACTCGAAAGGAGGGGAGAGAAACCTGGGGACGGGGATGCTTCACGGCCTGAAATTCGAGGAGAGGGGAAAAAAAGGAAATCGTAAAGACAGGGGGAAGCCAAAGGGGGGGGGGGAGACGTCTGGGGGACGGACGATAAGTGTTCAAATGAAGCCATGAAGGAAAAACAGTTGAGGGAACTGCAGACGAAAAGGAACGGGCATAAAAACTTCAAAGATGGCTGTTGATGGGGGCGAGGTGAGGGGGGGAACTAACATTCCTCAAGGGTGACAGGGTATAGTCAAAAGGGGAACGCCTCTGTGGATACCTGAGAAGGCAGGGCCAATACTCAGGAAAGGTAACCAGAGAGACTCTAGAAAACCGAGGACTGGCAGCCTCTATGGGGGCGTGTTAATTTGAGGAACGGTACCGGGGAGTAGAAGTCGGGGTAATCACATCATCCTTTGTAAAGACGGGTGGAGGAGAGGACTGAAGGGTTACTAGGTTGCCTGTATAGCCTGCATTAAAACGGCAAAAGGCCTTGGGTTTCAGTGGAGGGGAGAAAACCCGGGTACGCCGTTTTAGGATGCGTAGCATGCAGTGGGTCAGTGAATCCAACGATAAAAGACCACAAACAATAATACATCCACCAGGGACAAACTCGGACCCTGAACTGAACCTGAAAAAAACTGGAATGGGCCTGTGGGTCATATAAAAAAATGGGAATTGGGGTGGGAGGCGCCAAAAGACCAAGTTATATTGGGGGGGGGGGGATATTAAGGGGTTTTTTTTTCTTGAAAAGAGGGGGGGGGAACGTCACCATGACCAAAACAGATCCAAATCAAAGGCGACAGCAGAGGGGGGAAGGTTTGGTGAGGACTGGGAAAAAGTCTGACGGCTTCACTTTTCATGTAAGGTCAGAAACAAAGAAAAAAATAAGGGATGGTATGGAAAATCCGCGTGGCACATCAACGTCAATGGCGTCATAATAGTCCTTTAGGCCGTGGTTAATTTGGTGTTAGGTGGGACTGCCCCATGGGGAAGTCAATCTAAAAGAATCGCCAAGGTCCGTGCGGAGGGAAGAATAGGAACCTGCGCCCATTCATCGAAAGAGTAATTCGAAAAAGAACACCGGGTCAGCCCCGGCCAGGCCTAAGGTCGCTCAGAGAAAAGTACCACTCTGAAGATTAGTCCGGAAAGTCAAACGAGGGGGAGAGAATTGGAGCGTAAACGGACACAAGACACACGTGTGAGTAAGCTCTCGACTGGGAAGATGCTGGGGGAGCTTGTATAGGTGCCCCCAAACAAAAGAAAAAAAAAAGAACACACACAAAACAATGAAAGAATCTAAAAAAAAAAGCACACCAAACACGAGGGGGGGGGCAAGGTATATAATCCACACCCTGTCCTAGTGTACAAACAGGAATTGAAATCTGAGGTCGCTTTTAAAGGTACCGGGACCCTAAAGCATTCCTATCAGGTGCAACGAGCTGCCTTGTTTCTTGCCTCAATTGCGACTTCCAGAAATGCAGGGAAGAGGAAAGGGCCTGGTGGAATGATCGAGGGGGGGGATATCGAAGAAAACCAAAAAAAGAGGAAAGTATAGATTCACAACGAGACCAACCGGAAGTGAAATGCGATGAGGGATGAAGTTCAGAAGAGGGGTGGCAATATAAAAACTCGAAAAACGTCTGGCCAAAGTACAGCACGAAAAGATAGGTTTAGGTGGAAGGGAAAATATCCCTAATTTGTAAGCGGGCCGAACGACAGAAATGATTGCAAAAACTGTCTCGACGAAAATCGGATGTAGAGAAAAAGAGACCAAGCGCAAACAGCAAACATCCAGCAAAGGGTGGGGAATCTCGAAAAGCCTCGGAAGGTTGGGAGAGGGAAGAAATGCCGAGAAAAGAGGTTTTGGTAGAGGGGGAGGGGGAAGACCGCGGCCTGGAAAAACTGAGTATTAGGCAAGGGGAGGCAGCGGAGAGGGGAGTGACAGGTCCTTTTTTCCTTGGCTTGCAGCGGGAAGATGACGTGACGCAGGGTACCTGGGAGCACAATAAACAACTTCGGGGGATGCGCGCGGGAGAGGAGCGGCGGAAATGCTCAAAAAAAAGACAATGTTCCCACATTCAAAAGGAAGAAGGGGGACGGCGGTAGGGGACGGGAACCGGGGAGCTGCGCGACGTGAACGCGTGCTGAGGAAAGTAAGTCAGACTCCAAAATTCCATAAATGGTTGCAAAGAGTCCCAAAAAGGGGACGGCCGCTTGTTTAATTCGTGGGGTTGGTAAGGGGGGGAGGGCCGGGAAAATAGGATAAAACCGCAAGTGTCTGTACAACTGTTGGAAGGAGGAAAGAACAAACTGGGGAGGGTTCAACCGAAAACGGTCCCTGGGGATACTTGACGACACTAGCGTTTTTGAGGGAAGGTTCTCGACGTACGTTGGAGACAAGGGGGGGAAGGGGGGGGTCGAAGAGAGCCTGAAGAATGCACGAAAGCAAAAATGCGAAAGGATAATAGAAATAACCCAACGTGCACGTACAGGCGCGATGTCTTTTCACTGGAGTCCTACGAAGGGGGGCACAAATTCAAGAAAAACGCAGCAGCCTAAACGTCAAAGAAGGTGGGAAATAAAAACGACCTAGACGGGCCTTATCATCCGTAACGATGAACGAGAGTCCGATATTGAGAGGTTAAAAGGGGGGGGTTTGGGATTCTAATCAGATGGGTGAACGGGGTATCGCATTATCAAAGGATAGTAGAACATATAGGTCGTGAAGGTAAAACTAGGGACCCAGCTAGGAAGGTCATCAAGGGGAAAAAGAGAAAATCTTTTCCGATCACCAAAGAAATTTGGGAAAAGGGATCAACGCCATGGGGGTAGTTCGGGGCCTCTGGGCATGCTAGGGGGGACCGCTGAGAATAAGGTATTCTAAAGGTTTCAGGTCCTTGAACACTTGGTTGCCCGGAAGGTGAGAAGGGAAAACAGGGCAGTGGAGGGGGAGGCTCAAGATCTCTACTCATTACGGAAATCTGGAAGAAAAAACAAGAGCAAAAAACAATCCAGAAAAGAAGCTACAAAAAGTCGAGTCATAGATGCTACGGGGAGGTGGGTTTGGTACACACTAGAAGTAGACAAAGTGCGAACGGAACCCTGAAACCAAGGGGACGTGGGGGGGGGAAAAAGATGCTGAAGACTGTAACTTGGGAAATGGGGAATGGCTTACACAGGCGAAAAGAGGGTCGCTATGCCTGGCATCCAATCAATATTTCTTAAGACAAACTGCGATAGTTCCGGCCAACCGAACAAACCGAGATTTCAGGAGAGTAGGGGTAAATCGCTTGGTTATCAGGTAGGTGACTAGGTTACCGGGGTTGGTCAGACACCTGAAAAACCAGGAGCGTGTCCTGGAGGACAAGTCTCCCAAGAAAAGAAAACTTAATGTCGAAGCTTATCGTCCCAGAAGTCCATAACGGGAGGGGGAAGAAGCGTCGGCAAAACTATGGCCTTCTTATTCAAAGAGAGAGGAAGGGAAATGGGCATTCTGGCTCCCACAAGCTCAAAAGTCACCTCGGGGGAAATTTACTGCGAAGGAACCGCGACGCACAGAAAAGGAGTAGTGGTCAGAGCAGGTAGTACAAGAAACAGCTTACAGTTGGCAACAAAGCAAAGGGATGAGGAGATCAAGAGGGAAAAAAAGATTAGAAGGCAGCGGAACTAAACGAATCAGGACAGTCAATGACAAGGAAATAGCGAGGGGGATCACGAAAAAAACGTGGGTACTTTGACTGTAACTGGGGAGAGCATAAAATGCGGGGGAAAAAAAAAAACGGGGGTATAGAGACGGGGGGGGAACCCTTCCTGCCTCTGGCGCTGAAACCCATGGCATGGAGGGAGAAAATATTGGGAGCTTGTGTTGGGGGTATGGTCCGGTTCCCGAACACAAAAAAAGAGAAGGGAAAAGAAGGCAAAGACCTTAAAAAAAAAAGATCACCGGAACCCTGGGGCGGTGTGTAAAGGCCACGACACATCCCTGGAAGCCCAACGCCAGCAACGCGGTGCTGACGGGGACGTCGTGTGACCAACCCAGAAAAGTGCCGATCA
>Ga0179593_1352793_pt1 | contig 14092 bp, 17 predicted proteins | sample CZODoug2_1_08_16_FD_185931 | JGI IMG/M metagenome (GOLD analysis project Ga0179593, IMG submission 185931) | Vadose zone soil fungal communities from Angelo Coast Range Reserve, California, USA - CZODoug2_1_08_16fungal (PacBio error correction) | ecosystem: Environmental > Terrestrial > Soil >...
GAGGGCGCAGGAAGTTTCATTTGATAAACCTGCAAAAAGGGAGACGATGTAAAGGGAGAGCGGGGATTAAGAACATGAAATGAACAGCACACCTCTATGAACCTTTCTCAGGCTAAAGAAACGGAAATTCTTTGGGGGGCGAAAGAGAAATGTACCATATGTGACAACGAACAAGTACAAAGTTAACAATATCGGTAGGAAAAGTTGTGAAATACAACCCGGCCCACCCCATCTTCAAACCCAGAACAAAGCTCCGGGGGAATTCTTTATCAAAGGGGTGGCTAACGTTGGGAAAGATCGATAGATACTTTTTACAGAAAAGGACAAGGGGGTAATTGGGGGGGGGGGCATTTGTTTGAGACATTTTGGGGGGGGGTGGGAGTCAGGGGGGGGACTGGCGAGGACGGGAAAGGCTTAAGGGATGGAAAAAAACAAGTTGTTGCGGGCCGCCTGAGAGCATGAAAGGTCGGAGTTGAGGAGGGGTCTGCTTCTCGAAGAAGAATGCCGGAGGACTCCAAACTATGGCTCGGCCAACTCGGCAATGGACGGGTTCTCTTCACATACAAGGCGATACAAGGGGAGGACTAAGGTTACACAAACGGAAAAGGGGGCGGCTTTCCGGAGGTCACAGATGAGAATGGCAACGGTGACTGCGATCAAGGGGCGCGACTTTGTCCTAATTTAAAACGAAGACGAAACAAGTTCCACAAGACGTGGCGCAGTGGAGCAGTATTACACGTGGAGAAGCGCGACCAAACAAACCAAGACCGAGAGATCAACGGAATCTTGAAAAGAGCACGGGGGGACTACTCAGCCACTCTGACGAAAAAAAAAGGGGAAAAGGAGGTCAGGGAACTGAAAGTTTCGATGATCGGTCCATTTCAAAGAAAAGGAAGGTCGAGAATTAATTGGGGGTTAGAGAACTTGGAAAAAAACGAACAAGAACCAGATAAATGAGGGAAAGGGGGGGGTTGGTTATTCACCCAGACATGGTGACCATGCACTAAGGTAGAACTGAGTAGCACCTCCTCTAAGAGAAGGAAAACTGACGGCAGTTCATTCTCAGGGTCCAGTGAAGTATCAAACGCTTCAGATGTGAATAAAGGAAATGGCGGCCTCTTGGGAAGTATCATTTATAGGTAAGTTAGCCATCATCTGTGAGAAAAAGTTAGAGAGCTACGTCGGCACCCGAAGTAAAACTCTTAAACCAGGCGGGGGGGGTGAGCAACCGAGAAGTGTGGAACCCAACTCACGCGAAAACGCATAAAAAAGGTCAAATTCTACTGTAGGGTCTCATGCAAAAAAAACGAGTATTAGGAATACTTAAACGAAGCAGGGGAAATTTCTCTTCGTGGGGAACTGAATGGGGCACCCTCTTGAACTTGAGCAAAAGGGGTAACTCTCTTCTCTTTCTTGACAAGGAGAACGAGTCGCACCGAGTGCACAGGCTACATGAAATAATCTTCTTCCGTAAGTTAGTCATCCTTCGAGTCAGGATCCTTCCTTCTAGCATTGATGAGACTCTTGATCTGGGAATGACGTAGGGGAGGGGCCGGAGATTTTAAACTAGAAAAACCTGTGGGAAAAAACACCACCTAAAAGTAAAGGGGGCATTGGGTAGAGGGTCAAGTAGCAGGGCTCGCTAGAAGAAAAGTAGCCCACTATCTCCAGAGCAATTCCTTCTTAAATTGAGGAGCAGTCATCCGACTTTTAGGAATAAATGCAAGTCTTGCCCCGCGCGGACTTTATCCAGGGGGGGGCGGCGTAGTGAGCCGATGCGAGGGGGTGAAAAGGGAACGGAATAATGGTCCGCGACCGTGCTGGACTTCAAGGTGTTGCTGCTAGGGAGGGGGAAAAGCACCCCGTGCCGGGATGTCGGAGGGAGGAACATGTCGGGGAATAAGAGGGAAACAAAGCCGCACCAGGGTTTTAATGCCATTAAAGAGGGTAAACGAGAGGAACAGACCACTTAAATTTTTCACGGCGGGGACGGGGGGCACCGTCGTCGCCTGACAGGGACTCGAAAAAACGGCTGAGGAGCAACCAGAGGGTCCTTGACCCGAACATAGCCGGGGGAATCCGAGAAGAAAAAAAGATCGAGTAAGAACAAAAAAAAAAACCGATAACTAAAGAGGCCCAAAATCTGTCACAAAATAGGGGGCCTGAAAGAAAAACTCAAACTTTGAAGGGAAACCCCGCATCCCCAATGGGAGCCCAATTTTTGAAAGAAAAAAGGGGGGAAAAGGAAAGTATTTAGGATTGGAAAACACACTGAAAAAAAAAAATGTCTAGTCTCTATATTTGCCGTGCCGAAAGCTGTGCACTGTGTGGGGGGGGAAAGGAAACGGGAAAAAAAGCTACCTTTTGGGACGGACGCTTGAAAGGGACTGGGCACGATCGCCTATAGAAATATGTCGGTTCCCATACTTCTTTTATAAGAAAAAGGGGGGGTAAATCAGGGGGGTGTGTATAGCGAATTCTGTCGCAGAAATGGGGAAGAGGGCATAAGAACAAACCGTTGTAAAGTAGTATTAGGACAGGGGGGACGAAATACAGTCCTGCGCAACCTAGAAAGAACTAAAACACAAAAAGGAGAGAAATAGAAGATCTTGTCTCATTAAAGGGGACCCTTGACAAGGGAAGCGGACAAGCGGGGAAAAAACACTGCTCTACATAAAGAAGAATGAAAGAAATGACAGAAAAAAACGAGGGATTTAAAATGGGGAGACGGCATGAGTGAAGAATGCTAGGACGGAAAGGCAAATCACCGTGACAAACGGCAGCAGGTGGAAAGCCCGCAAGAAGACATAACCCCCCAACCCAACCCCCAACAAACAACCCAAAACCACATCTCCAAAGGTTCGGAAAACAAACGGACACATCTTCGGGGCAAGGGAAAGAATTTCGAAAGAACGGGAAAAAACGTGTGGAGAAAGGGAAGGGGAATAGTTCTCAAAAAAGGGGTGTGGGGGGAGTTTTCTGTGACGGGCCCAAAAGGGGGGGTGGCTCATGTTGGTGGCGGGGGTCGTTCCAACACGTAAGTGGGAAATAAGGAGTGGTTTGGGTGTGGAACGCAGAAGCACAGCAAGGGTCGGTCTCGTGTCTCAGCGGACGTGGGCTTAAGGGTCGACAAGGAGACTGGGGGCTTAGGCGCCGATGTTGCCGAAAATCTGTCTAAAAATGGGCGTAAGTGCCGTGCCGGAACAAGAAGGTGGAAAAACGGGAAAGACGCTAAAAAAAGGATTGGTTTCGAGGGAAAGATGATCAGGGGGAAGAAACTGTCAGAACTAGAACGGAGGGTTCCAGTTTAAGCACTAACACCCATTTAAGAAAAGATGGGAAGGAAGGCGACACGTTTTGGCAAAAAAAAGAAGGGGGGGGAAGAGAGACACGACAAAAACCCCAAGGAAGGCTTTAGGCAAAAAGCGAACTGACACTACGCAGAAAAAGAAAAGGGAAATTGTCAGACTTGTCGTCCTGGAAAGAAGGAATTTTAAGGATGACTAAGGGGGGAGAAGAATGGGTCTTAGGGGGATGCGCGAGTGGGGACGACCCGAACAGCGCAGGCGACAGTTACTGGGACGGGGTTGGGGTCACAAAAAACAACGGGGATGTTCAGTCTGGGGGAGAGAAAGATGAATGGAAAAGGCACCGGGGACAAGGAAACAAAGGAAACTGGAAACATATTCGACTGCCAGGCAGGCATCTTTCTAGGGGAATCAACCGGAAGAGCCCGTGAGGTAGCATTTAAGTGGGGGGGACGGGCCATCGTTTATGTATAACGGAAAAACTGGGGGATCGGGGGGCAACTTTTCGAAGTTCACCAGCGGGGGGTTCTCTGAAACTTTAATGTTTACGCGCCCCTACAGGTGAGGAAGGTCCGTGCTGAAGGTGATACCAAAAACAAAAAAAGGGAGGTGAAAAGAGGCTGGCCTTCAAGATCGAAAGTTAGAACTGTCTGCTCTGAATGAGAGGTTTTCGCACACCAAAGAGGGGGGGTAACTCCCCGGATCGACGAGGTCTCTTGAGTTGAGGGGAGGAGAGCCGAGACCGTGCTGATGTAACGGGATTAGGATTATCTAAGCTCGCCTGGTATTGCACAATAATAAGGAGGACACGCACAGTAAAACCGCTCGTCCCATGCTTCGCAAGAGGACTCTTCTGGGTATCAAGGCTGAAGGAAGGGGAAACGCTGAGGGGAAAGATGTCTCACCAAAAAGTAACAGGGGGTGCGTGGCATCAATGGGTAGCGGGGGATCACATATCTAGGAAGGAAGAGGCCCACTAAGAAGGGGGGGCATTCGTCTTCAGGGATAGACTGTTCACCGGGGGGAGGGAAAATAGAAATATTCAGGAGGCAACGTCCTCAGTTGCTTGTTGGCTGGAGGTAGGACTAAGTCAAGGGGAAGTGGGAAAAACCCGGGGAAAAATTGATCAGACAATCGGACATGAAAAACTGAGGGCAGAACACACGACTTTCAAAACGATGAACTTTTCGGAATTCCGTGTAAATAGCTAAAGGGAAAATCAGACATGAGTAAACAAGAATCTTGAACCATTGATGGGCAGGGAGGCCACCCTACCTTAATGCCACGGAGGGGAAGGTGTCCCTTCAAGGGGAAATCAGGATATCTATTTGAAGGACAGCATAGAGAACATAGAGAAAGACGCGAATTCGGTGTTAGGAAGGAATTGCCTCGGAAGAAAATTAAAGAAGAAGAAACAGAATGAAGTCTGACAATCAAAAAGGGGAAAGTTCAATACTGAAAACTCGAAAAAGCGGGAAAACCCTACATGTTAGCCACCAATTTGGGGGGAGCAAAAATGCAACGAAAAATATGGGTTTTCAAACACGTGGGGCTAAAGTTCTTACGGGGGCCTAGAGGGGGAAGGGTAGTGCCTGAAGGGCGGGGGGAGGAATAAAATGGAAAGAACAGCTCTAGCCGTGGGAACGGATGGAAGTTTGAAAACCAGAGAAAAGGACTTCGCAACGTCGCTTGTAGTAAAGAAAAGGGGGTGGGGGTAGGCTGGCGAGGCGAAGGGTTTGGGTGAAGACGGAGAAAAATCCCAGGGAGGTCCACAACATGGGAAAGGTGGGACCCAGAGGAACGCATATCAGCAGAAGGAAAACACAAAAACAAGGGGGTAAGAAGAGGATGAGGGGGAGGAAGGAGTGCAGGGTCCCACTGTACACAAGGGGGGGAATACTATGAATGAGTTATAATAGATGAAAATGGCAGGCTGCCGAAGAAGGAACGATTTAACCGTTTATCAGATAAAAAAGCGAGCTGCGGATGCGGAGAGGGGCACGTGCCCCAACTGCCTTGACAGGTGAAAAGAAAGAGCTTTTCAGGAAAAGGGGGAGGTCAACCAGGAAAACTGGATCCAGTCATGCCAAAGAAGAGAGCGCGTGAAGGACGTTTGAAGCCTGTGAAGAAGATGGGACGAGGTTCTGGTGGGGGGGGATAAACGTTGGTTAGAAATGTGTGGACTCATGTGTCGGGGTCCGGATTGACGGCCCTTAGGTCATGGCCGGGTGGAAAGGACAGATGTGGTGGGGACACAAACCGGGGAGGGTGGCTGGTACGGGGAATGGAGGGCGGGGATCTTTCTAGACAAAGGGGAAAAATGGGGGACAAAAGTGGGAATCTCTATTTCTCGACAACTAAGAGTGCACCTGGGCGCAAATAAAGAGAGCACACCGGCTCAGACGGAGGAACACATTTCAGGGGAAAATGCGAGGGGGGCGCGGTAAGAGGAAAGAGCATTCGTAGAAACAAGGGGGGCGGCAGAGAAGGGGGGAGAACGACTTGTAGGGGAAACTAAGGTTAAGCCAATAAAAGACAAAGTGATTGGAGGGGATAAACGGTAAGCAACGGGGGAGGAGAACCACATCGGGGGGCGTCCATTCTAAGAAGCGCTACGAGCAACAATCAACGGACGCACAAAGGGGGAAGGGGAACTTGTAAAGATCTTCTGCGACAAGGCAAACTTGTCGTCTTAGGAGAGAGTGTCATAAATAATGGAGGAGGGGGAAAAGTATGTGAAAAGTTTATCTCTACTTCCGAGAGATGGAATCGACCTGACAGCAGGCAGCTTGGTGGAAACGCACGGCGTAAGGTGTGTACATCATCGCGGCGACTCTGAGTCAAAGAAAAAGGAGGGAGAGGCGCTTCGAAGAATCGGGTACAATCGACTTTACGAAGCGACAAACAGACATCTCTGGCCCAGCAGCACTACGCGGGGAAACGCGTAAATGAGAGGAAGTGCCAAAAGGACGAGGACTTCGGGCGAGCACACAACGTCCCAAGAACCCAGGAACGGAAACCCACACACAACAAAACACACCAAAACAAAAAAAAACAAAAAAAAAACCACAAGGGAAAAAAGACTGTTCCACTGGGATGAAGGGTGGCGTCGAAAAACAGGGGGGGGGGAAAACTGAGAAACTTGGGTAAAAAGCAGCAGCTAGACGGGGAAATATGCGACGTAAAACGTGCTAACAAAAACAAAGGAGTGAAGATATTGAGCTGAGCCTAAGTAATGCACGACGAGGTATCGCTTGAGAATGGGGGGTAAGGAAACCCAACGCGTTGAAAAGGAGGAACAGTAGAGGGGGAAACGGTTGGAGTGATGCTCCTAAACAGGGGGAAGGAAATTCTTCATTATCGCTACCTCTGGCCTAAGTGGGACGGGGGGGGAAACAGGAAATTCCGGAGGAACGCCAGACCTTAAAAGGAGGTAGTGTAGCGAGTAGATGGATATCAGGGGAGATGATGTAAACAAAGAGCTTTGTTGGAAAGAAAAAATATCCGCTTGGGGCCTCCTTGTCAGAGGCTTGTAGGGGACTAAGAAAAATGCAGCAAAAGAGACTCAACACGTTTCGCCAGGGGTGGGACGAATTCGAAAAGTGTTGCGTTCACAGAAAGGGGAAAAGGCTCAACTTCGGGGGCTGGTGTCTGTTAGAGAAGGGAGAGAACGGGGTTCAGAGGGAACAACGTGGGACCGCTGTTCTATCGGCGGAAAACCGTGTTGACAGAAGGAAAGAAAAGGCGTTTGGGAACAATAGGCTTGCTCGCAAAACTTAAAAGGGGGGGGGCCAGTGAGGGTGTAGGCCATGAAAAGTGGACCCCGCGCAAGAAACTGGAAAAAAGGGTGAAGTCTGAAACGTGTCACATGACGTGCCTGAAACTCACAGGGAGAGTCATAGGTACGCTCCATTAGAGGAAAAGTTGGCAGGACAAGAAGGGAGGATCATCGCAGTCCTCAAAGGGGAAAGGGACAAAAAAGAGCGAGACTTACATAGGTAGCCGCTTCGGGCTGTCAACCAAACTCTGGTCCAACTGACGCTAAAGTGAGGAAAGAACCCAAAAATCAGAAAGAAATTGGGGGGAGAAAAAAATAAAACCAAGGGGGAAGGGCAGACACTACAAAACTTTCTCCAAGGAGTAACAAAACAAGCTGCAAGACGAAAGCTGGGGGGGGAAGGGGTAGAAAGAAGGAAGCACGGCAGGGGCACAGTTTTGGGGAAAGACAAAGCCGAAGTATCTTCGCTTCCCATACTTGATGAGTGGGGAATGGGGGTAGGGAGGCAGGGCTGGTCTGTTTCAGAAGTCAGCCAGGCTGGCAGAATGGGGCCGTGTTGACAGGCAAAAGGGAAATGGCAACTAAGGAAAAACCGTCCCAAAAGAATCTGAGAGAAAAAAAAACAACGGAGGGGGGATAAAAGTATAGGTCAGGGACGCAATATATGAAAGGGAAAAGTCCCTATACTACTGATTGGGAAAGAGGAAATGAGAATCGGCGGTAACAAGGAATCATGCGCCTGCAAGCCGAATTAAATTGGGAGAGAGAACTGAAACGCAAGTCGCACAAGAGCAACTGTGCATCCCTTGTCAAAATCTGCAGAAGGAAACCAGAAGGACTTCCGTTCGGGCATACCCAGGGCCCAATCTCAACTGCGGTAAGGGGGGGAAAAGAGAAAGTGAAAACTTTGGTCTCAGGGGGTGGGGGGGGAAATTTGGGGCAACAGGGGTTGGCAACTGGGGGTGCGGGGGAGCAGGATTCCAATTAGCGGAGTAAAGGAAAAGAGTGGGGGGGGGACGGAACCAGGAATGTCTGAAAGTTTAGTTACGATAGGGAGGGCTTCATCGAAAAAGGAAATGGGAAGGGAACTCAAGGGGGATCTGCCAAAAAAGAGGGAAGGAAGGGGGCCCCCCCACAAAAAACCCCAAAAAAGTCATCGGAGACGACACGAAGGGTAACTGGCCACTTAAAAGGGGAAGGGGGAGACCGGACGGGGGGCCGGCTGAAAGGAACTTTGGCGGATAAGGTGGGGGCGGGATGTAAAGCTAGCAATACCGATCAGAAAATTTGGGCCATTTTTCCCAGGGGGGAAAGACAACACGGTGTCTAACTATACCAATTGTAATGGAAAGCGCGATGATAAGCAGTAGAATGGGAAGGAACGGAAGAACAGCTTGCTTTTACCTCACCTCACGGTGCCGCTGGGATATAAGAAGAAATTTCTTAAGTGGGGAGTCTCTATGTGAAGACAAGAAAAAGCGATCAAGTCTTCACACTTTTCGAAGGGGGGGGGGGGGGACCCGTTAAAGGGGGGGATAAAGACTGAGGCAAGAAAGGAGGTAAGGAAAGCTAAGGAGCCTCAGGAGAACTTCTCAAGACGGGGAGAACTCGACGTGCGTGCAGTACAAAACTAGCTCTCCAAAGGAAGGACACTACTGGCCTATCATTGGGGAGGTGGAAGAAGGCGACTCGGCGACCTAAGGAAAAAAACTCCTAAAGAAGATAAGGGCGCAGTTCAACCGACTGTGGGTGTAGCACTCAGAAATGGAAGGGACAGCGCCGCGACGCGGACTCACAACGAGAAAAAAACGAGATAGTAAAATAGAGAACGAAGGGGCTAAGTGACCGAGAGTCCAGAGGAGAGGTCGACAAAAGCGTGGGGCTCACACTCGGGAGGGGTGGGGGGTAAAGCGCAAAAAAGAACTCTCTCGGGATGAAGACGTAGATCGACGGGGGGCCTTCCCTTTTTAAAGGGGATAGAAAAAAAACGGCCTGTTGACGGTCACAGAGAAAATAAATGAACGGCTCAGTCCCTAAAGCAAGGGAGCTGAGAGGGATCAAAAAGGGGTCCGGTATCGCGACGGGACAGTGGAGGCCGGACTTTTAACATTAAGATTTGGGGGACACGAAAGGGAAAAGGCTTTCGGCGGCGTCTGGGTCAGGGAAAGGGACAGAAGGCAAAGTCCTCCATGAAAAAAAGGGAAATTGATTGAAATGGCAATGTCACAGAAAGATGAAGGACCGGTCGCAAACTGGGAAGGTGTTGCAAGCTGTGATAGGGAGGCAGGACTGTGAAGGACTGTAAAAAAAAAACAGGGAAGGCCTAAGGGATGGTCGAAGCTCACTGGTTCTTAACACGAGGGAGACAAACAGGGGGGAAAAATGGGTCGTGAGACTACTTGGGACATACGTAGAGAAGACCTCAAGGTGGTGGGGGAGTTTCGAAAGAGGGAGGAGGACAGCCGGAGGAATCCACGAAGTTTGCCGAGGGAATGACAACAACCGTTCTTTCCAGGCCAAAGGAGAACTCTTGATCGGTACTCAAAAGGGGGAAGGGGACAGCATCCTTGAACATAGCAAACTCTAACCGACAGACGGAAAAACTAGACTAAAAAAGGGATTCTGAGGTAAAGCAAGACTCCTGGAAACAGGGGACTTGAAGAAATCCAAACACTAGACAAGTGCACCAAAAGGTGGGAACAAAAGACCAAGAGAAGCGATGGGGGAAACCGTTCGAAAAGGGAGGAACCGCTCTTAAGCTGCTTTTTCCTAATATGGGCCGGGGCGAAAAGTTGCAAACATTCTCTAGGGAGGAGGGGCGGGCATGGTCGAGCGCCTCAGAGCATTAGAGCGGTCACAAGATGAAGAGGAAGGGGGGGGGGGAAAGCAAAAGGGTTTTGCTTCATTCGGAAAAAATGATTCTGGGTGTCATAACGAATGCTTCTCACAGCAAGCTGTCCAGCTGACCAACAAGGTGGGGGGCCCCAGGGGACCAAGATCTCAAACACACAACGTATGGAAGAGATCTCGATGAACGATGATTCCAAAGGGTGACCCTGGACGAGGAAGAGGGAGGAGAAACTTAGAAAGAAAAGTAAGCCTCCAAACACCTAGGAACTTGATTTTTAAGAATTAAAAAAGGAAACGCAAAAAAAGGGGAAGCGCAGAACTCGGCGCAGGGGAGCACTGGAAACTGCCCAGTGAAAGTTAACAGCGACAAGAAAGGGAGAAGAAAAGGGTTCGTGTGGAACCAAGGAAAAAAAGTCCAGGCAGCAAAAAAAAGGAAGAAAAAAAGTGAAACGTTGGGACTAACAATATGGGGGTACAGGTGTTGGGGGGGTTGGGGGTGTGCGCCCACATTGGGGTGTCTCAAGGTGAGGGGAGGGGTGCAATTAGCGATACCAGTGAAATGTTTGAAGGGGATGAACCTAATCTTCATGAGTCGGACGCAGGTGATAGCTGTTGAAGGGGGCGGAGGAATCTCACATTCATGGACAATGGTCCGAGCCGAGGGTCTGGAAAAAGAAGACGAAAAAGTAGGGAGAACGCCTAAAAAAGCGGACAGGCAAAAACTGACGACGAAAAAAGGTGAAAAGGTTCCTCTTGGATAGATGAGGCTGAAAGGAGAAACTTAGAAAATCATTTAGCGACTTATCCACTATTTTACTGGCGCGAAGAAAAGGAAAGGGGGACAAAGGGCCTCGAAAAAAAACGGGGATTATACCGAGCAAAAGTTAAATGGGGAAAGACCAGACGCAACTAATGAAGGAATCCAAACAATAGAGGAAGGTGACTACGGGGGTCACTTCATAATGAGTTGTTCAAAAAAAACTGGAATAACTGAAGGGAGGAGATCAAAGGGTATAATTTCTATATTGGGGGCTACTCGGATCTATGTTAAACAAAGCACGAAGAAAAAATCTTACAATGGGGAAAATTTTTACGGGCACAAAGATTTGGTTACCATCAGCGAGAAGAAGGAGGAAAAGTCCGCGCTAAGAAAAAGGACTTACGAACACTTAAAGACGGGAGAAGTAGGGTACGGGGGGGAACTTGTCACTTTGACGGAACGCTGGGGGACTATCAAGATAGGGGAAAATGGAGACTGATACAGCACTCCTCTACGAAGGGGGGAAGATAAAAAAGTAACGGTGGGGGAAAGGGGGGCGGGAAACCCATTTCTCTACTACTCTAAAGTCCTTCAAAAACAGAAAAGAAGAGAGAAAAATGACACAGGAGGAAAAGAAAGGAGAGTATCCCCGTCGCCTAAGGGAAAGTACGCTGAGTCGGAAAATGAAGGCTGTTCGACAAAAGGTGAACAGAAGGGGGGGAAAACGATCTGGACGGAAAGGGGACTAGAAGAAGTCGGGGCTTTATAGGCCATCACGGAGGGGAAGTAGCATAAGAGGAGCCTTCCTTTTTCTTGACAGAGGAAAGGAAACGGAGTAAACTCGAAGGGGCTCGCCTTCCTGGCTGGAACGAAAGCGGGGAAGGCTCTTTCTGGAGAGGAGGACAAGGAGGGGAGGGGAGGGGGCCTCGCTGATGGTCATCAAAGTCGCACCAAAACAAGGGCGCATGTCAAGACCAGTGGGAGGGAGAGGGCTGGGATAGGGGAGGAGCCGAAGAAACACTAATGAAACCGGAGCATTCTTAGATAGCTAAGAGAAACCTTGCGGTTTCGGGAAAAGGAGGAGGACAACGCCATCAACTGTCACAAATTGTTGGGGGTGGGGGAGGGTAAGCTCTTACTTAAATCGGTAAAAAATCACGTGATTTCAGCGAGGCAGGGTCCAAAGGTAACCACGACTCCCTAATCGAATCTTACGGGGAGGAAAAAACGGCACTCGGCGCAGCTGGAAACAAGAGGAAAAGATTCCTGCAGTTCGGGGGTGTTACGAGGCAACGGCACACAGGTACATTGGGCCGTCTACCGGCGTCACCGAGGAGGAACTCTCGATGGATCCGGGGGGGATGAGACCATTCCTCAAGGGGGAGATCATATGCTTATCGCCCGAGAAGAAAATAAAATACGACATGAAGAAGGGAAAAAAGACTACAATCGGGGGAAAACGGCGGTCAAAAAATCTTTTCTGAAAAGCAGAATTGGACGGGGAGACCTTCAGCACAAACAGGGAGACCCACATTTTTACAACAAATGCCACAAAAAAAAAGAAAATTCTTTCTCATGGGCAAGAAAAAAAGGGGGGTAAATCCTCTGGCTCACGGAAGAACGCGAGCTGGGGTCGGGGGGAAAGAAAAGATGAAGAAAAAAAAAGATCGGGCAGGGGACGAAGGGAAACAAAGTTAAGGAAGGACGACGGGATATCGTAATGCTCTGGTAAAGACGGGTGAAAGTAAAAGAGTGGGTGCTGGTAAATGTAAACAAGGAGGCAGAACTAGAACTCAAGCAGACGTGCGTATAGCAGTGTGACAGTGCGGGTTATCCCCTATCAAAAGTAGAGACCTCGAAAGGAGGAGTAAAAGATAATAGGGAAAGGAGAAACCAAAGATGGGAACGGCCACCTTTCCCTACGGGTAAAAGACGAGGCGTTACAGCTCAGGAAATAGGCTAAAAATTACCTTCAGAGAAGAAATATATTACCGGGGCTCTATAAAAAAGCAGGAGGGGGGTAAGCTCAGAAGGGGGAAAATAAAGAAACTTTCCCAAACGAAGGGGAACGAAAGGTCTGGAAAGAAGTTCAAACTTGAGACCAAGGCCCCCAGAAAGGGGGTCCGGAAAAGGGGAAGTCGAGAGAAAAGTTTGGAGAAAAAGGGGGGTGAATACGAGGGGTTCTCATTGGGTGTTTTGCATTTTTTGGGACGCCCAAGTTGTGCTCCATTGGGGGGGGGGAAAAATGGGAGGAGGAAACCTAAGCATAACGAGGGGCGGGCCATACAGTTTTGCTACGGCGATCACAAAGAAGCAGGCGTACCAATTTTCCTACGTGGAGTCGTTCCTTTAGAGAAAAATGAAGAGGGAGCCTTTCTCGCCAAAAGGGGGGGTGGTGGGGGGGGGGGGGGGTGATGAGATAGGAGTTGTCAATGAAATAAAACAGACGGGACAGAAGGAAAAGAGGAAAAAGTGCTGGACTGTTTCACGCATGAAGGAAGGTAACTTTCTGAACGGAAGGGGAGCGAGAGAACAGATATGGAAACGAAGCAAAGTTTTTCAAAAAACCGACAGGAGCATTCAACTTATTGTCAAGCAAAGGTGGGCGAAATCACCGAGAACAGTTGAAAGCGGAGAGACGAGCTCTATCACAAAAAAAAGAAAAAAGAAACGGGACTGCCTGTCTATATGGGACCTCCCTGGGAAAGGGGAGGAAGCAAGGGAAGAGAATGCTCTAAGGTCAGTGCGACTAATTGGAATAAAGGGAAAAAAAACGATACATTCTGAAAGGAGAGGGGGGTGGGCAAAAGAGTGTACATGAGCTGACCGAAGCGCGGACAGCTATGAAGCTAGAGGGCAAGAAGGCGGCTCTACGGTAACCATTGGCGAAGAACGATGTTCTCTGGAGAAGGAGGACCGAGCTATCAAGGGGGGGGAGGGGAGAAGGCAAAACTTGAAGCGACTACGTCAGGAAAGAAAAGGAAAAGAAAATGGAAAGGGGGTGCGCCTTTAAAACTGGTGAGCGAGGAGGGGAGCATCCGCTCACGCTAGTCAGTATGGGGATGGTTGGGGTGGGGGGGGGAAAACGGGGAGTCCTCATCAAAACAAAAAAAAGGAGGGATAAGAAAAACCGAAGTGAAAAGGAAAAAAACAGGAGAGCAGGATGGAGCTTCCATTCGCCGGGGGGACAAAGAGGGGAAAACCTCACTCTTTTATCCAAGAAAGAAAGGGGCGGGGAAAATAGCTCGCCTGTCGAAAGCTTGTGGGCCGTCCATAGTAGTCGGGGAGGAAAAAGGCGTTGTGGAGGGAAGAGAAGATGAAGGGAGGCCTGCCTTCACCGAGCACGAAAAGGAGAATCTTGGAAGGGAATGACCAAGCACCGCTCAGGGAACAAGT